>Ga0115555_1001975_pt1 | contig 13973 bp, 15 predicted proteins | sample COGITO_mtgs_1104_2_FD_87285 | JGI IMG/M metagenome (GOLD analysis project Ga0115555, IMG submission 87285) | Pelagic marine microbial communities from North Sea - COGITO_mtgs_110407 | ecosystem: Environmental > Aquatic > Marine > Epipelagic | place: Germany:Helgoland, sampling site Kabeltonne... | reverse complement strand
TAATAATAATAATAATAATACACGGTTTTATATCTAGAGCTATCTATGTATGCGGTATGAAATTCGTCGATCGCGTTATATCTTTCACTCACTCTTCCTCTCGTGAACCGAACAAGACTTTCACGAATTTCACGATCGCGTTAACCGAACAAGACTTTCACGAAGATCACGATCGCGTTCGCCGCGAGGAGAGGCATCCGTAAGTAACTCGCCGCGTATATCAAGCCAATCAACTGGCCTTTAAACCCGTGCGCGGAAACGTATCCCGACGTAATCGCACTTTGACTCAAGCTTTTCGGTTCCAAAAACCGCTCCTCGTTTAGGACCGCGAACGCGTTCGCGACGAGGAGAACGGACTGAAGAAGCGTCCAGAGAGACATTCTTAGTAGTAGTAGTAGTAGTAGTAGTACTGTTCGTCTTCTTTTTCTTCTCTCTCGCTTCTTTCCGTTCGTTGTTTGGAGAGCGCTTTTGCGCTCTTTTTTTGTGATGGAAAAAGAGTTCGTTTGTGCTTTCAAAATGTTCAAAATACGAGCGGTAGATAAAGGTACGCGACGAATAATGTATAACAGTGTCATCACGAGGCATAACAAACGCAGTTCTCTCTCTCTCTCTCTCTCTCTCTTTCTCTCGTCAAAGAAGAATAAATACGCGCGCGTTTGAAGTCGTCGTCGTCATCATTAAACCACCAACCTGGTAAACGCGGTTATCCACAACGTGCACGGCAAAATGCCAAAGATGTACTGTCGCAACATCAACCCGGCTAATTGCGGAGCAAACACTCTAGTTTCGTCTCTTAACTGCGCCAAGACGACTAAGTTTTGCGCCGCAGGCATGCACGACATGGTGAGTAAGACCATTTGGGCGATTTTGTCTTTTGGAATTAAATGCGGAAAGAAATTTTTCAACGCGAGAAATCCAGAGACGCAGACGATGGGAAGGACGATGAAGCGCGTGACGCAGGCGACGCACAAGGCTTTGAAGTCTGGAGCGTCCATGACTAATCCTTTTCGGATGTTGGTGACGATTTCAGTCGCTTTTTCGATGAGAAAAGAAGCTTTGGTTTTCCCCGTTATCCACGACGCGTCTTCTGCTCGGAAAATGTCGTCGTCCGCGGCGTCGTTGATGACTTCTTGCTCGATTAAATCTTCCTTCTTCACTTTAACGAGCGAAGCGGCTAAGACGAGCATTTGCATCGGTAATGCGGCGGCGCCAATATTAACGGCGAGTTCGTAAATAGCCTTGGCCACGCCGGCGATGAATGAGAATTCGAGAGGGGCGATAGTTGCGATGGAAGTTCCCGACGAAGTAGAAGCAGCGAACGCTTTCGCCCCAGGCACCAAAAACTCTCTCAAAGGCGCGTTGGTACCAATGATGACCCCTAAAACCATCGCCAAAAACGGCGGATTGGCTAATTCGTTCACGATTCGTTTCCCGGTTTCTCGGATTTGCAAGGCGCATTTCTTCACCGGATTCTTCTCTCGCACGATGGCGTCGCTCATGGCTGGACCGGCAATGATTAAGAACCCAACCGTCCATAACAAAGGCGTCCAACCGACTAAATATAAAGCGATGTACCCCGCAATGACATCTGCATTAGCCGCGCCTAAAACCTCGGTCAAGAACACGAGCGGTAGCGTAAACGTGTTCCCAAACGCGCACGCGGCTAAGCCTAAACGTGGCATCACGTCGTCTTTACACTCGATATCGATAGCCGCCGCCGATATCGAGTTGTTGTTATTGCTCGCTCTATTACCACCACCACCACTACTTTTCTTCTTCTGTAACGAGGCCATCGTTACGACTAATTTGGTCAACACCACCCCACAAATCGTCCCGGCGATGACTTGCGACAACGCGCCAAACGGCAACACCATCAGCGATTGGTTCAAAGGCGTCTTCGTTAACGTCCCGGCGACTCTCGTGCACAAATAACACGGCAACAAAACGTTAAACGCTAATTTACTCACCACCACTGGCGTTTCCAACGGCAAACGTTTCTTCAAAATCAACTTGCTCACGACCACGCACAACACGCAAATCTTAAAAATCGCCGTCGAACACTTGATGAAAATCGGGACGTTAAACCCGTACGACAAAGCGTTCAAAAAACCACTGAACAGAGGGTTCACTTTCGCTAAAACCTGCGCCACGAACGGGACGTTGAACACGACCACCGCTAACGCGAACGAGCTGAATACCATTTTCGGCGTCGCCGTCGACGAAAACTGTTTCTGTCTGTTTTGATCGTAATACGGATCGGACGCGTCCAGTTTCACCGATCCCCAGGACAACGGGAAAGGGACAAACATTCGCGGGTGAAATTTTCTTTCGTTATTGTTGTTTTGTTCTTCTTCTTGTTGTTGCATCATCATCGTGTTCTTCTCTTCTTCTTCTTCTTCTTCTTCGTCAAAGTCTGCTTCCCCTCCCGCGGTTGTCCTTTTCGCTCGCATCCTTTGCGTCAGAATTCGTCTGTTTCTTCTCCCTCCTTTAAACAAACACACTTTGAGAGCGGAGGAGGAAGAAGAGGAAGAGGAGGAATACGACGTCGACGCAGTGTTCGATGATTTTGCCACCAGGGAGGCGCGTTGTAAAGTCGTCTGTTTCGTCGTCATCTTTGCATCATCATACACCACTTTCAGAATGCCTCTCGCGTTGTTGTTTATCCACATTGTCATTTTGTTTCGTTTTCGCGCTGACAAAAACGAAGAAACCTTTTGTTTAAAAGCAAAAGAGTCCTCTCTTTGCGCTCTCTGTCTTTCTCTCCTCGGTCCGAAAAGAAGAGAGAGAGTAGTTCGATTCTGTTATAAAAACGAGAGAAGAAAAGCTTTACTCCTCCTCGAGCTCTCTTATAATAAAGCGTATAATAAAGAAGAACAACACACACGAGAGAGAGATTTGTGTTTTTTTGAGGAAAACAAAGGGGGGAGAAAAAGCAGATGAATTTTTCATCGTCCAAAAAAAATTCAATCAAAAAAGAGGAAGAAAAAAGAAGAATTTTTTTTCATCTCGTCAAAAAGTCGTTTCAAAAAAAGGAAGATAAAATGAATCTCAAATCTCTGATGATTGAATGATTGAATTTAGTGGTGCGTTGGATATTTTTTTTTAAAGGCAAAAAAACGACGGCACAAAAAAAATTATCTACTACGAGTCTCATGTTCGCTTTGTCATCATCGTGCAACAACTCTTTTTCGAGCTCGTGCATCGCCGCTTCTTCTTCGACGAAGAGGACTTCGAAAAGCTCGAGAGACAGACGAAGAAACGAAGGCGTTTGTTTTGTCTCCTCCAAATCTGGATTGGAAATTGACAGCGCTGAAACGAAGAAATCATCATTTTCATCATCGATCCAAAACACATTTTCTTCATCAGCGTCTCTCATCAAAGCGTGTAGTCTTTCCACGTCTTTCTTCCTCTTCCAAACAGAAAACGCGTTCGCAGCCTCGGCGGATGCGGAGGAGTTGAAACAATTCCTAATCGGGTTTTGGAACTTTCGAACCGGGGACGTGACGTCGATTTTGTTATACACGGTCGCGCCGATCGCGCTGCCGTATCTGATTTTCAGTCAGGTAATTTGCTCATAATGATGTGTATCTCTCTCTCAGACGCTCACGGTTCGTGTGAATTTCTCTTCTTTTTAGCTCACGAAACAAAAGCAGGAAAAACAGATTGAAATCTTAGAGCAAGGCGGATGGGTCGAGTTTATGCGCGAAAGAGAGTTGGACGTGAACATTTTAACGTTGGTCCAAATCAACGCGTTCGTCGCGGCGGCGGAGAAAGGAGTTTTAGACGACGCGATGGTGGCTGAGTTTGTGAGACAGCTCAAGTTGAACGAACAGTGGAAAAAGAGTACGATTAACGTGGAGGATCCGAGAGCGGCGGCGGCGACGAGACGGGCGAGAGCGGAAGCCATCCTCGAGGCGAGAGAGGAAAGAGCAAAGCAAGAGTCGTCGTCTTCGTAATAAAGTACTACTACAATTAAATTCGGAGAATAAGGTACTAAACGCTACTATTATTATCATCATCATAACAAAACTGCTATATTTTAAAAAAGAAGAAAGAATACTCTTTATGTGTACACATCTTCCGTGTTCTACTCGTTTCGAGCTCCGGCGGGAGCGTTCTCATCATCTGTTTTCATCTGTTTACTCCTCATTTTCATCTTCATCTGTTCTTTAGGGACTAAAACCTCTTTCCTGAACTTTTTCGGATCGAATTCGCGGTACAATTTCCTCGAGTCTCGTCGTTTGAACTGAGGAGAATCCCTCCCGTTTTGTTGGTACTGCTGCTGTTGTTGCTGCTGTTCGCGCGCGGTGTGCATCATATTCGCGTAATCTATTCGAGCTCTTTCGTTGAGTTTCACCGCGGCGTCTTTGTTCTTGACGAAAAACGTGTAATACGAAACGACCCCGACGAGAAGAGCTGGGGTTATTTTCGATTCCAATAAGCGCGTGAACGCGTCGAAAACCGTCGTAAAAGAGCTGGCCGAATGTTGCGCGTTCTTGCGTTGTTGCCGACGCATCAGCGCTCTGTTTCTCTCGAGTTCAGACATGCCTCCTTGCCAGCGATAGAAAACTAATACGGACGGGTGCGACGGAAGAGCGAACGCGAGAGTTCGACGACCGTCTCCAGTGGCGGTGATGAGCGAGGCGTTCACGTCGTCGTCGTCCGTATCATCTGAAAGTCGTTCGCCGTCCTCTTCTTCGCCTTTCGTGATGTCGTATAAAACGTCGCGCCATGAAAATTTGACGCCGTCTTTCGCGAAGTACGTTTCGTCGTCGTCGCTTCTGGTTTTGAAATCCGTGTTCGTTTCGTACGCGCGAATGCCGTTGAACAGAGGATGCGGTGATGACGAAGAGGGAAGAGACGCGGAGAAGACGGCGACTCCATCGCGGAGCGAAACGATTTTGAACGTCATCAAATCCTCCGCTTCTTTATCCGCCAAAGATGACGAAGAGGAAGAGGAAAGCAGAGAAAGACCAAACTTCAAAGGCCGCGCGCTCGAAAGCGAACACGAGTAGTGGTTTCCTTTTGTGCTTCTTTCTTCTTTTTCATCATCATCGTTATCTTCTCGTTCAGTGACTTTTAAATACGCCAGCTGCGACGCGTCGAGTACGACCCGCGCGGAATTCGTCGAACTCGTCGGCTCAAAAGCTCCGTCGCTCACCGTCTCGAAAGGTGTTCGCGCGTGACTACCAGGTGTGGTGCACGAAACGACTTCGAAACTGGAAAGCTCTGACGAGAGCGATAACGAAAGGATGACAATTTCACCGCGAGAGGTTATCGCCATGATATCCGTTTTTTCTCGATGTTGTTTTTGTTGTCGCAATCTCTTGCGTTTCGTCTTTGAGAGCAGCACGGATTGAAAAGACATGATTCGTCCGCGCGTATTCATTTGTTCCGAGGTATACGTCAAATCTTCGCCCAAAATTACCTTTGTTTCGTCGTCGTTGGTATCTTTGGCGGCTTCTTTTATAATCGTAACCGTACTTTTACCGTTCGCGACGATGACTCGGCGTTCGCCGTTGTGAAGCACCGCGACGTGCGTGGCGACAACGGCGACATCTCGTCCCTGGTTTTCTTTTTCGCGCCTTTGCGACAACGCTTCCGAGGTGGAGCCTTTCTTCTCGTTGCTCGTAGTTTCCGTCATCGTCTTCGGCGTGATCGTTCCAAAATGCGTCAAAGACGCGGTACTACCATTATTTTCATCGCCGTCCTCTTCTAAGCGCATGGTCAAAAACGTTACCGAACCGTCGGCGCGTCCCAGGATGATTCTCGTATCGACCACTTTTTCACCACTTTTACTCTTTTTACTACCTTTATTTTTACTGCTATCATCATCACTACTGTCGTCAGCGACTGCGTAAGATTCGATCGTCGTGATGGCGTTTCTGCCACTCTTTTCGAGGTCGTATTTACATAAAATCTCACCAGATTTCACATCCAACGCGAACAGCGTGCCTTTCTCGTCTCCAACGAGCGCAATCTTCGGCACGATATCGTCCACTCGAGCCATAACTTTCATCATCGTTCTACTCTTCGTTCTCATCGTATTTGTTTCATCATCAACTCTTTCACTTTTATTGTTGTCGTAAATTTCCATCTTCAAATCTCGCTCGCGGTGTCTGGTAAATTTTACCGACGTTATCGGATGCGGAAATTTTTGCACCGACGCCAATCTCATCAGTCGTTTTTTCGCGTTTTCTTCGTTACTGTCTCGGTGGTACTTACTCCCAGTGGCGGAACTCTTCCGCGATAGGAGGTCTGAGGAGTACGCACCACCACCACCACCATTATCACCGATGTCGTCGTCGTTTACGTCGTCTTTACGAACAACGCCGTCTCCTTTCCCACCACTTAAAACACTCTCCATATCCTCCAAATAGTTTCCTAACGTCTCTAAATTCCTCTCTAATTCGCTCGTCTTCCCATTCTTCGCGTTCTCGAGCGCACTTTTCGCGTTTCTCAAAACATTTTTCATTACTCTTCGTTCTCGTTGTTTCTCTTGTTTCTCGTAATACAAAGCAGAATTCGTCAAAAGCGGAATTTTATCGTTTCCGTCGTCCTCGTCTTCTCTTCTTCTCCCTCTCGCTCCGGATGCCGCTTTAACAAAGTTTTCCTTCTCTTCTGTCGTCCTCTCCGGGTGTTCGTACACGTCGCCGTCGAAGTCGCTCGGAATCGGCGGTGGTACCGGGACGACGAAAAATCCATTTTCCTCGTCGTCGATCGTCGTTCCATCGTCAGCGCTCACGACAGGAAGAAGAACCCCCACGAAAACGAAGAGGAGAAAGAAGAACAGCGGAGACTTTTTCGTCGTCATCGTAGTTTTGCGATCGTTCTCGTTCGTGCGTGTGTGTAATATGTATGTGTTTTAAGAGTCGATATGAATGAAGAATTTTCATAACATTTTGAGTTGTTTTGTAACGGTCTTGGATGGATGAAAGTTCGTCGTATTAATATATTTAATGTCCGGGCTCGGCGATCTCGATATTCCCAGCGACTCTGACCGGATCGGCGTTTTCCTCGTCCACCGCGCGACACTGTTCCAAGTGCGTTTTCTCGGGAATCCAGACTTGCGAGAGTAAACGGAAAGACGGCCCGTATTGTAACCCGGCTTTTCGCATGCCTTCGTAAAGGACGGTGGGATCTCGCGGGACGGTGCACCGAGCGCGCATTAAATCCGAGGATTGCATGTCGAAAGACTCGTCGTTTTCTTGTTGACGTTTGATCTGTTATGTTATTAATTGCAGCAGCATTCAGATGAATGAAATGAGTGGTGTAAACGATACGTAAAGAAGAATTAAAGAGAGAGAGAAAGACTTCGCGTCTTCGTGGTAAAAAGTTCGTAGATCTCACGTCCACGTGCACATCGAATTCTCCCGAAAACTCTCGGCGCGTCGACGCCTCCGGCTATTACAACAACGAAAAAAACGCACCTTCCCGACGATATCTTTCAAGCACTCCTGAAACTTCCCGACATCTTCGCCGAGCAAATGCACGGCCAAGTCTTTATCCTTTTCAATCTCCGGGCGTTTCTCATCGTCTCGCATTAACGCGTCTCGAAACGCCAACGGATCTTTCGCCGTGTTGTCTTCGTTTAATTCGTACGGCGTGTTTTTTTCGCCGATCGACCACTGCTCGGGACCAGCACCTGCGTCCTTCTTCTCTCCCTCGTCGTTGGTGGTGTTCTTATTCTCAGTCGTCATTCTTCGCGTAGACTCGCTCTTCTTTCCTATTATCAAATGTGATTCAATGTCTTATTTTTTTCTTCCTTTAAAATCAAGCGTTTTTGCGTTAATTACTGAAACGGTTTTTTTTACAAAAAGAAAAAAAAACCAACAAACACATCTACGATATAAAAAACATTGACTGCTTTTTGTTTGTATCTCGACAACGCGAACGATCCTCGGACGCGTTTTGCGCGAAATGATGACGACTTTAAAGACGACGACGATGACTTTTTGTTTTCTTTTATTTCTTCTGACGATGATTACGTGCAGCGCGGTTTTGGTTTCTTCTTCGACGACATCATCATTTTTTAACAACATCGACGAAAGGGAAAAGGACCAACAAAAAACAAGGCGACAACTTTTGGCAGCAGCGAACACGGTGGCTTCGATCAGCGCGGCCGCTTTAGCCGTGAAAGAAGCCAATCCATCGTACGAGGAACGATGTTTCAGAGGGAAAATACTCTGGTATCAGAAACAGTGTTGGTATTGCGATCCAGAGCAATGCGCTGCGACGAAAAACTACGAAGATTTGACGCTCATAAACGGCGATTGCGCAGCGGAAGCGTGCAACGGATTTAACGAAGACGAAAGTTGGGGAGCGTACGATTTCGGATGTGGATTGGAAAGAAATTGGTGCATGGCGGGAGGGTCGGTGTACACGAGCATTGGATGGTTTAGCACCACGGTAACGACGTGTAGAGCCGAGCTCACTCGATCGGCGGATAACTGTAATTGCGCTTCAACCAACTCAGTGTGGCCTGAAGTTTGGGACAAGACAGTAGAAAGACTTACCGATATTGGGTGCGGATGTGGCGTGACGTCGTGTCCTCCTCCAAGTCCATCGCCACCGCCGAATCCACCTCCTCCGTCGCCTTTTCCACCTCCTCCGAGTCCATCGCCACCTCCACCGAGTCCATCGCCTCCTCCTCCTCCGAGTCCACCTCCACCGTCGCCTTCTCCGCCTCCTCCGAGTCCATCGCCTCCTCCTCCGAGTCCATTGCCTCCTCCTCCGCCGAGTCCACCACCCCCATCGCCTTCTCCGCCTCCTCCGAGTCCATCGCCTCCTCCTCCGAGTCCATCGCCTCCTCCGCCGTCTCCTTTGCCTCCTCCGCCGCCGAGTCCACCACCACCCTCACCACCCCCTCCCTCTCCTCCACCACCTTCTCCTCCGCCGAGTCCTCCACCACCACCATCACCTCCAGCTTCGCCGTGTTCAGATCCAAGTACGCCGGCGTGTTCGCCACCACCGCCTAGTCCATCGCCACCGCCTTTTCCACCTCCATCGCCCCCACCTCCATCACCTCCTCCGAAACCGCCGCCTAGACCTCCTCCTCCTTCGCCGCCACCGCCGGCTCCGCCACCTGTCCCTCCACCAAGTCCGCCACCTTTGCCCCCGCCGTTGCCTCCTCCAAGTCCTCCGCCGAGCCCGCCGCCGAGTCCTCCCCCCTCGCCTCCTCCTTCGCCTTTTCCATCACCACCTCCAAACCCACCACCTCCAAGTCCACCACCGCCTTCGCCTCCTCCTTCCCCACCGCCGAATCCACCTCCGTTTCCTCCTCCCTCCCCGCCTCCTTCGCCGCCACCTCCTTCGCCGCCGCCGAGTCCTCTCCCTCCACCACCTTCACCCCCACCTTCCCCGCCAACGGCAACGGATGCGGTGGCATTCATCAATGACGCCGCTTTGAAAGTGAAAGAAAATAATCCCACGTACGTGGAGCGATGTTTTAATACGCCGGGAGTATCTGGAGGCCACTGTTGGTATTGCGACCCGAACCGATGCGCGCCGACGAAAAATTACGAAGATCTAGATTTGAGAAACGGTGATTGCCCAGCAGAGGCGTGCAACGGGTTTAAAGAAGACGAGAGTTGGAGAGGATTTGATTTTGGATGCGGATTTGAACGTAATTGGTGCGCAACGTCTGGGAAGGTATGGCTGACTTCAAACGGAGGGTATTGGTTCCACGTGGACATTTCGCAGTGTCGCGCCGAGCTTGAAAGAACGGCTGATAACTGTAACTGCGCTTCGACGCAGTACCCATGGCCTGAGGTTTGGGGGAAAGGTATTGGTAGTGGAAACGAAGAAGAACGATTGGTTGATCTGGGATGTGGATGTGGAGTGTCATCGTGTCCTCCAGTGCCACCACCTTCCCCTCCGCCTTTCCCGCCCCCTTCTCCTCCGCCACCACCTTTCCCTCAGCCTCCTCCACCTTCGCCTTCACCACCTCCTCTACCTTCGCCTTTCCCGCCTCCACCTTCGCCGTTACCACCTCCACCGTCGCCACCAAATCCAAGTCCATCGCCGCCTCCACCTTCGCCGTTACCACCTCCACCCTCGCCGCCGAATCCAAATCCGCCGGCGCCTCCCTCCCCTTCGCCGCCGCCGTTTCCTCCCCCGAGTCCGAGTCCACCTCCGCCGCCTTCACCTCCCCCAAGTCCTCCTCCAAGTCCACCACCGATACCACCGAGTCCGAATCCACCACCACCACCGTCGCCGTCGCCTCCCCCTGAAGCACCGCCGGATGTTTTAACGCAAAATACCATTTACGCGAAAATCAAAATTGAAAATTACAACATACGCGATTTCGATCTCGAGGTGGAGAAGGATTTCAAAGAGTCTATCGCAGATTTTGCCAAAGTACCGTTCGATGACGTGCACATTTTGGGCATAAAACAAGGGTCGGTCATTATAGATTTCAAAGTTAACTTCAAGTCTGCGTACGGCGATGAGAACGACGCCTCGACGACTGATGACAATAAGAACGAGGAAAATTCGTCGTCGTACTCGTCTTCTTCTTCTTCCGGACTTAAAGAGTCAGCCGAAAACATCGATAACAACATCGATAACAACAACAACAACAACAACGATGAAATAAAAAGCGAATACCCACCGCATCTGACTATAAACAAGTCTCAAGAGGCGTTCACGAACGCTTTGCGCGTCGAACAACCGTCCGTAATCTTCAAAAACGCCAAGACTCGGATCATGCAAAACAGCAAAGTTTCGCTCCTCGCGCTCGAGGATTTACAAGAAAATTCCATCCAAGCCTGGCGCAACGACATCGAATCTGCGTTTATAAACGTAACCGTGACCGACATAATCGACGACGAGAATGACTACAACAACAACACACTCATCCACGAAGAAGAAGAACATCAACAAGAAAATAACGCGACAAAAAAAACGCCTTCGTTCGTCGAACACGTCGAATCCTTCTACGAAGCCAACGAAGAAAACGTCCAAAAAGCCGGTTTCGCCGCCGCCGTCGCGCTTTTCCTTCTCCTCGTCTATTGCGTCTGGAAACGTTTGCGTCGACGACGAATCGGAAGAGGAGGTACATCGAGAGGAGGAAAATCGGCGGCTGAAAAAAATACGCGAGAGGGCCGAGAAGAAGAAGAAGAAAAAGAAGACAACGCGGAAGAAAGAGAGTAAGAAAAAGAGCAGAAGAAGAAAATAACGACCGCCAATACGTATTTATTGCATGTATCGAAACCTTCGGTCGTCTGCTCCTCTGTTCGTCGGTCGACGATCGATTGATGATATTATATCGCTTACATATTAAAAGAGTAGTATACCATTTCACCAAATTTGCAAATTTCTTCAAAATTTCGTCTCTCGACACCTCACCGAAAAGAATTGGATTTAACACATCATGGACGTGGATCAATCCCTCGACGCGCTCATCAAAGCCGCCCCAAAAGCGACGAAGAAACCCACCACCGCTTCGAATAAAGCGAAGAAAAAAGTCACCACGTTAAAGAAAAAAGTCCAACCGAAAAAGAAAGTCTCCTCGGTGAAAGTCTCCGTAAAAAGCGGGAGAGGGACGAAGATGATTCGCAAAAACACCGGCGGGAGAGGGAAACCGATCGGAGGGCGAGCGGTCGGCATGGCGATCGATCAAGTCGTGAGGAATACCGGTGGAGCACGATCGAGAATAAATAATATTGTTTCTCCGAACGCGAAAACGAACGAAGCGCCGACGAAGTTGATCGTCTCGAACTTGGACTTTAACGTCACGGAGAAGGATATCAAGGTATGTTGTGTTGTTGTCATAATTGGATGAATTGGAGGAGGAAGAGAAAGGGGTGCAATTTCCAGAATTAAAGCGCTTTTCAACCGCGAAACGATTCCCACTCGAAAGATTTCGAGTTTCAAAAGGAAGAATGAATACGAACGCTGCTTCGCGAGCTGTGCAAAAAGCCTCTTATTTTTTGTAGGAGGCGCCAAACTCTCTATATTTTTTTACTCGCCGCGCTGGAGGATTATATCGACGAAACCCGTTCGAATGGTTTCGCGTAACGGAGAGAGAGAGAGAAACCAAGAGCGTTCAGTCTGTTCGGTATAGATTGAGATTGAGAGTGAACTGCGAAACCAGCGACAAAGGAAAACGGCCGCGTTTTTTTGGGAATTGAAAAGAAAAGCCGAACGAATGAATATCGCGAAACGAGAAGAAGACGAACGAGAAAGAGCGTTTGGAAAAACTTGCTCTTCTTCGCATTCTCTTCTCTCTCAGTTTGTGTATACACTCGTGCTCGTTTGAATGTCATCGCACATGCAACGAAAGTAAATCGTGGGATTAAAAAGAAACGCGGGTCGTGTGGCAAAGTAAACTCTCTCTCTGTCTTCTTGGGTTGTGTATTAGTAGTACGCGCTCTCGGTGACTGCTCTCTCTTTTTGAGAAAAAATCCTGCGAAAGCGCCGCCGACCAAAAAAATAGAGATTTGCAGGAATACATTCTTCCGAAGAGTAACGCAAACTCACACACAAACATATACACAAACAATGACATGCAAACAATCTTTCTCAGACCGTGTTATTGCTGTAAAGCAATTGGTGTTATCATTGTTGTTGATGTTCTTGTTGTCGTGCACGTTGCTGTTTATCTGGTGGAACACATGGACACGAATGATTTTTATTTGGGTTTTGGGTATTCAGAAGCGAGAGCAGCAGCAGTATTCAGCGCGTTGAGTGATATCAATTCAACGCGTTCTCATTTTCTCTCTCTTCTCTCTTTCTTTCTACGACTTCGTTTTCTTTCGTTCTCTTTTTATCTTTTCGTCTCTGGCGCCTTTCGTAGCGCAGTCGCGTGTCTGCATGGATTTATTATTGATTCCTCGTTTCGTTGCTGATGAATGCATTTTGGTGTTACGGTATATGGATTTGTATGTGTGCACAATGGTGTAACAAACATATGTGTCTTCCGCTTTGAGATGAACAATAATGAATCGATCGAAACATACATCAGATATGTGTATATATCGCCGCCGCAACAACGTTATAAATCATATCATTATTAACATTTATATGCGCGTGTGTTTGTGTCAAACTCTCAATTGACAACCTTATCAAATAACAGGATCTCTTTTCCACCGTCGCTCGATTGAAGAAATCGAGCTTGAACTACGGTCCGAACGGTAAGTCCAAAGGTTCCGGTGAAGTTATCTTCTTCAACCGAGCGGACGCTTTGGCCGCCATGCGCGAATATTCCGGCATGAAGCTCGACGGTCGCGAATTACAATTGGAAATCATTGCCACCTCGAACGTCGGATTGGCGCCGTTACCAATCCAAGCGCGGTTATCCGGCCGTGGTGGCCCGAAAGCACCTCAACGCATGCCAGTTGGACGTGGCATTGGCGGTCGCGTTGGCCCGCCCATGGGTAACACGGGTGGTCGCGCGAGAAGTACGGGTGGTAGAAACGCTGGCGGTGGTCGAGGTGGTCGCGGAACCGGTGGTCGCGGCAGAGGCGGTCCGCAACGAATGGACGTTCAGCAACCCAAGAAACAGACGGCGGCGAAGAAAAAGGCGAAGAAGCCGAGAAAGCCAAAGGCGAAGGCTGCGCCGAAGCAACCGCTCACGGCGGAAGCATTGGACGCCGGCCTCGATGCATACAAAGCTCAAGCTATGGAATCGTAAACACATGTTATTTGGACTTCATTTTATTCACGAGTACTTTGATTAAATTTGTTTATTATATATTTGTTATTAAAATAACGTTACACTCTACCGTTCGTTGTACACGAATTGCTCTGTTTGTTTGTGCGTGTTTCTTTGCTCTTTTTACTCTTCACTCTTTCTCACCATCGGTCGAAAACGAGGCGAGTTGCGCAAGTCGTTCACGTCCGCGTCTTCTTCTTCTTCTTCTTCTTCTTCTTTTTCTTCCTCTTCCTCTTCCTCTTCCTCTTCCTCTTCTCCGGCTCTCTTTCGCTCTCTTTCTCCCGCTCCCAAAAATGGCTCAACGAGTTCACCGATT
>Ga0115555_1001973_pt1 | contig 13978 bp, 17 predicted proteins | sample COGITO_mtgs_1104_2_FD_87285 | JGI IMG/M metagenome (GOLD analysis project Ga0115555, IMG submission 87285) | Pelagic marine microbial communities from North Sea - COGITO_mtgs_110407 | ecosystem: Environmental > Aquatic > Marine > Epipelagic | place: Germany:Helgoland, sampling site Kabeltonne... | reverse complement strand
TTTGATTCGTGATCAAAACTTTCTTGTGAATCTGATGCATGAATAATATTTTCACTAAATCCTAAACCAAAATCACCCCTAATGGAACCAGGATCTGCTTCAAATGATTTAGTGGCGCCAATCATAATTCTGGTAGTAGCAATTGCATTATTACCTTCAATAATAGCAGCTACAACAGGGCCTGACGTGATAAATGATGTTAATTCTCCAAAGAATGGTTTGTCCTTATGAACACCATAGAAATTTTCAGCTTGTGCTTGAGTAAATGTAAACATCTTTAATTTCAAAAGTTTGAAACCTTTTCTTTCAAATCTTGATACCACTTCTCCAACTAGATTTCTAGCTACAGCGTCAGGTTTTACAATAAATAATGATTGCTCAGTCAATTCTAATTCTTTCTAATTCCGCCTTTGACATGTTTCTTTGTCCATTTCAATTTTCTTGGATCACGTTTTAGAACTAATGCATTTTTTTTACATTTTGCTGAACAAAACCATAAAACAGTTCCATCGTTTTTAGCAAACATTGTTCCAGAACCTTTTGCAACAGGTCTATCACAAAAACTGCATGGTTTAACTAAAAGACTCAATCATATCACCTATTTAATTTTCTTAGCTTCCCTTTCTGTTTCTCTTAGCATTAAAATTTCATTCATTCTAACAGAACCTTTAACATTTCTTGTAAGAATTCTACCTTTATCCTTACCAGTAAGAACTTTAACTCTAACTTGAATTACTTCACCGGCAATACCAGTTCTACCAACAATTTGAATAATTTCGGATTCTACTACTTCTTCAGTTGCACTCATTGTTCAGATTTACCGCCTTTAAGTTCAGCAATTTTAGTTGTAACTTGGTCGACGATATGTTGTGCATCGCCAGCGTCCAAAATTGCTGCAGCGGCTGAAGTAATATCAATACCTAATGATTTGCCTAATTCTTCTTTATTTGGAACAAATGCATATGCTGCACCTTGTTCTTCACATAGAATTGGAAGATGTGCTACTACCTCTGGTGGTTCAACATCTTCAGCAATTACAATTAATTTACTAGTACCACGTTCAATAGCCTTTGTTGCTTCATTTGTTCCTTTTTTGACTTTACCGCTAGTTGATGCAACTCTAACAGCTTCTAAGATTGGACTAACCAAATCTTCAGGAGTTTCAAATTTTACGTAATAGGCTTTTCCCATAGTATTATCGAATCCAGTGTTTGGTATTAAAAGTGTTATCTGGAAATGATAGACTTAACTTTTTGAAGAAATTTAATCATTAGAGCCTCTAATTTCTCTTGACTTTCAGATTCAGCATAAATTCTAACAATTGGTTCAGTTCCACTTGGTCTTATCATCACCCAATTTTTAGAATCCATAATAATTTTGATACCATCAGAGAGATCAGATTCTGGAAATTCAGTTTTTAATGATGAAATTATTTGTTTAGCATCTTGAGATGAACATTGAATTTTATCCTTAGTAGTAAATGATTGAGGTAACTTAGAAATTTGATCTGAAAGTGTATTATCTGCAATTGCTAAAAGATCAAGCATTAATGCTAAACTCATGCAACCATCTCTAACTTGATTATGTTTTCCAAACATGAATCCACCATTTTCTTCAAATCCAATTAATGCATTTGTTGAAAGCATTTTTCTTGAAACCTCAACACTTCCAACTTTAGTACGGATAACTTTGGAATTATATTTTTCAGTCAAGACTTCAGTATTTGTACCAGAATTCAAGCAAGTGACAACTAATGAATTAGGATTTTTAGTTAAAATGTGTTGAATTAATATCAATGCAGATCTATCTCCAGTTAAAATATTTCCCAGATTGTCACAAAAAATACTTCGATCACCATCACCATCAAATGCAATTCCAAAATCAGCTTGATTTTCTACTACAGTTTTTGAAAGAACAGAAAGATTTTGAGGTGTTGGTTCAGAACCACGTCCTGGAAATTTTCCATCTATTGTTTCATTTACAAGAATTGTTTCACAATTTACTTTTTTACAAAAATCAGGTGCAGTAACAGCTTGTGCACCATTTCCTAAATCTAAAACAACTTTGAAAGATTTAGATTCTATAAGTTTAGAATTAACATGAGATTTAATTCCATTAAGATATGTTTCAATTGATCTAGTTTCCTCTTCAGTGGTTCCCCATTTTTCAGGGTTAGATAACCAATTTTTTTTCAAATAAATATCTTCAATTAATAATTCATCTTCACGTGAAATTTCAACACCATCCTTTCCTGCAGGTTTTATTCCATTGTATTGTGGAGGGTTATGTGAAGCAGTAATCATTATTCCACCAGAATAACCAAGAGATTTTACTGCATATTCAAGACAAGGGGTTGGAACTAGTCCGGCTATGTTACAATTAATTCCAATGGAATTAAGAGTAGAAGTAATAATTTTACAAATTAATGGACTGGAGTCTCGTCCATCATAGCCAATCAAAATAGGTCCTTTTTCAAAGTAAGTTCCAATAGATAATGTCATATCATGAATAAATTCTAAATTAAAATCATCAGGAAATACTCCTCTAATCCCATTAGTTCCAAAAAATTTTGCCATGATGTTATTCAATAATAGATAAATTTGTGTTTAATGGCAAGGTCGTTGCGGGAGTCGCCCAGCCTGGTCAAAGGCGTAGGGCTTAGGACCCTATCTCTTAGGAGTTCGTGGGTTCGAATCCCACCTCCCGCACCAATTATCTTTCTGTGAATGATTAATAATGAGAAAAACCTCATCATACAAAGTTATGAAAAAAACAGTAGTTGGAATTACAGTCGTGGGCAAAGATAGAGAAGGTATTGTAGCTACATTCACTAATTTTGCATTTTCAAGAGGAGGTAATATTGAAAAAGTAAATCAAAATGTAATCAAAAATCTCTTTGGAATGTATCTTGAAGTTTCATTTTCTAAAAAATTAGATGTTAAAAAATTTGATATTGAAATTCAAAACTTGGCAAAAAAAGAAAAGATGGATGTTAACACGCATCATGAGACTAATTTAGAGAAAAATATTGCAGTATTTGTTACAAAAGAACCACTTTGTCTTCAAACATTTATTTCAAATAGAAAATTACTCAAAGGTAAAATTTCAGTAATTATAGGTACAGAAAAAGTATTAGAATCAATAGCAAAAAAAGCAAAAATTCCATTTGTCGTAGTGGAGGAAAAAAATCAAGAAAAAGCTGAAGAGAAAATTATTCAAATTTGTAAAAAATATAATATTGATTTAATCTCACTTGCAAGATATATGAGAATACTTAGTCCTAATTTTGTTTGGAGATATCCAAATAGAATAATTAACATTCATCCATCATTGCTACCAGCTTTTCCTGGTGCATCAGCATATGCTCAAGCTTATGAAAGAGGTACAAAAATTGTTGGTGTAACATCACATTATGTAACAGAGAATTTAGATCAAGGACCAATTATTTTTCAAGATTCCTTTAAAGTTAATCCAAATGACACACTAGAAAAAATTAAAAATAAAGGACAAAAACTTGAGGCAGATACGTTACTAAAAGCAACAAAAATGCATCTAGAAAATAAATTAGAAGTTCGTTGGAGAAAAGTTCACATAAAATCAAAGTGAATTAAATGACAGAAATTAAAACTCAATTTGATCCAATTCTTAGAAAAATAATTAAAAATAAGAAGAAAATTGCGATTATTCCAATTGGTTCAATAGAACAACATGGTCCACACTTACCAATTTCAACTGATTCAGATATTGTATCAGAAGTGGCAAGAAAATTAGCAGATAAACATGGATACCTTCTACTTCCAACCATAACGTATGGAGTTTCATTTGAGCATGCACCATTTTTTAATCTAAGTATAAGGGAATCAACATTACGTACAGTCCTAATAGATTTGTGTGCATCATTATTAGAAAATAATGTTAAAACAATTTTCATAATTAATGGTCATCATGGAAATTTAAAATCAATTAAAAATATTGATATAAAAATTAAGAAAATTTTAAAAAATAGAGTTAAAGTTTTTCCATTATCATATTGGCATTTTATGGATAGAAATTTTGATCATGCAGGATTTGTAGAAACATCCCTAATGTTAGCAATTTCAAAAAATGTTAAGATGAAACTAGCAAAAAAAGGATTGATCACAGATAAAATGACAAAGCAAGAAATTATCAAAGTTGGAAAATTAGCAAATAAATCATTTCCAAAAGCTACCAAAAATGGAATTTGGGGCGATCCAACAAAAGCAACAAAAAAAGATGGAATTAAGATTTTGAACGAAATAATGCAAAATTTATCAAAAAAGTGTCAAACTTACCTTACTGAAAATAGGCAATAGACACACAATGATATTTTAATATAATCCCTCAACATGGAAGTCAATGAGTGATATAGATGTCCGTTGATATGGCAGTAAAAGTATTGGATGAGAGTATTAATCAAGTTGTATTAATAAAACTCAAAGGAAGCAAAACCATCAGAGGTAATCTCTTAGGTTTTGATCAACACATGAATCTGCTACTCGATTCTTCAGAAGAAATACCTGCTGAAGGCGAGACAAAAAGCCTTGGTTCCATTGTAGTCAGAGGAGACAATGTCGTAATGATATCTCCTCCACCACCAACAAATTAGGTGATTTGGAATGACAAAGGGTACTACTTCTATGGGTGGATTTACAAAAAAGAAAGTCCATATTAGATGTAGAAGATGTGGTAAAAATTCACTTCACAAGCGTCATCATCAATGCGCAAGTTGTGGGTTCCCAGAGGCTAAACGAAGAAAGTATTCCTGGATTAAATGGTATACATAGATGCAAGAAATTGTTTTAATTCTTAGTTCAATTGCAGGTGTTGCAACAGCAGCTGCCGTAAGAAAAATACCCAGAGATAAAAATCAATTATTAAGTTTAGGTGCTAGTTCACATATTAAAAATCAAATTAATTCTTTAAAAATTGAAAAAGATATTCTTACAAAAACAATTTCAAGATTATATCAAGCTGAAGATGAATTTTCCAAAATTCAAAAAGACAAATTACTACTAAAATATCAACATCAATTAGGAATTATTTTAGCTAAATTAGAAAAACTGGAGCAAGCAAGTAATCACCCAGACTTAGGTCCAGTTGGAGATGGTTTGATTAGTTTAATGGATCAAAAATTATCAAAACTAGATGAAAGATTATATGATTTATCATCAAAAATATCAAGTTCAAAAATTCAAACACCCGAAATAAAACAAGAAAAAGAAGAAATTAAACAACAAATTTCAAAATCAATCAAAGAGTCATTTAATTTTGAAAAACCAAAAGAAAAGAAAATAGATCCAATTGCAATACCACCTACAAAATCAAGACAATCATTTGAATTAACAACACTAACAAATATTTCAAAAACTGAACCAAAATTCCCATTATTTGAAAAGAAAGAAATAGTAAAACCAATGCCACAACCAAAAATAATTCAAACTGAATTAATCAAACCAAAAGAAGAGATTGTAAAAGAAATAATTCAACCTAAATCAAAAGTAGAAGATAAAGTAGAAATTATTCAATCAATTTCACCAAAACCTGGAATTTCATTTGAAAATAAACTAGATTTAGATAAAGAAGTAGCAAAAATAACAGAACACAAAGCACTTCCACAACCAGAGCAAAAACCAAAAGTAACAACAATGGATGATGATTTTGACGATGATACTGATGATTTAGATAAAATCAAGGGTGATATTATGAGAGTTTTATCAAAACTTGATCAAGCAGAGGTAGAATAATTGTCGTATGATGGTGCCATGGAGGCATTATCAAATGATGCATTAAAATTAATTAAAAATAATCAAGTAATTGGATTAGGTAGTGGCAGAGCTGCAACTTCATTAGTAAAATCACTTGCAAAATTAATTAAATTAAAGAATTACAATATCAAAGGCATACCAACATCATTGCAAATTAAACTAGTTGCAGAAAAAGCAGGTATACAATTAGTAGAATCTGATCAAGTAAACCACATAGATATTGTATTTGATGGTGCAGATCAAATTGATTCAAAAAAATTTGTCATCAAAGGTGGTGGTGGAGCATTACTACGAGAAAATATTTTGTTTAGTCTTGCAAAAAAAGTTGTAGTGATGGCAGATAAAACAAAATTTGTTAAAAATTTTACAAGAACTGTACCAGTAGAAATTCATCCATTGGCAAGAAATTCAGTAATTAAATCTATTAAAAAATTAGGTGGGGAATCTAAAATACGTTCTTTAGATAGAGGTTATCCATTTTTTACAGAAAATGGAAACATAATTTTAGATTGCAACTTTGGAACAATAAAAAATCCCAAAGCATTAACACAAAAAATCAAACAGACAACAGGAGTTTTAGAGTCAGGTATTTTTATAAGAAAACCAGATATAATTTACAAAGCCAAAACAAATGGTAAATTTGAAATTATTTAGAATTGATAGTTCTTGAAACATGTTTTCCATGACCAAGTTTACCAATTACTTCAAAATTATCAGCAACTAATTCACCTCTCACCATAGTTTTAACAGGCCATCCTTTCAGATTTCGTCCTTCATATACAATATAATCTGAAAACCCCCCAAACAACTCAGAAGTTACTTTCTTTTCTTTTTTTAAATCAATCATTGTTACATCAGCATCTGAATTTTTTTCAAGCGTTCCTTTTTGTGGATACATACCAAAAATTTGAGCAGCATTGTAACTAGTAAATTTCACAAATTGTTGAAGTGTAATTCTATTTTGATTTACTCCATCATTAAGTAATATTGGTAATGATGTACCAATTCCTGGAAAACCAGCTAATGCACCCCAAACATCATCACCATCAAGTTTTAGTTTAAGTTGATTAGCAACATGATCTGTTCCTATGCAATCAATTTGATTATTAGACAATGCATTCCAAACTGCTTTTTGATCATTTTCTGTTCGTATTGGAGGCATTACTTTAGCAAGATAACCATTTTGTTTTTCATAAGATAATGTAAGGTAATGAGGACAGGTTTCTACAAAAATTTTAGTTCCAAGTTTTTTTTCTTCTTGAATTTGTAATAATGCTTGTTCTGAACCAATATGGACAAAATAAATTACACAATCATAATCTCTGCCAAATTTACATACTGTTTTGATAGCTTTAGCTTCAAATTCAGGTGAACGACTAGACGACCATGCAGATAATCCATCTTGATTTTTTTCTTTTGCTTTTTTAATTCCACACCCACATGATTCATAGTCTTCAGCATGAACAAGTACAGGACAACCAAGTTGTGCCGCATTTTTTACAATTTGTTCTACAAGTTCATCTGTAACATTTACTTTAGATGCAACAAGACTAGAAGAATTTGGTGGCATGTCCATGTAAACATGACCAACTTCACCACCAAGATTCATGTATATTTTAAAAGATGTAATTCCCTTATCTTTACAAAAATTCATTTCGTCAATTTGTTGTTGTGTAAAAATTGAGGCATGAATTGCATAATCAATATAATGATATTCAGATGCGGTTGCAAGTTGGGGTTGTAAAGAATTTGAAAAAGCATTTTCTAGTCGAAGCATTCGCATCATAGTTGTAACTCCACCTATTGCTGCAGCATGAGATTCAGTTTTTGCAGCTTCGTTAATTGGTGAATAAACTCCATAGTGAACATGAGTGTCAATTGCACCAGGAATTGATACTAATCCATTGCCATTAATTTTATGATCACATGCAGGAGTATCATTAGTTAATCCTACAATTTTTCCGTCATCAATTACAATATTTTTGTCAATCATTCCATTAGGAAGTATAACGTGTGAATCAACAATTACAGTATCATAAGTCATCAGAAAATTTAGGCTATAGACTCTATTATGCGTTAAGGAATAAGCTTAAGTGGATTATTTTAAAAGAAAATTAATGGAAGGTTCAGAAATAGCAAAACGTGACCATCAGAGAAATAAATCTGAAATTGTGAAATTAGTTAAAGAAATGTTTAGTCAAGGGAAATGGGGAGATGAACAATATAAGAAAAAACTCCAAGAATTAGTTCTAAAAGATGAAGAATTAGTCAAAGATGTGATTAAAAAAATCAAATTAGAAAGAGGATTAGAATAAAATCCACTTAGAAAATGAATAAAAGTCCAATTTAGTCCCAGATTATTTGAGGGCCGGTGGTTTAGGGGTATAATGCTTCGTTCGCAACGAAGATGTCGAGGGTTCGATTCCCTCCCGGTCCATTTTACCAGAAACTATTATACATAAATAAAAAATACCGTCATCATGGAAGTTTTTGACGGTAAAAAAGCAGCACAAGATTATATGTCAAAACACACACTTGCATTCTCTACTCCAGAATTAACTCTAATGAGATTTGCATTTTGGATGGGAGATTCAGTGCCAGATCCAAAAAATGATGGAAAAGGAGTTCCAAGAATGATGACATATTTGACAGAACAAGACTTTGAACCAGTTTTAATTGATGACGATACATATGTCCCATCAGGTGCAGTAAAAAGTTCAGCAAATGTAGGTAATGCTTACAATGAAGTAAAAGCAGATGGAAAATTCTGTTCTGAATGTGGTACTACTCTTTCAATGACAGCAAAATTTTGTCCTGAATGTGGTACAACACAAGAATAAAAAAACTAAATTTTTAATTTTATGCTTTAGCTCCACACTTTGTGCAGAATTTTGAATTTGGTCTCAATTCAGCACCACATGAATTACATCCATTTGCAGGTTGTTGTTGTGGTGAAATCGTTTGTCGTGGCATTAAAGATGGATCAGGTGATGGTAAAGTTCCAACATCTCCAAATGCTTCTTGTGCAGATACAATTCCTGGTGGACTTCCACCAACAGGATTCTCTGCGGTTCCAGATCTTGGTGGTTGGCCCATTCCACCTGCCATCATTCCAGGTTGACCCATTCCAGGCATTAATCCAGGAGATTGAGTATTAGCAGAATTGGAACCTTGAGATTTTTTTAATTCAAAAATTACTTTGATAGCTAAAAATTCTAATGCAGAATATGCAACTGTATAATCACCTAATTTTTGAAAGAATTCTTTGTCACTAATTTGACCTTTTTTGTACATATTGTTAGTATCTAAAAATGATTCATAGTATCCTTGAGATTCATCAAATAAACTTTGTAGTTTATCAAAAAGCATTCCAAGAGTATCAACTTCACCAAATGACATATTCTGACTCAATTTTTGGAATATTAATTACTTTAGGATGAAAAATAAGAAAAAACGTATTTTAGTAATTTATGCAAGTGCTCTATCAATCATACTTTGATATGACTCTTTTGAAGCTGCACCGACTTGCTGGCTAACTATTTCACCTTTGTTAAGGAGGATTAAGGTTGGAATACTAAACACATTGTATTTTGAAGCCAATTCATTAGCCTCATCAACATTAACCTTGACAAATTTTACTTTGCCATCATAGTCATTTGCCAGTTCTTCAACTACTGGACCTACCATTCTACATGGACCACACCATTCGGCCCAAAAGTCTACAAATACAGGGATGTCAGAATTTATGACATCTACTTCCCAAGACTTGGTATCTGAAATTTGAGTAACTCCCATTGTAATTTTGATTTATTTATCATACCTAAAAACGTTCACCATATTCTAAATCCTTATTTTTTGATAAAAAATTAAATTTGATATATACTTAAATGACGTTTTGATAAAAGTGATTTATGAGTTCAGAACTTAGATTAAAAAAATTAAGAGGTTCTGGCGGATATGTTATGGCTACAGTTACAGATGAACAACAAATGAAAGGAAATTTAGGTGGTCCAGATTTATTTTTAGCACCAATTGGTAGATTAGATGAGAGTAAAATTACCAAACATTTTTGCAATACATGTGAAAAAGAATTTGAAGGTCCACCAAAAATTGAATTTGAAAATCCAAACGAAGAAGTCGCAGAAAATTTAGTTCTTGCTGAACGAGGTCAGTATATTTGTAAATCATGTAATGCTTCAATTGCTGAATATAGAGAATTTAAGAAACCAAACGAAGAAGGTGAAGTTGGAAGTGCAAAACCATTAGATGCTAATGTTACAACAGCACCTACAGTAGAAGCTACAACAGCACCTACAGTAGAAGCTACAACAGCACCTACAGTAGAAGCTACAACAGCACCTACAGTAGAAGCTACAACAGCACCTACAGTAGAAGCTACACAACCTGGTTCTGCTGCATCTGTTAGTTCAATTGAAGGAAGAATGGTAATAGATGAAAATGCAAACAAAGTTGGTACAGCAAAACAAGTTGGTATTGATGCAAATACACAATCAATGGTTTTAGTTATCATTAAAAATGACGGAACAGAAGGAAGTATTCCTTGGGTTGCAATTAAAAAAGTAGGAGAAGTAGTTCTATTAGGTAAACCTGAAGAATCTGCTGCTGCTCAACCAGGAAAATGTTCTGAATGTGGATTTGTTAATAAAGATGGTTCAAAATTTTGTGAAGAATGTGGAACAAAAATTTAGTTATTAACAAATTTAATGAATAATACTAAGGAAGTAATGTAATTGGCTAAAAGATCTATCTCAAAAGGTGTAATCAAGGATATTGTTATTGTTGCAGTAGCTGTTTTAGTAATTTGGATTGGATTACAAGCAGCATTTGGAACACAAAATCCATTTTATGTTGTTGCTAGTGGAAGTATGATTCCAGCTTTACAAGTTTATGATATCATAGTTATTCAAGGACATGAACCTTTTGAACTAATTCAAGTAGGAGACATAATTGTATTTGATAGACCATCAGATCATAATAGAGTGATTGTTCACAGAGTTGAATCAATACTAAACGAAGATCCTAAAACGGTTAGAACACAAGGTGATGCAAATCCATCATTCATTAGAGGAACAGACTACCCAATTACTGAAGAAGAATACATAGGAAAAGTAGCATACATTATTCCACAAGTAGGATACATTACACAAATTTTGAAACCTCCAATGAATTACATCATTATTGCAGTTGTGATAGGAATAATGATAATTAAACAATTTACAGGTAAGAAAAAAGATGTGGAAGACATAGTAAGCAAAGAAACACTAAAAGAATTATCAGACATTGGTAAAATTGAAGCAGATTCAGAATATTCTGAAGACGTAAAAAAATCAGGGATTACTGAAGAGAAAATTGACGATGCAGAAAAATCAAGTGAAAAAGAAAAATCAGATAAAGAAAATAATTAATAAATTAGAAATTAAAGAACAGAGTCTTTTGTTTTGAAAACTCGTTTAAAGTAATCAGATGATTCTTTAGGTTCCTCAACATCATTTGTGATTCCTGCAAGATTCTTTGCTAAATTCTTCTTGTATCCTACTTGCATTTGACGTTGAATCTGAATTCTTTGAGCCTGTGGTGAACCTGCTCCATGCATGGATTCTGTAAGATATCCAACTGCATTTCTACCAAGTGTCATATTTTCTATTAATCTTAAAATTCTCATTCTATTTTCTACATCAACACCTTTTCTTCCTGCAAGATATTTTTTTAACATTGGACCGGCTTCTGGATGTCTAAAATCTTTTTCAGATGGTAATGTAACCATTAATCCACCTGCAATATCTTGTGCTAATCTACTAATTTCATATGGGAATCTAGTGACATTATGTTTACAAACTTGTGCAAGCATATCATCATTTAGAAATACACCAGATTTCATTTTCTGTCCTTGGTGAGAAGATGCAATACCAGCTGCAAAAATTGTTTCATTAAGATGAGTCATCTCAATAATTTTATCTTTAATATGAGAAACTTTTGGAACTCCGTTGTAATCTGCAATTGTTGCAGCAGCACCAATTAGAACATCACCTAATCCAGTTTTACATACATAACTACGTCTGTGATAACAAGTAAAACGTTCTACTAACATAGATGCAAATTCAAATTCTCCATTCATGAAAATTTTGTCCCATGGAATAAACACTCTATCTAAAATCATCAAAGCTTCTTGTCCACCAAATTTTGCATTACCAGAATCAATATCGCCTTCTTCCATAGCTCGAGTATCACAAGATTGTCTACCGTAGATGTAAGTGAGTCCTTCAACATCTGCTGGAATTGCGCCTACAATTGCCCAATCTTTATCACTTTCAGTTAATCTAATAGTTGGCATCAAAATTATCCAATGAGAGTTTATACAACCAGTTTGGTGTGCTTTTGCTCCAGAAACGTAAACTCCTTTTTCATCACTATCAACAATTCGTGTAAATAAATCAGGATCATCTTGTTCTGATGGACCTTTACTTCTATCTCCTTTTGGATCAGTCATTGCTCCTCCAATTACAAGATTTTCGTGTTGAACCATTTTTACAAATTCTAAGAATCTTTTGTGATAATCAGTTCCATGTTTTTCATCTATTTCAAATGTAGTTGAATGTAAAGAATTCATTGCATCCATTCCAACACATCTTTGGAAGCATGTACCAGTGTTTTGGCCTAGTTTTCTTTGCATTTTATTTTGTAAAACTAAATCTTCTGCACTTTCTGCAATATGTAAAAATCTATTAACTTTCAATCCCGTAATGGATGAATCAGCTGAAGCAAGAGCTTCTTCACGCATTGCAAGATCATAAGTTTCAGCAACAGCATTAATTGAAGGTCTAATAATTGGATGATCTACAGGCTCTTTAACTAATTCTCCAAAAAGATAAACTTTGAGATTTCTATTTCTAAGACTTTCAATATAATCATCACCAGATTTAATTGTCTTTAACACATTTGCCATAAGTAGATTATGTCTAAGTTCTATAAATAGTCTGAATTTCAAGAAGGATAATTTTACGAATAAGAATTCTCATAAACCGATTCGTACATCTAAAATTTTACAACCCTTTCCTTTTTCCATTACAAGTACAGGGTTCATATCTAATTCTTTGATCTCTTTAAAGTCAGAAACCAATTGAGACAATCTCTGAATACATTCAGAAAGTTTAGCAATATCAGATGGTTTTTCTCCTCTAACACCTTGAAGAAGTTTTTGTGTTTTAATTGAGGCTATCATATCATCAGATTCTTTATCAGTTACAGGTGCAAGCTTGAATGTAACATCCTTTAAGACTTCGACATAGATTCCACCCATTCCTAGCATAATTACAGGACCAAATCCAGGCTCCAATTTTGAACCAATGATTAATTCTTTACCACCTTTAACCATCTCTACAATCAAAACTCCTTTTATCTCGGCTTTTTTATCGTATTTTTTAGCATTTTTAATAATAGTTTTGAATGCGGTCTTTACTTCAGAATCATTAGTTAGATTAACTTTAACGCCACCTGCATCAGATTTGTGAATAATTTGTGGTGAGGCAATTTTCATTACAACAGGATAACCAATTTTCTTTGCGGTTTTGACAGCTTCTGCTTCATTTGTTGCAAGTGCACTTGCAGGAAGAGGTAGACCATAGGCTTTGAGAACTTCTTGTCCTTCTTCTTCTAGAAGATTTGGTCTTTTTTCATTTTTTACTTTATCAAAAATTTTCTGTGCTTTTGTTTTGTTTACTTTGAATTTAGTAATTTTACCATTTGATGATTTAATCCAGTTTCTAAATCTAATCATTGCTGCAAGAGTTCGAATTGCACCTTCAGCATATGTGTAATAAGGAACATTACCTTTTGCTAAAATTTCTCTATTAGTAATTCCTTCATCTAATCCCATTAAACTAGCAAGCATTGTTTTTTTGTATTTTTTTGACATGTTAACAATAACTTCAGCAAGTTTATCATAATCTAAGGTTCCAGAAGGAGTACACATTGAAATCACTGAACCAACTTTTGGGTGAGCAAGAACTCGATCTAATACGTTATTGAATCTATTAAAATCAGCATCACCAACAATATCAACAGGATTTCTAGAACTTCCCCAAGGTGGGATTACTGCATCAATTTTTTTTCTAACTGTAGAAATATCTGCCATTTTGATATTCATTTTTGAACATGCATCAGTTGAAATAATT
>Ga0115555_1001962_pt1 | contig 14021 bp, 7 predicted proteins | sample COGITO_mtgs_1104_2_FD_87285 | JGI IMG/M metagenome (GOLD analysis project Ga0115555, IMG submission 87285) | Pelagic marine microbial communities from North Sea - COGITO_mtgs_110407 | ecosystem: Environmental > Aquatic > Marine > Epipelagic | place: Germany:Helgoland, sampling site Kabeltonne... | reverse complement strand
CTGTTTTTCTTCTCGTTGTTGCCCGCGAGAACACAACGGAAGAAGACAAAGAAGAAGACCGAGAAGCGCAGGACGACAGATGCGCGTTTTCATCCGCATCGTCTCAACAGCGCGCTCTTTCTTCGAGAACGTGTGACGCATTTCACATGCATTTTAAGGGGGAAAAGCGCTCGCACTTTTTCGCCATTTCTTACGCGCAAATACGTGAAGAATACGAATAATATGAGAGAGGAACCGAGCAAAACCAACGCAGTTTCAAAGCGCGGTGGTGGTGTTTTTGCGAGTCGTCGAATGTACCGACCAGAGCACTCGCCGGAGAAGAGATCTTCGTCGTTCTTGCGGTTGCACACCGTTGGGGACGAACGGGTGCTTTCCGAGACGAATTTTGCAACCACGCGAGAACGTGAACAACAACGCTTTAATTCTTCTTTCGAAACTCGCGATGAAGGAAAAGAAAAAGAAGAACGCGCAGAGAGCGCGACGAGGAGAGCAGAAGCGTCTTCTTCGAACGCTATTCTCGAGCGATTCTTGAAGAAACTGGAGAGAGATTTTGGGGAAAAGAAGAACGGTGTATCAGGTGCCCAGTTCTTCGGTACGGAGCAACACCCTCAAAATCGTCTTCAAAATCAGAAAGAGACAACGGACGACGCGTTCCATTTGTTGCGAAAAACTTTGGAGGAATCCAAATCGTCTCTCGAGAACGAGAGAGTAGCGTACGCGTCAAATGTGTTGGAACTGGAAAGGGCGAAACGAGACGTAATTTCCCGGACGAAGGAAGCGATGGAGGAGGCGAAACGAACGAGAGAGATGGAAGATCGAGAAAACAAGACGAAAGAGAGAGGGATGCGCGAGGAAATAGATCGGTTGAAACGAACGGTGAGAGATTTTGAGAGGAAGAAAGAAAACGAAATAGAGGTAGTGGAGAGGCGATGCGTGGACGCGGTGAACCGAGCGAAAGAGAAAGAGCTGAAGATTGAAGAAGCGTGCAAGGAGAAGATGCGACGGATGAGCGAGGAGAAAATCAGGGACTTGGAAACGATGCAGATGAAACATAACATGGAAATGGAACACGTGCGATCGAAGCTTGGCGAAAAGAGCGAGGATGAATCGGAGATTAGGAAAAAAATGCGAGAGATGGAAAGCGAATTGGAGAAAGCGAGACGAGACGCGAGAAGAGCGAAAGAGGAGAAGGAAAGGTTGAGAGAACAAGCCGGAGTGGCGAGAAAAAAATTAGAAGAGTTGATGGAAACGATGAAAACGAGAGATACATCCCGAGATGCAGAAATTGAGCTGATTCGAGAGGAAAGCGGAAGACGCGAAGAAGAGTTTATGGAAACGGTGAAAACGAACGAATTGAAACGAGATCGAGAAGTTGCGGAACTTTTGGAGCGAAGCGAAAGAGATGCAAAGATGATCGCTCGGTTGGAAAAACGGGCACAAACTGCGGAGACGGCGTCTATTGCGGTGAAATTTTTGTGCGAAGAAGCGCAGAAATCCATAGAAGATAGCGAAATTGCTGCGGCGTACGCCGAGAGAAGAGCCGCGCGGCTCGCGAGTGGATTCGGCTCCTCCTCTTCCTCCTCGGACGTATCATCCTCAGATGATGACGATGATGATAATGAATACAACAATAAAGAGGAGAAGGAGAAAAGTAAAGTGAAGTTTAGAAAGCGAGCCGATGCGGCCAATCTTCGATTGGAGCGCTCGTTGCGAGATGCGAGAGCGACGTTGCGCGAGTGCATCGAACGCAAGAAAACCATGCTGTTAGAAACCGAGTACGACGATGTCAACGACGAAAACGATGCAGCGTCATACGAGGAAAAAAGGCGGGAAGTATTTGCATTCAACGTTGTGAAGGACGTCGCTGACATTCGCGTTTCTTTTCTCACGCGCGCGATTGCGAGCGTGCGATTGTCGCGCCGATGCGGCGCGCTCGAAGGTTTGATCGCTGGTCGAGCCGATCGAACCGTCGACGAGGACGAAGAAGAATATGGAAAAAATATTCGCAAAGATGATGACGAAGATGATTATCGCTCCATGAACAATACTATAAACACGATTGAGGAGGAGGAGGATGAAGATGATGACGATGACGATTTAGATTACGTCAGCTGGTAGTAAAATGTGTATGTAGTGTGCGAGGTATTTTTCATCTATGTAGATTAAAAACTGCTCTGCGCTTGTTGTTGTTGTTGATGTAATTTTTCTCTACGCACTCGCGTCGCTCTCGCGCTTTCGAGCAACGCCATCGCGCTCGCTTCAATATCCATCAGTTTTTCTTTCAACGCGTTTTGCTTAAACTCTCTGGATTCGCGCGTCGTCGGTACCGTCGAAGAAGAAGCGTCTTTCCTCGGCGTGGCGTACTGAGACGACGTTCTCGTCGCACTCCCTTTCATCTCGAGTTTAGCTTCGAGCGCGATGCATGCGTCGATGGTTTCTCGATACGAGCGATCTAAAGCTGAAAATCTACTGCTGCTACTATTATTTGTGTTAGTATTCTCGTCGCGACCATTCCTATTGTTCGTGTTATCGGCGCCAAAAAACGTGCCAGTCGCCTTTCTCGACATCGACTTGAATGTTGTGTTCGTCAATTTCAAATTTCTTGCGTTTTGCTCGAAGTCGACATCGAAATCCCATGAACTCGCGGTTGATTTAGGACTATTTCTTTCATCCTTTACTGATGTTTTTTTCTTCAGTGGAGACATCGAAGCTGCGATAGCTGGCGTTCTGCTGGATTGCCACGCGCTTTTTGCCTTCATCTCCATCGCGCGTTGTCTCCAAACGCGAAAGGCTGCGCGCAATCGTCTCGCATCGTTTTCTTCAATAAACGCGGATTTTAGCGCCAACAGCACCCCGTTTCTCTTCGCGCTTTCCTCGCGCCATCTTTGAAACACCACACTCGAGACGCGTTCGAGAAAGTTTCGTCTCTGAAAACGTTTCGCGGCTTGAACGATGGCGATGCCTTCCGGCGTCCCGAAATGCGTCTCGGATTCGTCCGCAATCGCACGTTCCACGACTGCGCGTTTCATTTGCTCTATTCTAGTTTGCTTCAACATTTGCACGTGCGTGTTCCATGCCAATAAGCAGTCTCTTCTTAATTGCGTCTGTTGCTTTCGATATTTCTGCGCGATAAACTTCTCCGTCAGCGCCAATCGATTTCTACTGTCTTCGGCTGAGCGTTTCCAAGACATAAATACGGCTCGTAAAACTTTAGCACGATGCTTTTCCTCTCTTCGTAACGTAAACGACCGTCTTTTTTCCGTGAGTGCTTTCCAATTTGTAAACGGTTGCGCAAAATGTCGCTCGTAGTGCTTTTTCGTCTTTAACGTTCTCACCAACGTTTCGTCGCGTTTCTTTTCCGAAACGGCTAAGGTTCGCCACGCTCTGAATACCTCGCGCATTTTCGAACGTTCGCGAAACATGATCGCGCGGTCTAACTTACGTTCTTGACTCAACGCTTTACGGCGCGCGACCGTTTTTTTATGCCAAAACTGAAGCGTTTCCTTGAGTATTTTCGAATCATATTTTTGCATGGCGTCGTTTTCGAGCATTCGGAACCGTTTTTCCACGTCCGAAACCATCTTCCACTGTGAAAACGTTCGCTTTAGCAGTTCTGGTTTCACTTTCGTTTCAAAATGCACCTCAGCTTTCCTTGGATTCTCTACTCCTTGCGTTCGGGTTTCGTTTCGCCAAATATAAAACGCTTTGGCAACTTTCTTGGAGGACATGCGCGATATCGCTCGCGCCTGTAAGTTGGTAACAATCTTCGAACGCTTAGCGTACGTTCGCATCTGTTCGAACGCTTTCTCTTGCAACTGCGAGTTTCTAAAAGCAGCCGCTTTCCTCTCGTTGCTTTTCCCTCTCTCATGTTCTCTGACAAAAACGTCTTCAAAGATTCGTTTTTGCATCCGAAACCGTTTCGCTCGAATGTGATTTTCCAGACGGCGTTCCAACGCTCGATCCTTTTCCCGTTCCTCTCGACTCGTTTCCGTGGCTTCTTTCCACTCTCGAAACGCGCTCTCAATCACGCTTCTTCGTTTCTTGAGCAATAAAAACCGCAACGTTCGCTTCCATCGTTTCGCTTCCATCGTTTGTTCTCTCCATTTCGTAAAAAATTTCCGCGCTAACCGCTCCTTCTTTTCCTTCTCCATCGCTCCAACCGCGCGTTCGATCAACCTCTCCTTTCTCTCTTCGTACGTCTTCCTCCCTTGTTCTTCCTTCAACTTCAAAAGCGCAATCTCCGCTTCAAATTTCTGTTTCGTCTCCGCGTCTCGACTCGCGCGTTCCGTCGCCACTCTCAATTTCTCGTTTTCGTTCGCTTTCGTAAACTCCTCCAACTTTGCCTCGTGCGCGTTCGCTATCCGCGTCTCCTCTTCCTTCCATTGCTCTTTCTCTTTCTCAAATTGCTTTTGCAGTGCCTCCATCCGCTCGTTCAACTCTTTCACCTCTCTCTCCACATCTCTACTCTCTTCTCTCTCCTTCCTCTTCTCCCTCGCTTCCATCCGCCATCTCTCAAACATCTCTCGTTGCAACTTCATCGCTCGCCGACTCGTCGCCCGCGCCAACCGTTCCTTCAACCGTTTCCCGCTCATCCTTTCTTTCCTCCACCGATCGAACGCCGCTCTCAAATATCTCAGCCGTAACCCTTCCACTTTCGATTTCAATCGTTTATTCTGTATTTTCGTCCTTTCCACTTCTTCTCGCCACCTAGTAAAACACGCGCGTTGGTACCTCAGCGCTCGCCTGTGCAAGGAAAATTTCAACAGTTCCATCTGTTTCTTCTCCAAAACGATGTGTAACAGTTGCGTTTGCTTCTCGGTTTCCGCCTGGTGTCGCCAGATTTGGAAGGTCAATCGAAGTAAGCCCTCTTTGTTTTCCTCCTCTTCCTCGTCGTCGTCGTTTGAAGGTTTTTCGAGGACGATGTCATCTTTAGTACTCCTCGTCGTCCTCGTCATCATCGGCTCAACCAAACCGCTCTTTTGCCGACGATGTTCCCCCTGATGTAAAAGATGTCAATCCTCGCGCGCGTGTCTCGAACGTCGTATAAATTTTTCCGCCGAAAGAAAGTGCTACGAATACTACTACTACTACTGTTACTGCGCGATGATGATGATTCGTTTAACTTCTTCTTCTTCGTTATTACTTTGCATTCTGACGGTTGTATCTGTGAGGTGTTCAAAATGCATTTTTTCTCCCCACAAAATGGGGGGAGGAGGAGCAAAATTGAGTAAAAGGTACAACGCACACTAGAGGAAAAATGGTGTTTGCTTTCTTTCTCGCGTGTGCGTTTTGTTTTTAATAACACGTGCTGCTGCTATACAAAATACAGGTTGCTTTGGCTTTTGGATGATGATCTTTCACATCATTTTTTACACCAAAGCGATAAAGTCGTCTCTGATATTTTCCAGCGCGATGAGAACCTCGTTGCGTCTTTGTAACGGGTTCGTGAACGGGTCGTTGTATTGCGCCAACTCGACGAACTCGTCGCCTCGGCGAGGGAGGAATTCTACCCCGTCGTTTATGGATTCTTCTCTTTTCATGGCTTCTCTCAACTTTTTTTCAGTCTCGTCCGTGATTTCTTTGTTCGCGATGCCGGAGAAGGACGCCACGGCGACGAGAAATCGTTCGCGGTCTTTCACCGCCACCGAACCGTCCACCGGCTTGATTGAATTCGAACTCTCTTCCACGACAAACTGCATCTTTTGATTCTTATTCGAAAACACCGGCGTCGTCATCTCCATCTTTTCGTTTTGCTCGTTCTTACCAAAAATGTAACCAGCTAAGCGGTTAAAAGCCTGCCCAGCTTCGCTATCTTCCATCTTCGCGCTCCCGGTGTTTGAGTTCACTGTCGTCTCGGCGACGAAAAATTTCTCGTATTCTCTCACCTCGAAATCGCGGTACCTCCTCAACGTCACGTACTTCGGCGTCTTCAAATTCTCCGGCGTCTTCGCAAAGTTAAACACCTGCTTTAAAACTTCCTGCACGGCTTCTGGACTCAAATACGTTTGGTTCTCGATGCTATCCCACGTGTCCACGTGTTTCACGCACTCGTGCGGAAACCTCTGGTCCATCTCCATGATGGATCTCCCGGTAAACGTCAGCTCGGGATTCCACAAGAACGGAAACGAAGGTAAGTACATCTTCATCGTCCATCGCGTCGTGATTTCAAAATCGTTCGTCTTTTCGATCGAATGCATCGTATATATTGGTTTGAACACGTTTTTCAACATCTGTATGTTGAAGTTGTACCCCGAGAAACTTTCGTATTTCGAGAGCGGATCCGTGAAGACGACATTTTCGGCGTATAACTTCGGATCGATCCCGCGATCGTCGAATAAGTGCGACAAGTCTTCCGTCAAATCTCGTTTCAGCTTTTGGAGCGTTTCCCCGGTCAACCCTTTACTCTCTTCTTCTTTTATCGTTTCTGTTGTTGTTGTTGTTTGTGCCGCTCCGTCGACGTCAACAGATGATGATGACGACGACGACGACGACGACGACGATTCAAACGACGATGCCGCCACGCGCTGACGATGAAAACGCACGAAAACGTTTCTACTACTTCTCCTCCCGCTTCTCCCGTAACTGCTGCCACAACATCTCGACGCCGCCGACGAGTGTAACACCGAACAACGCATAGTTTCCAATGAAGAGATTTCGCGAACAAAGTTTTCCCTCACAACAACTTTCTTTGGTCGTCGTCGTCTGATGACAAGCAGCGCTGGCACGAACGAAGGCGGTCACTACGGGAGAGTGTTCTCGCTGAGCTTCAGTCCTCCTTTTCTCGACGACTTTAATGACGACGACTTTGACGACGACTTTAAAGAGGATGAAGAAGAAGAAGTACACGCGACCAAGCAAAATCCCCTAACGGAGATGATGAGAACGACGAGGACGACACCAAAGAAGAAGAAGAAGAAGAAGAAAAGGAGACGAAAACGATTCTTAGCGACGAGCGGAGAGGACGATTGCGTGCGATTGTGGGTCGTCCACGCTTCTTCTTCGGAGGAGGAGGAGGAAGAACAAAGCGTCAAAGTGGAACCGAAACCGTTCGGGTTGAGCGTCCTGAGAGGACACTCCGACGCCGTGTTGAAGTGCGCTTTTGGCCTTTCGCGCGGCGCTTTCGATGACGATGATGATGACGATGAAAAGTGCTGCGAGAATAAGTCGTCGTTCGCGTTAGCGACGGGGTCGTCCAACGGCGAAGTGTTCGTTTGGCGAATCGTGACTACCTCTGGTTCTGGTAAGAGCAAAAGCGGCAAAGGCGAGAACGGCGACCGGTTGATGGCGAAGTTTAACGCGAACAGAAAGAGAGCAGAATATGGGATTTCAAACGAGGACGACTTAGTCGAAGATGCTTTTGACGGAAAGGACGACGAGAAGGATAACGACAACAACGAAGTGTACGGGTTGAAATTTTTAGGCGGAAAGGATGAGTATTTAGTCATCGCCACGGACGCGGAGTTGATTGGCGTGGAAGTTACGCGGAGGAGTTTGAACGAAAAGAACGGGGGAGAATCATCGGTAGAGTTGAAGGAGATTGCTCGCACGCCGCTTGGATTCTCGTTGAACGAAAATGTCGGCGATGGCGGTGGTGGACAAGGTAAATTCGATATAGCGTACGCGTTTGCGATGGACGCGTACGCGACCAGGAGTCGGAGTCGCGTTGATACCGATACAATGGGAAATAAACACATTTTATCGGTTGGATATTCAAACGGGACCATGCGCATGTACTGTTTTGATGCTAAAGCGCGAGAGTTTTATCTCGTCGGGGAGAACGCGAGCGTGTTTGATGACAACAACGGCACAGGACGGAAGAACATGGCGTGCACGTCGTTAACTTTCGTGTACCCAGCCGTGGAAAACGAACTCGAGCAGTTCCCGAACGTTGTGATGTGTAATCGTTTTGGCGACCTCGTGATGTCGGACGCGAAAAATTGGATCGAAAGGAGCAAACCGAGGTTAAATGTGCAAACAGATTTTGCGTTGACGCACGCGGTGGCAGATGTTGGGAACGGGTTCGTCGCGTGTTGCGGACGCATGAAGGAACGTAACGTGAATGGAGTAGCTCTGTTTGACGCGTTCGATGTTCAAAGAGGGTCGATGTTCTTAAACGCGAGCGAGATGATGGGCGAGCACGCGTCCAAGTATCCTCTGTTGTGTGTGGGAGGTTTCGCGGAAGATGTTGAGGAGGAGGAGGAGGAGATGGTGGAGGATAGTACTAGACGAACTAGAATAACCGTAGTCGCTGCGGGCGGAATGCCCGCAAAATTAGTCAACGAGAATTTCTCGAATAGAAACAACGCGAAGAGTTTAGGATTTAGCTTGGCGAAAATGAAAGTAGGAGGGAAAAGAGACGGGGAAGAAGAGAATACCAAGACTTCTCGAGTCTACGCTTGGGATTTCATCACATAAATACAACTTTGACATTACGCATAAATACGACTATTTGAACATTATTGGACTTATCGCGCTACTACTTTATCGAGCACTTCGCACTGTCGTCTAAAATCTACGAGCTCGTGGGCAGCCGCCCAACCGCCCGCAGCGACAGCTGGAAGACCCGGGCCAGGGAATCGGGAATCTCCCACTAACAATAAATTTTTCAAATTACTCTTGGCGGAAGTCACGGGAACCGCGGCCGCGGAGTCATCTCCGGATTCTTTTTTCTTTATCCACCCGGTGCCGCCGTACGTGCCTTGAGAATTTCCTCTTCGTAAAAAGCGCGCGTGCGTGAGAGGCGTCCCAACCATCTCAATTTCTGCGCGGCTTCTCAAATCCTCGACGGTGATATTATTCAACGCTTTCGCAACAGCTTGATATAACACTTCGCTTCGTTCTTTCTTCAATTTATTGTATTCTTCTGAGTTATATTTCACGTTCTTCCAACGCGCCAAAGGCTCGTTCCCGGGAGTGTAGGCGTGAATCACGTGTTTGCCTTCCGGCGCCATGGACGGATCTTTAATCGACGGTATCGAGACCAAGACGAGATTTTGCTCCGCGTCCACGCCTTTGTCCCAATCACCGACCCACACGTGGTGCATTTCCAGTGTTTCCGCAGCTGGTAAATTTGCGGCGTCAATGCCGAGGTGTAAATGCATGAACGATTGGCAAAATTCGACGTCGTCGTCGACTATTTTCCCGCTTTTAGTTGTTCTAGTCGTAGACGACGCTTCCCGCACGCTCTGGCGCCTCCCTTCCGCGCAATCTCTCAAAAGCGCCTCGGTATCCCAAATCGTCGCGTTTGAAATCACCGCTTTTCTCGCTCTTAAGATCTTCTTCTTCCCGTCTCTCGTTTTCGTGACAATCCCAGTCGCTTCTTCTTCTTCTCCGTCTTTCTTCTCCACTAAAATCTCTTCACAGTGAGTTCGCAAGCGCAAATCGCCGCCGTATTTTTCAAAACCTCTCACTAAGCAATCGACGAGCGCGCCGGATCCACCGATTGGAAACTCTAACGCAGCATTTGGAGCGTACCAGTCTGCAAACATGTACCCAATTTCTGCGCCCATCGTCGCTTTGGACGTCCCACCGGAAAGCAAGAAGCAGAGTAAATCCATGTAATCTCGAATAAACTTCGAGTTGATGTCGTTCTTATCCAGAAACGATTCGTAATCCGATAAAATCGCGTTCAAACTCGGCATCGATTGAAACAACCCCGGGATAAATCTCGCTAAAGTCCACGCCGCGTATGCGTCTGTTCTCACCGCGGCGGGTGGTAACGCCGCGCTCGCTTGCGCCAACGGTTCCATCTTCTCCTTCAATTTTCGCCAATCCGCGACTGCTTCGGCGTCGTAATATTTCTCTAAACATTCGATGAATTGATCGTTTCCTACTTCCGTGACGAACGTTGCCTCCGGAAAGTGCACTTTCCACGTGTTGTATCGAATACATTTCAACGGTTCGTCGATCGCGTGTAATATCTGCCCCAGCGGATTGCTCGTGGGAAACTGAGAGAGACCGGTATATAAACTCGGTCCGGATTCGAACGTAAATCCATCTCTTTTCCACTCGTGCGCGGCACCTCCGGCGTGCTCGTGCGACTCAACGCAGCAGACTTTCAAGTCGTATTTCGCCAGTAACGCGGCAGCGGATAAGCCGCCGATGCCTGAACCGATTATCACCACGTCGAACGTTTCTTCTTCCATCGCATCATTGGATGATGACGTTTGCGCTTGCACGACTTCTGTTGTTCTCAAAAGACGACGACTTTGATGCGTGCGACGATGAAAAACTCGACCACGAGAAGAAGAAGAAGAAGAAGAAGAAGAAGAAGCGGTGGTGGTGGTGGTCATAGTGGTCATAGCGCATCGATGCGTGCAACAACACGACTCCGAAAACGACATGTGTGAGTATGAATACTACTACTACTAATGTTGTTTGTGCGCCCGAAAAGTGCAGAGCAAAAAGCTCTAGAGAAAAAAAAATGTGACACAAATACTTCTTCTACTCAACTAGAGAGAGTATCTGCGTCGTCATCATTTGAACAACGAGGAGACGTCGTCACCACCACCACCGGAGGAGGAGGAAGAAGAATTTGAGCCGAAGAGCGCGGAAGAAGGCGCTTTCTTCTTCTTCTTTTCCTTGGCGTTCCTTTTTTTCTTTTTGCTCTTCTTCCCGTCTTTGCTTTTTTTTCCGTCTTCTTCTTCTTCTTCTTTGGAAGAACGCGAGGCCGCGTACTCGGCTTTTACGCGGTGTCCGGTATCGCCGTCCTCGTCCTCGTCCTCGTCGTCTCCGAAAAGGCCTCGCAAGCGATCCGTTCTCGTCTTTTTCTTTTCCTTATTCTTCTTCTTTGGAGAAATGTTGGGCTCTTTATGAGCACCCCTAGCGCTCTTCTTTTTCTGCTTTGGCTTCTTCCCGAAAATACTCGCGTCTTCTTCGTCTTCGTCTTCGTCCTCCTTCTCTTCGCTACTCCTATTTCTATCGCTATCGCTACTGCTACTACTCGTTCGTATTCTTCCTTCCCCGAACAGCATCGAGGCAGGTTCGTCGGCGTCGGTATCACTACCGAGCCCGTCGCTCAATAAATCATCCTCTGAACTCACGGAAGAAATGCTGCTCTTTTTCTCCTCCTTCTTTGTCTTCTTCTTCTTTGTCTTCTTCTTCTCGTTCATTTTCTTCTTTTTCGTCGATTCCGCGAGGAGCAACACTTCCTTGGCGAACCGTTCGCGCATCTCCTCTATGGTTTCATCTTCCTTTATTTCCTTCTTCTTAGCCGCTCCCGCTGCTGCTTTTCGTTGATTTTGCATCAATTTCTCTCTTCTTCGTCTTCGCCTGCGCGCTTCAATACTTCTTCTGCCAACGGTATCCTCGTCGTCGCTGTACGAATCCGCTTCGGCCTCTTCGGCCTCGCTTTCCTCCTCTTCGGCTGATGAAGAAGACACCGAAGACGATTCCGACGTCGACGTTTCGCTCGTCGTATCCTCATCGTCTTCGTCACCCGACGAATCGTCATCATCCGTGGACGAAATATACGGTCCAAACCTTTCCGGGTTCGGATTCACCGCATTCGCTAACCCTAACGTCGAATCCTGGTAAAACGAAGCCGTCCCGACGACGTGTGGCAACGGACGCCAAAACACGTTCCCGGTCAATTTCACGTCGCCGCGATGATTGTTCCCGAGCCATCGCTTTTCGGTTTTCTCAATCGCGCGCGCGAGAAGCTCGTTTCGTTCTCGTTTCTTCGCTTCGTTTCGTTCGTTTTTTCTGTCCTCTTTTTGTCGTCCTCGTGTTGTGTCATCTTCCTCGTTCAACGTCGAATCATCACCTACTGAAACGCCTCCTCCAACTGCTTCTTCTTCCTCTTCGTCTTCGTCGTCGTCGTCTTCTTCTTCGTCTTTGACTTTCCTTTCCACGCCAACGGAATTCCCAATTCTGCTCAGACCAATCTTACACGCGTTCAATCGCACGTTCACTTTTGAAGAGACCGCGATTAAGTGTTTCATTTTTAACTCCATCGTCTTCATCTTGCTGTTCTTCTTCGTGTTCTTCTCGGACTTCTTTGAATGATACTCATGGATGAAGATTTCTTCGCGCATCTTCTCGAGCAAATCGATTACACGCCAAAGGTGTTGTTGGTGTTGGTCTCCAAGTCCTCCGCCTCTGGTGAAGGACGACGACGACCATTGGTTCGTGTTATTATTAGTATTAGTATCACCAAAGTCTTTTTTGAGCGATTGGATGGAGGAGTTTATGGAGGAGGAGGAAGAGGAGGAAAGAGCGGTCATGTTTGAAGCAATTTGAAGAGAGCAAACGAACAGTTGTTTTTTCCCTTGCAAATCACTTTCTCTCTCTCGTACGACTCGCGGATAGGTTTGATCGAGACGATGCGATAATAAAAGGTATTACAAACGCGCCGCGTTATACATATACTTATTATTGTTATTGATTTACAACGTTTAAAATATCCTCTCCGTCGACAAACTCTTTAATCCTTTCCGCGACGCTATCGATTAATCTTTGCCTGGTTTCCACTCGCTTCCACCCGATGTGCGGGGTTAAGGTGACGTTGTCGTCGAAGACGTTCCCCGGGTTCCAAAGCAACGAGTCCTCGTCCGGAGGTTCTTTCGTTTGGACGTCTAAACACGCGCCGGCGATTTTCTTTTCCTTTAATATTTGGATCAAATCTTCCTCGTTACATATCGCCCCGCGAGCGGTGTTGATTAAATAACTCGTCGGTTTCATCAGCGATAACTTTTCGTAATCGAGCATACCTCGGGTGGCGTCGTTGAGTGGGCAGTGGACGCTCACAAAGTCGGATTCGGATAACAACTCTTCTAACGACTGATAGACGTCGTATAACTCTGTTTTCGCTTTTGCCGACCTCGAATACACGTACGGTTTCATTCGAAACGCTTTCGCTAATTCGCACACGCGTTTCCCGATCGTTCCGTTCCCGCCAATCAATCCTACTTTTTTACCTTCCAACTCGAAGTGCGGCAAGCCGCTAAAGTTCGTAAAGTGTGCGCGTTCGTTCCGCTCCAACATCTTTTGCTGTTTAATCATGCTCGCGGAGGAGTTTAATATGCTCGTGATGACTAAATGTGACATCGCCTCGGTTGAATATTCCGGCACGTTCGTCACGCGAATCCCTCGTTTCTTCGCTTTCTCGATATCGATGTTATTAAAACCAGTCCCGGCTTCGCATATTAACTTCACCGAAGTCGGGAGTAAATCGATATCGATTTCTATTTCTTTCGTGACTATGCAATTGTGACCTTTAGAGCGTTCGGCGACGACATCAGGCGAAGGGGAGGAATCTTGATGCGCGGTTAACGCGTTTATGTTCTTGTTCTCGTTTAAGTTGTTAGTATCTTCTCCTCCTCCTCCCGAGGACTTTGACAGCCCGAGCGCTTGGGAAAGCGAATGTAAATTCAACTTCCCATCGAAATCCAATCGCCCCGCGTTCACCACGCAGACGTTCGCAATCATCTTATTACCTCTCACGATCGCATTTTTAGCGGCAGAGGATGAGGACATTATATAATCTTCTTCTCTTTAACTTCTTCTTCTTTGTCGTCCAAGTAAGTCGTTGTCGTTAGGCAAAGAGAAACAAAGAGAGATAAAAGCGTTGGTTGTAAAGAGAAGGGAGAGATAAAAAGTGACGAGGATCGTGTGATTTTGAGAGAATGAAAAGAATTTTGAGTCAAGGGGAAGACAAAACAGAGAAGAGAAACAAAGAGAGAGAAGGAAAGCAAAAGAGAGAGAAGCAGGCACCCGAAACAAAACCACTTTTTTGATTGTTCAGATCTTTTTTGTGAACGACTTTTTCCCTTCTTTTTATTAACTCCTTTCGAGTGTGTCAGAGAATAATTATATCTCTTCATTAAAAGAACCGCACACCATCATTGTTGCGCGACATTAATAAACACACGCGCACCACGTAGCATCATCTCTCTCTCGACCGCGACGACGACGTGAGCGAAAGAGTATCAGCACTCAAAAGAATATATATCCCACTCTCTGAATCATCGTCAGAGAGAGAAAAAGATCCTCCCTAATTTTTGACCGAAACCCACGAAAGT
>Ga0115555_1001955_pt1 | contig 14046 bp, 10 predicted proteins | sample COGITO_mtgs_1104_2_FD_87285 | JGI IMG/M metagenome (GOLD analysis project Ga0115555, IMG submission 87285) | Pelagic marine microbial communities from North Sea - COGITO_mtgs_110407 | ecosystem: Environmental > Aquatic > Marine > Epipelagic | place: Germany:Helgoland, sampling site Kabeltonne... | reverse complement strand
TTTCGCGCTTCCCTTCTCCTCACGCGCGCTCTTCCTGTTCTTCTTCTTCTTCTTCTTCTTCTTCCGATGTATTACCGATGTATTACTCGCGCGTCGTGTATTCTTTCACCCTCCCTCTGGTGTGTGTGTGTGTGTGTGTACTCTGTATCACCGCACGCGCGCTGGAAAGAGTGAAGATGCGTTTGAAAATTATTCAAACAGACGATGAGATCGTTCGTCTTGTCAACGTATACTTTGAAACCGTATGGGATACACCCGTCCAATTTCAAATCGAGAGGTTTTTTCGTTTTTTTCGTTTTTCTGTTTCCGTTCGAGAGCTATGGCATAGCTTTACAGTCGAGTGGAACACAACAGAGAGAGAGAGAGAGAGAGAAACAAAAAAATATAACTACCTTTTTTTCACTCTTTTTTGTTTTGAGGAGGGCAAACATTTATTTGATGAGGGGAATGAATTCTTCTCTCCTCTTTCCTCTTTTGAAGAAAATGCAGTAATTTTAAGTGAAATTCGTGGCCGGAAAAGACCACGAGAGGATCTCCTGCCTTTGTAGACCACGAAAAAACTGCTCTTTGTGACTGTATTTGTCTGTTTATTCCTTCATTAGGAATCGTCGTTTCGCGCGCGCTCTCTTTCTCTTTCTCTTTCTCTTTTATCATCACACACACACACACAGTATTGATTGCCCGTGATTGATACTCACAAGATGATATGGTCCACGACGCGTTGTAGTTCTTTGGAACGAGCGACGTCTTTGTGCGTCGCGAGTTCGTCGTCGTCCCACAACGGAACGACGAGGACAAAATCGAAAAACGAGAACAAGATAACACGGACGATGATGAGGACGATGATGATGAGACGACGTTTTGTTGTCCTCGCGCGATGTTCGAAAAAGAGTAGTAGTAGTATTCTTCTCACGAGACGAGGAAGGAATGAGAATACGATCACAACATGCAACGCGTGGAATAACGACGACCACGAGTTTTACGGAACAGGAGGAGCTGATGAAGAAGAAAACACGGGCAGTCTAGACGAAGGCGATACGTTTGAAGGCGAGCAATATTTACGAGCGAGCGAATCGTTGCGAGAGAAAACGATACAATACGAGGAAGAGAACGGAGAATCGACGCACGTTTTACCGTCTTTATTGTTTCCAGTCGCCGAACCGCTCATTCCTGGACAAAGAAAAGTATTACACCTGTACGAGCCGAGGTTTGTGAGTCTGTTGAACGATAGCGTGGAAACGCACGGAGGATTGTTGGCGTTCGTGCACTACTCGCAAATACCGCCGAGCAGAGGAAAAAGCGCAAAGACGAGAGGGAGGAGAGTTTTAGAGGATGAAAACGAAGACGACGAAGAGGAGGAAAAGGTAACGAGTAGTAGTAATAGTAGCAGCATCGACGGCGCGATGGCAGGAAAAACGGAACGAGAAGAAGATAAATTGAATCAAAGGCCGTTGCCGAACGAGCGAGCGGAGAAATTGGAGGTGTTTGGAGAAGTTTCCGGCGACTCGGATTCGGATGATTCCGACTACGAGGAAGAGTTTGAAAGGTTCAGCGAGTTTGCGAGAAAAGTCAACAGTCGGTACGGCGACGAAGCCGGGTTTGGGTCCGCCGATGACGACGACGAAGACGACGAAGAAGATTATTACTACGACGACGACGATGACGACGATGAGGAAGAGACGCAAGCGGTGCAATTGAACGCATCATGTACGCTAGGTAGAGTCATTCACTACGAGCCGATTAAAGTTTTATCCAGTGATGATTTTGATGACGGCGTTTCTTTCGACATCGTCGACGAACGCGGCGAATCTTCGAGTACGTTCGGTGAAACCTACCGAGTTTTAGTCGTCGGCGAAACGCGAATGATGGTTGAGGACGTGAACGAAACACCCGCGGGCTACGTTGCCGGTACGTACTCCCTGGTCAACTCGCCAGACTCAAAATTTGCTGCTCAACCGACGCAAGATGAGCGCAAAGAAATCGAGCAACTGGCTGACGACGTCGAACTTCTCATGAATTACGTCATCGAGTTCAGCGATAAGCTGTTGGAAGTTTCGAACGTGACGAAAGAAACGCTCTTTGATGACATCGTTCGTAAAGCGGAAAATGCCAGAGATTATCCGACCGAAATTCATCGCAAGTTTGCCATTGAAGAAGCGAAAATGGTTCGGTGGGCAAAAGCAGTTGGCAAAGTTGATTCGTTACACGAAAGCATGAAATGGGTGGAAGAAGACGGCGTCTTCTTCGACGCTAAAATCGAATTGGAAAACGTCGCGCGAATGAAACGCGACCAAGATAAGGCTGGCTTATCCTTGGACGATGCCATCTTATCTCGCCTGCGTCGTTCAGCTGCTCTCACGATGACCCAGAACGAAGACGAAGACGAGGATGAAAAGAAAACCACCGCCACAGACTTGAAAACGAAATCTCGAGCCTCCGCTATGGTTCGCGCCGAGCGTCTCTCTTTCGCTGCGTTCCAAGAGGTCCCTTTCTCCTCCGAGGCTGAGAACGAAAAATTGATCGCTCGGAGAGCTGCGGCTATGTCAACTTCTAGAGGATTAGTCGACCGTTTGCGTCTCGCTAAGTTCGGATTGGAAGAGCAACTCGGAGGCTTACGCGCCAAGTTAGCGTTGGAAAAGTCCTTGCGCGCCATGCTCGACGGCAACACGGGTTCGTCGTCCTCCGGCGATACCACAAACGATACCAACACGAAGAACAAGGAAGACAAAGATTCCGACGAGAACAAAAATAACACGAGAGACTAAAACGAACGAACAAAGAGGAGACTGTACAATTAGTTACACATACAATCGCTTTAAATTATACGTGCACATAATCATCAAACATTTTATTTGTTGTCGTTGTTGTAATAGAAGAAGAAGAGAAAATATAAGCGTTGCACTCTCAAAGACATCGTCAGTCAAAGCACACACGAAAGAAAGAAGGTGAAAAAATGAGATAAAAATGAGTCCACTGCTTCTACAGCAGCAGCAGATAGAATGATGAGCGGACAGACTACGCGTTCAAATTCGTGCGAGTGCGATTCAAACGCGTACACTGGTCTCGTGCGCGATATCTTTCGCGTGTGCGCGTACTCTCCGATCGAATATGTTGGTTTCTTGAGCGGTTTGTGTTCGATCGCGTTTTGGATCGTCTGCCAATTTCCACAAATGTTGCAAAACTATCAGCTGAAAACGAGCGAAGGATTGAGCGGTTACTTCTTACTCCTGTGGGCGTTCGGGGACAGTTGCAACCTGGTCGCGTGTGTCCTCACGGGAGACCAAACGCCGGTGCAGATGTACACCGCGGTGTACTTTTTGATGAGCGATTCGGTGCTGATTTCGCAATTCGTTTTGTATAGGAAAAGACAAATTCAACGAGAAGAAAGGCAAACGAGAAGACGACGACGACTGAGTTTCAATGAATCGATAATACGGGAGGAGGAAGAATCTCCTGAGGACGCGAACGAGAATGCGGTGATATCGGCCACGATGGCGAGGATTGATGAGAACATCAGCACCGCGCGTAGTTACGAAGAGGAATCGAGGAACGATCCAACGACGCCGAAGCGCACTACTAAGAAACACAAAAAGAAGAAGAAGCCGGTGTCACCGTCGACATACGTGACGGGTTTCTTAGGCGCAGGCGTTTCCGTGTATTCAATACGATCGCTTTCTGGTTCTGATGCAATGAGATCGTTGAGCGGTGCTACGCGTTCGTTGCAAAGCGCGACCGGGTGTTTGAATCAAGCCGTAAGTACGGCGTCGGAAGCGAGAGTAACGTCCGGTCGGTTCATCGGTTACGCTTCCGCGACGAGTTATTTAGGAGGGAGAGTGTTTCAGATCATGAAAAATAGGAAACGCAAATCGTGCGAAGGCGTGTCGGCGTTGATGTTTTTCTTTGCCATTAGCGCGAACGTGACTTATGGAATGTCGATCATCTTCATGAAGAATTTTAGATGGGTTGAAATCGTCGATTCGCTGAGCTTCTTGCTCGGTAGTTTAGGCACGTGCGTTTTGGATTTGTACATTTTAAAGCAAAGCAGATATTATCGCGCGTTAGGCACGGACGCGTCGGCAACAACTGCTCCCGTTGATCGCACGAGTAGTTTGATAGAAAACGATTGGCTGGAAAGAGAAGCGAGCGTCCACTTGCTCTCGCAAGAAGCGGTCGAAGATTTGTAATTTTACATAGGTGTGTACGATTAATAGCGCATTATATTAAATATACCTAACACGGTTTCTGACCTTTCATCGGTTTCTCGCCTTCTTCGTAACATCCGACGTCTTGAATACCGCCGCCGGTACCGAAAAACTTTGCCTGTTTCGCCTCGGCTTCCCTCAGCGCCTTCTCCGCCGCTTTCGCCTCTTTCAAGCGCCACGTGACCAGTCGCGCCTCTTTTCTAAGATTTTCTTCGCGTTCTCTCCTGCGCAATTCACGAGCTTGTCGTTCCGTGTCCGACTTTTTCAACGCGTTTTCGACTCGAATAGCTTCTTGTTTCTTTGCTCTTTCTACGTTACGTTTATAAACTTCCTTCTTTTTACGTTCGCGTTCTTTCCTCGCCTCTTCGTGCTCTCGAATTTCCTCATCTTTGCGTCTTCGCAACTCCTCCAGGTTATCCTCCGGACACGCGTCCGTGCCGTCGCCAAACCATCCAAACTTTCTCGAATCCGGTTCGCACTTACCCAAGACGTCCTCGTAGACGTTCAAACCAACTTTCGAAAACGTTTCGTTCAAATCGGATATCGCCGTAAACACGCACAAACAATTCGCCGTCGTGTCTTCACCGCTTTCGCTTTCATCTTGATCTTCAAAACGATGCGTGGCATCCGGAGCAAACGCAAAATCGAGCGTTTGACAACATTTCTGCACGTCGCCGCCGAGTAAACACGGTTTAAACAACGCTCTCAAACGATCCACCGAACACGTGCGCGAAGGATCTTCCGGGAGCGACTCCGATCGAGGGAGCTTGGGGTCTAAATCATCCGCATCGCCCGCGCCTGGTTTGACTTCCTCTAACGGCTCATCGTTTATTGTATCTTCTTGTTCTTGTTCGTTGTTATTGTTATTATCGTCGTCGTCCTCGTCGCGCGCTTCTTCTTGTTCCTCTTCTGCGTTATCTTTCTCATTCTCGTTCGCGATATCTTCATCTTCGTTTATGATGTTCTCGACATCGACATCGCTAGACGTACTACTATGAACCGCATTTTCCTCTTCCTCCTCCCCACTGCTATCGTTATTGTTATTATCATCGTCGCTATTATTATCAACGCCCTCGTTTTCTAGATCTTCTTCTTTTGTTTCGTCGTTATATATATCGTTCTTCTCGTCCTCGCGATGTTGATGACTTTCCTCGTGAAACATCATCTTCCTCTCCTCTTCCTCCATCTGTTTCTGTTTCTTCTTCCGTATATTTTCCTCGATCATTCTGTCTAAACTCCCATCGTCGAAGTTGATCACTTCTCGTCCTATCTTCCCCGTTTTAATCGCTTCTTCCACTAAAACTTGGCCTTCTAAATCCGTTCTCGCTTTCCGTCCCGTGCCGATGATTCGTCGAGCTTCGCTCAGCGTTTGCTTGCGAAGGAAATTGTACGAGATGTACATCACGACGAGAAACGTAAACGAGAACACAAAAACGAGAGTTCGTTTTTTTCGTCGTCTGCGTTCTCGCGTTTTAAAAGTGACCGGTTTCGAGTGCACTTTGTTCTTCTCCTCGTTGTTCGTACCACCACCGAAGGCGGAGGAGGAGGAGGAAAACATCTCTCTTCTTAAAACTTTCTCTCTCTGATTTTTTTATGATGAACTCACTCCTTTTGGTTTAAAAAAAAGTTACGTGTGTTTCAGCCAAAACGAGAGAAAAAGCAACACAACAAAAGAGAGAGAGAGAGAGAAAAGAGAGAAAATTTTCTTTCTGTTGTGCCTTTTTCACATGCACGAATGCACTTATCTCTTTACAATTTTTTTCTTCTTTCGTATTTACCATATAATAAAAGCTTTACACAGAAGGACTAGAATTATATCTATATATAAATAAGACACAAAAGGATGATGACTTTGAGTTTTGCGAGATCTGCGAAGAACACACACGCGAAGAAGAAGAATGAGACGTTCTTTTATTCCTCGTTTGTGTTGCTGTTGTTGTTCGTGGTCTCTTTTCTCTCTCTGGGTTTTGTTTCGGCGAAAGATGATGCCCCCGATTATTTCGTAACATCTTCAATTTCTAAAGCGCGATCGTCGCAAAGGTTTTCGAACGAAGGAGAAAGCTTTGTATCGTCAGAAAAAAGAAGACGAAGCTTGCTCGCGGATGAAGAACAACCAATAACGGAATCTACGGCAGAAGCGATTTCAGAGGACGTGCAAGACGCGGCGGATGCCGTGGACGAGGCGACGGAAACCGTCGCGGATGCCGCAGATTCCATCGAAGAAGCGAACGAAGCGATAGCGGAAGTGGCGGAGCAAACGGAAGAGGCGGTGGAAGCGGTGGAAGAGGCGAGCGAAGCGGTGGCGGAAAGTACCGAAGCAATCGAAGATGCCGCAGATGCGGTGGATGATGCGACGGAAGCGGTGGAAGATGCGGCGGAGCAAATACAAGATACCGCGGAGACGGTGGAGGAGGTCGCCGCGGACGTGGAAGACGCGACGGCGGCGGTGGACGAAGCCACCGAGGCGGTGGAAGACGCCGCGGATAGTTTAGCGGATATTACGGATACCGCGCAGGAAGTTCTCTCGAACTTAGAAGGCTCAAAAGCGGTGAATTCGTTGGTGATGGATAAAGTCGAGCAAGAGCAAGGCGCGGTGGCGACGGAGTTATTGACGATGGCGAAGGAGATCAACCGCTTGGAAGCCGTGGTCACGAGATTGGAGAATTACGAAGGCGGAGGTAGAAGAGGTGGACCAGGATCTGGTGCTGGTTTAGGCGCGTGGTTTAAAGCGCAATACGCGGACCAAACCTCTTTCATTAGTGGATTAGTCACCTCGTTTTTGGTTATTTTGTTCATCGAGGTTGGCGACAGAACGTATTTCATCGCGGCGTTGATGTCGGTGAAACATTCCCGACGAATTGTATTTTTGGGCGCTTTCAGCGCGTTGGCGGTGATGACCATCGTGTCCACCTTATTAGGCGTCGCCGCGCCTATGTTCTTACCGCGATGGTTTGTCCATTGGGCCGCGGTGATCTTGTTTCTCGGCTACGGCGTCACCATGTTGTACAACTCCCAATTCATGTCCGACGACGTTTCCGAGGAGTTCGAGGAAGTCGAACACGAGTTGGACGAAATCGCCAACCGACGATCTGGGAAGAAATCCGACGACAACAACGCGAGCAAAGACGACGACGACGTGGCGGAAAAAGGCGGCAAATTGTCGCCTGGAAAGAAAAAAGGGACTTCGAAAAACGAAAAGCAATGGTGGGAATTCTTCGTCTCTGCGATTTTCGTCCAAGCGTTTACGCTCACCTTCTTAGCGGAATGGGGCGACCGATCCCAAATCGCCACCATCGCCATGGCTGCCGATTACGACCCGTACGGTATCATCATCGGCGGTTCCTTAGGCCACGGTTTAGCCACTTCCACGGCGTGCATTGGAGGTCGCATCTTAGCTCAGAAAATATCCGAGAAGAAAATCGCCATGGTCGGCGGCGGCATCTTTTTGATTTTCGGCATCTTGGCCGTCTTCGACGACCCGAGCGCGGATTACGCCAAAGCGTTGCCGAAGTGGATGAAGACTTCTTCTTCTGGAAGTGGTGCTCTCCCTTCGGCTTAAAAAAAATGAGGACATCATATCATCGCACACTTATAATATATATTTACTCATATACATTGTTTTATATAACTCGAGAGTAATGACTTCACTTTAAACTCTCCATCGACCGCGCGAAAAAGAAAGAGAGAGAGGACAAAGGAAAAGCGTTCCAAAACGTTTAAAGCCGTTGGAGTGTTGTCGTTGTTGTTGTCGTGTTTTTTGGTGTTTTCATCGAAGACGTCGTTAAAGAAGTGCACATCATCTCGGAGAATAAACACTTGAAAGCGATTGGAGATGATGATGCTACGCGCCCCTTCGCATCTTCATGGAAAACTATTTCTCTTCGTCTTTGTCTTCATCTTCTTTTCGTCAGTTTTAGCAGCCGAAGAGGAAATTTTAGAACGAGGAGATGAAGCGAAGGACAGTATTTCTAAAAGAATACTCGAGCACCAAGAGCGCGCGTTCGCGACCGAAAACAACCGAGGCGATAACTTCTCTGGATTCGTGCAGTCTTTACTGGTGATGCTTTCGCTTGAGTTCGGAGACAGGACGTTTTTCATCGCGTGTTTAATGTCCGGGAAATACGATTCAAAGGAAGTCTTTTTTGGCGCAATTATGGCGCTTTGGCTGATGACGTTCGTTTCGGTCGTGATCGGGATCGAAGCGGCGTCGATGATTCCGAGAAAAGTCATGCACTACGGTTCGGTGTGTTTGTTCGTGTTTTACGGCCTTTACATGCTGTATAGCGCGAGTCGGATGAAGGATACCGAAGAGGGGGAGGAGAACGAGGAGCTGAAAGAGATCGAAGAAGATTTGAACTCGAGAGCACCGATGTTAGAAAAGGACGTAGAGAGCGGCAACGAAAACGAGAACAAAAAGAAGAAAGGTGGTAATTTTTACGAGTGCTTGTGTAACGGCGTGTGGATGCAAGCTTTCACGCTGACGTTCATCGCCGAGTGGGGCGACCGAAGTCAAATAGCCACGGTAGCGTTAGCTGGCGATTACGAAGCGTACGGCATAGTGTTTGGTTGTTTCTTAGGTCACGCCATTGCCACGGGGACGGCCTGCATAGGGGGGAAATACATCGCGAATAAGTTTTCAGAGAAGAAAATGACCATCCTGGGCGGTTCGGTGTTTCTTATCTTCGCGGCGGTGACGTTGTTACAAGATCCCAATGCAAAAATGGAAAAAGTAGATTGGCGTCCGAATTGGATGGTTGCAGACGCTGCAAACTAGAGTTTCGTTTGTTATAGTGTGTCGTAGCATTAGTTGTATTTTAGTATTAGTAGAAGAGTAGTGATATTGTTATATGATGTTGGGTATTATTGCTTTGCGTTTATTAGAAGTTTTTTGTATTGGTAGCTAAAAGATGATGGTATTTACTTCGCAGAGGACGCCCACCAATCTTCTTTGGAGGAGGATTTGCTTCTACTCGACCCTTTTCCGGCGGATGACTTCTTACCGGACGAAGAGTTATCGTCGTCGTCTCCCCAATCGTCCACATCTTTTAATCTGCTATCGTTTTCAAACTTCTCGACATCTTCCTTGTCGTACTCTTTATCGTGGTCGGCTTCATCTCTCTCGTTGGACGAGGAGGAAGATTTCTTGCTTTCTTTTCTGTCGTCGTATCTTTCCTCTTCTTCTCGATCGTCTTCGTTACGTTTCTTCGATGAGGAGGAGGATTTGCGGTTGTCGTCTTCATCCTCGTCGTCGTCGTCGTACTTCGACGATGGGCGCCTCGATCGATCGTCTTTCTCCTCGTCGTCATACTTTGTGGATCGTCTGCGGTCGCCTTCTTCTTCTACTTCGTCGTCGGATCGCTTCTTGGAGCGTCGGTCGCCTTCGCGGTCGTCCTCGTCTTCGTGGCGACCCATCTTGGAGGAGGAACGTCTGTTGTCTTCCTCGTCGTCGTCGTCGTCGTATCGGCTCTTGGGCGAAGATCTGCGATCGTCATCTCTGTCATCGTATCGATCTCTTTCGTCGTCTTTGTCGTAACGAGAAGATCGGTGACTGTCTCTTCTGTCGTCATCGTCTTCATCATCGTAACGCTTCTTGGGAGAATCTCGTCTGTCGTCTTCATCATCGTAACGCTTCTTGGGAGAATCTCGTCTGTCGTCTTCATCGTCGTATCGACTCTTGGAGGAAGATTTTTTGTCCTCTCGTCGATCGTCATCGTCGCGTCGATCGTCGTCATCCCGGCTTCTTCGGGGGCGGTCGTCTTTCTCGTCGTCGTCGTCATCCTCGTAGTGCTTTTTAGAGGCAGAGCGTCGATCGTCTTCTTCATCGTCGTCGTACTTTGACGACGAGTGTCTTCGATCGTCGTCGTCGTCGTCGTCGTAGCGACCTTTGGAGGAGGAGGAAGATTTACGATCGGAGTCTTCTTCTTCGTCTTCATCCTTGTTGTTCTTCGTCTCTTCCAAGGGAGATTCCGATTTTAACGGAGCTTCTTCTGGCATTTCGTTTTCGTCCTCGTCTTCAAACACTGGGTCGTCTTGCCCCGTCATCGCCGCTTTGATTTGGAGCTTCAAACGCTCTTGCATCTTTTGTGTCGCCTCCAAGTCCAACTTCGGCTTCGGCAAGTTCGAACCATCAAACCCTTCGGGAACCTCAAACGTCGGCACGGTATATAATCCTAAAGTCGCTTCGCAATCGGTCTTCTCCAAGGAAAATCTCGCGCACACCGCGGCTGGGCACGTCGGCCACTGCGCGGTGACTTTTTCCGTGTCCAACTTTGCTCCCGATTTTGTGACGCAAAATCGACACCCTTGCGCGTCTTGGCACCCGGGTAATAATCGTTCCGAGCACTTCTTGTCGCGAAACATGTGTCTCCCCACCGCTTGATCGGAAACCGTGGAATCGCACGTTCCAGAAATCCCAATTTGTTTCACGCGCGCGTTGTGTTTCGCGATGTCCTTCACGTGCATCCTCCACGAGATTTCATTCTTGGAAAACGAATCCCCGATGCATCCAATCCCGGAGCTCTTCTCGCACACCGAGTGTGGGCACTGCGGCCAGCCGGCAACTTTTCTCACCGCTTCTTCGGTTTGGCAAAATCTGCACGCCGTAACCGCGCCTCCGTTCCCGAGACACGCCGGCGTCAACGACGGGTTCGTCAAGCAAATTTTGTCCGGGTACTGGTAGATGCCTTTTTCTTCGTCGGCGGCTTCGCCGACGCAGTTTTCTTTCATCGCCGGGTCTTCTTCTTCTTCTTGATCTTCCTCTTCATCATCCGCAGATGATTTGCGATGATCGTCTTCATCGTCGTCGTCGTATTTAGAGGAGGAATGTTTATTCTTCGAATATTCGTCCTCGTCTTCGTCTTTGCCCAAATCTCTTCGTTGTCCGCGGCCTCTTTTCTCGTACGCATCGTCGTCCTCGTCTCTGTACTTTGCGTAGTTTCCTCTTCCTCCTCTTCTGTCGTCGTCGTCGTCAAAATCGTCCGGGTGTCTCGACGACGATCGTCTCGAGGCGTATCGATCGTCTTCGTCGTCATCTCTCGAACTCCATCGACCTAAACGCGCGGACGAGGAATACGACGAGGACGACGGTTTACGCCCTAACTCGGCGGACGAAGAAGAAGACAACAAAGAAGACAACTTCTTGCTCTCGGAAACGTACCCAAACGTGGCAAACGTCGTCGCCAACGCGGTGATCGTGGCAATTTTGATCATCAGTGTAGATCTCGTCGTAAACGTCGTCGCGTTCGCGGGATCATCATCGTCTTCGTTTGAAAGTAAACTTTGCCGCTCTTCTTCTGAATGGTTTGCTTCTTTCATCATCGTGATTTATACTCACAACGAGCGCGTATAAAATCGAATAAAGGTATTAAAGTTACTCAACAACAACTAAAGTAAACGCGTCTTCTTTACGACCACTACTATTCCGTGAGAAGTAACGCAGCAGAGAGAGCGAGAGCGCGCGGGAAGAAGTTATACGTGCGTTCGATAGAATGAAGAAAAATGAGCATTCATTCGAAACGAGACGCGGCCTCGATTTCGTCTCTTTGTCCTCTTTTTTTTTTCGAAGCAGAGTGGCAGCATATTAAGTTCCTCGACCGTTTTTTTTCTCTCTTCTCGCTCGAGGCAAAACTTTTTTTCAACAGACGACGAGAGAGAAAAAGAGTCATCAATCACAAAGAGAGACGGAGAGAGAGAGTGCGACTTTAAGAGATGGTGGGAAGTAGTAAAAGGGAAATAGACGACTACCACTACGTCTTCTCGGCGGACTGTAAACCGTACATGGATTGGCAATCTGCGGCTTTATATCAGTCGTGGATGGATGTGGGTGCGCCGGGGAAGATGACTCGGCTGTTGTCCTGCACGGATGCGGAGTACGATTCGTACGAGAATTTACACATCGTGCCGACGCATAAAACGCCGGATTTCAGCCGAGACGACCCGTCGGATTCGTATTCCGCGTATAACTTACCGGGGAGCATCAATCATTGGACGAAATCGAGCAATTTTACTCGCTTGAAGTGGGTGGTGAAGTTGGACGCGGATATGATTTTACGAAGACCGTTTACGGTGAGAGAGATTCCCGCGCGAGTCGGCGTCGTCGCCGGCGGGTACTACGGATACTTATCGGGCGTGAAAAACGACATGGCGAGTATGTTTGTCGGACCTGCCGTTCGCGAGCGGTTGGCGCAAGTGGGCGGGTGGGAGATATTCGCCAGGAGCGATATCGCGAAAGCGGCGCCGTTATGGTTCGAATACACGAGGAAAGTGAGAAGAGACAAGAGAGTGTGGTGGCCGTATAACGGTACCGGCGATTCGTTCATCACTCAAAAAGCACCGAGACCGTGGATATCGGAAATGTACGGGTACGTCTTTGGCGTCGCGAGCGCCGGGTTGTCGCACAACGTGAACAACGACGTGCAAATGTACGCCGGATCGAAACCGTGGAACGAGAAGAGCGCGAATTCTTTCGTCATACATTACGGATTGATGATGAGACAAGGTACGAGTTACGAGTGGGATAAACACTTTGAATACGCAAAATCGGAAACGGAAAAGGATAAATTGAAGTGCGGAAAGGCAAACAGAAGAGAGTTGTTCCCGGTGTGCGATTTGTATCCCGAAGATGACGAGTCCATCGATAAGTACGAGAGAAACAGAGTAGAGTTGATGCACGAGTGCGTGTCAAAGATTAATCGTGGGATATTGTTAGCACGGAAGAGGAAGTGCATGCCAAAGAGTAGTAGTAGTAGTAGTAGTAGTAGTAGTAGTAGTAGTAGTAGTAGTAACAACGAGGGGGAGGCGGAGAAGAAAAAAGTCAGTCATAGTCTTAGTCATAGCAGCAGCGGTAGCGTAAACACGGAGGGCGATAAAGGGTATAAACACGCAAGAGTCTCCATTGGAGGTGGTGAAACTACGCTCGCGCAACAACAAGATGTGGCGACGAACGAGTTGTGGAAATACGCCGGCATTTTATGGGCTTTGACCTTGTTCGCGTTGTTTTACGGATTTTGGCCTTCGCGCAAAAGAGGAGGAGGGGGAAAGCGTAGGAAAGTAGGACATCTTCGTCCATAGAAGTATTATTTGTAATGTATTCATGATGTATAGTAGTATGTTATTGCAAAGAGTTGACAAACATGATTCCTAACGCGAAAATCGTGATGAAAATCGGAGCCGAGGATACGGCGTAAAGAGGCAAAAATCCAAGTAAATTCTTTTCCTCGGGTTTATCGTCTTCCTCCAAATAATCGTCCAGCATTCTCTTCGGGTTTCTCGTTCGCCCTTTAATTCCAGCCGCGTCCATGGCAATCTCCTCGTATCTCGACGGTCCAGTTTCTCGTCTCTCTGGTAACTCGATATCCGAATCCAACCCAGGCCACTCTCTCAACTCGTTCAAAACGAACTCGCACGCCACGATATCCGTCGGCACTCTTCCCTCGTCCACGTCTTCCAAAACCTGAATCTTTTCCTCCGCGGAACACCCGGATTCGTCTTCGATCCCGAACCGTTCTCTTCTGTCCGCTAATCGAGGATCTTCGATACCAATGATCAACTTGACCTCGTTAAATGACATCTCTCGTTTCACGTATAAAAGTTTCAACCAGTCTTTGATTTCTTGGCTCATGAGTTGCAAACGTTCTTGGTCCTCATCCGTCACGGTGGTTCCGGTATCGAATCCATCGAAACCAGTGGAAGAAGGCGTTTCGGTGTTTTCGTCGTCCTGAGACGATTTGACGATACTCGATGAATATCTCCTTCTTCTTCTTCTAATGTTGTTGTTGTTGTTGTTGTTACTAATCTTATTATCCAAAGATACGCTCATCGTCGCGACGAATCTTCGTTGTTGTTG
>Ga0115555_1001952_pt1 | contig 14056 bp, 16 predicted proteins | sample COGITO_mtgs_1104_2_FD_87285 | JGI IMG/M metagenome (GOLD analysis project Ga0115555, IMG submission 87285) | Pelagic marine microbial communities from North Sea - COGITO_mtgs_110407 | ecosystem: Environmental > Aquatic > Marine > Epipelagic | place: Germany:Helgoland, sampling site Kabeltonne... | reverse complement strand
TTAAAGTTACTGCTCCAGGATCCCAAATAAACTTTTGTTCTATCAGAGCCTCTTTTGCTTGATAAGTCACCTCCCCAATGTATAGAGTTAGTTAAATGATTTGCAGCTTCATCAATAGGCAAAGCAAAATGATGGGCATAAGAGGTTACTACATTTCTAGGGTCTCTAACTATATAAATTGCACCCAATGTATTATTTAAATTAGTAAAAGGATTATTTTCAATATTGAAAAGGTAGCTATGAGTTTTTAAAAATTGGATAGAATTTTTTTGATTTATATTTTCCTGAACTTTAATATAATTTTTAATTACTTCTTTTTCATTCTTAACATTAACTCCGATATTTTCAAATAATTCAATAGCGGGAAATTGTTTTATGTTTTTAATAATTTCAAAATTAAAATTTCCATCCTTGGAAAATAAATATGAGGCTATTAAAGCTCTTACTAAAGTATTTCCACTTTTTGGATATGATGCTAGCCAAATAAACATAAGATTAAATTAATAAAATATTATTAAACTTTTTTTTTTATGTATATATAAAATGCCCCACTACCACCATCTTCGATGGTTGCACTATCAAAATCATTAATCATTTTCATTAATTCATTATTATTTTTGATAAAATGTGGCACAGAATACCTTAATATACTTAGATCTTTAGAAACATAAGGGTCTTTTTCATTTTGAGAATGTAGCCCTTTACCTGTTACAACAATAAGTTTGTTAACTTTTTCTATGTAGCTTTGTTTAATAAAACTTTCTATCTTTTTATTAGCTTCATCAAGTTTGTAGCCATGTAAATCTATATTCTTAATTTTTATTTTTTTTTCTTTTGAAGAATTTATATCTTTATTTGGAAGCTTTTCTTTTTTAGATAAAAAATTTTCCCAGTCTTTTTTATCTTTTTGTGAAATTTCGTCAGTCAATTAAGTTAACGTATTAACTAATTGCCAATTAGGATTGACTGAAGTTATGTCTTTTGAAAAAACCCAGGTATCATAAATCTTTTTAATTTTTTCGGGGTCACCTGATACAATTTTTTTTTCCTTATCTCTTATACAGGTAATTACCTCTGCTATAAAATCTACTGTCACATTCAAGATTTTATCTATTTTTTTATGCTCTTTAATAACTGCAGAATTAATACCAATGAAAGTTATTTCAGCATAATGTCCTCTTGTGCTTCTTTCTTTTAGAGCTTCATTAAATTGATTAAAAATATCTGTATTAAGCAAAGGTTTGCTGGTTGTTATTTTATTATCATTATCACTGAAATCTGTAATTATTGTCTCATAAGCAATTTTTGCACCTTTCAAAAATTCTTTTTGTGCATTTTCATCGAAAGTTTCATTACTTTTGGGTGTCTGATTAACAACTGTTTCTTTTAAAATTTTATCAAATTGAGCTGGTGCTTTACCCTCAAATCCACTTCTTTTTCCGAGTATTCCTCTAAGTCTTAAAAAAATAAAACCAGCTATCATTGCTAAAAGAATAATATCAATGTACTCAAAACTATAACTCATAGACTTATAATAATTACTATGTTGATTAATTTCAACTAGCAATTTAGATTACGGACAAATGAACACAATTTTATTATTCATAATTTTAATTCCTGCTATTGAAATATTTCTTTTCATTAAAATTGGTTCTCAAATTGGTGCTATTACTACAATTTTACTGATATTTACTACTGCTGTAGTTGGTGTGTACTACGCTAAATATGAAGGCTTAAACACTCTAAAGTCTGGTTTTGCACAACTAAGTAGAAATGAAGCTCCAACTTATGAAATGATTTCAGGAGCAGCAATTGCTTTTGCAGCATTACTTTTAATCATACCTGGGTTTGCTACAGACGTTTTTGGTTTTTTATTAATATTTCCACTAACTAGAAAATTTATTTTTAATAAATTTACTAACAAATTAAAGCCTAAAAAATCTGAAAAAAATAATTTTATTGATGGTGACTTTGAAGATATAGAAGATGACAATGACAAAAAAATATAAAATTTTAGGTAAATATATTAAAGATATGTCAAGTGAAACTGCTGACATAGAAACTTATATTTTTGTAAGGGATTACATCTCAAGGTATCAATTAACTATTGATATAAATTCTAAAGCATTAAAAGACAAAATGATTGAAATTAATACTATAATGAAGTTTGAAGACAAAGAGGAAAGTAAAAGGAAATCTTACTTTGAAATAAATTATTCAACAATTATTAAAATAGATGATGAAATTAAAGATAAGAAAGATTTAGAAAAAATAATTTTATGTGATGTACAGATTGAAGTATATCCTGATATGGAAAAATCTCTTTTGGATATGATACATAATTCTGGTTACCCTGCAGTAAAATTTGAAAAAAAAGTAGATTTTGAAAAACTATATAATCAAAGGTCTAATTAATAAAAATTTTTTTTGAGGTTATTTTTTAAGTAATCTTTATGTTTTTTTAATTCATCTTCTGTTGGAATCACAATTTTCTTGAAATAAGCTACGCTAGAATTTCTATTTTCTTTAATTTCATTATCTTGACTTTGAAAATTTAATGTAGGCTCTTTTTGATCAATTAAATTTATATAAACTTTAGCTAATAAATCACAATCAATTAGAGCTGTATGTTTTGCTCTATTTGAATTATCAACCCTATATCTTTTACAAAGCGCGTCTAGACTTACTGGAGAGCCTGGAAATTTATCTCTTGCTAGAGTTAAAGTATCTACTACCTCATTATTTATTTTTTTTTTACCTAATATGGATAATTCATTATTTAAATGTCCCAAATCAAATTCGGCATTATGAATTATTAGCCTTTTATCTCTAATAAAAGATAAAAATTCTTCCCCAACATCACTAAATTTTTTTTGTGTTGCTAAAAATTCATCGGTATATCCATGAACCTCTAAAGCTTTTTCAGATACTCTTCTTTCTGGGTTTAAATAACAATGAAAACTATTTTTAGTTGGTATTAAATTGTCTAATTCTATACAGCCTATTTCAACTATTCTGTGCCCTTCTTTTACTGAAATACCAGTTGTTTCTGTGTCTAATACTATTTCTTTCATTTATATAAGTTCTTTTAAGATGTTTTTTATACCATTTTTAACAGATTTTTTTGTAAAATTATTTTTAATAATAAATTGAGATTTTTTCTTTTTATAAAGAACTGATAGCTGAATATCTTTAAATTTTTTTAAAAGTTTTAGATTAAAATTCTTTCTTTTTTTTAATCTTTTCAAAATATCTGATTGTTTAGAATCTACAAAAACTAATACATCTTTTTTATTATTAATTTTATTTTCTAACAAAAGTGGAATATCTAAAATAACAATTTTTTTATTATTATTTTTTTTTAAGAAAATATTCATTTTTTTTCTTATTTCAGAGTGAACAATTTTGACAATTTTAGTTAAATTTTTTTTGTTTGCTAAAATTGCATTTGAAATCTCTTTTTTATCTATTGGAAATGTGTAGATGTGTTTTGGTAAAGCTTGTTCTAATTTATTAAAAACTTTTTTGTCTTTTTGATATAATTTAGCAACTTCATAATCGGCATTAAAAACAGGATAGCCAAAATTTTGAGCTACATAACTTTTACCAGAACCTATATCCCCTAAAATTCCAATTTTAATCATCAATCCAAAAGTTTAATAACATCCTCATTAATATCTGGTTTTAATCCATGCCAAATATAAAAAGCTGAAAGAGCTTGATAAATAAACATCAATTTACCATTTAAAGTTATATTGCCTAAATTTTTTCCTGTTTTTAAAAAATTTGTTTCTTTTGGGTTGTAAATAACATCATAAAAGAATTTATTTTGACCAATTGATGAAAAATCTAGATTTATTTTATCTTTTTCTTTTAAGCCCAAACTTGTTGCATTAATAACCATATCAAAACTAGGAACTTCTCCCCATTCAATTATATCTAAATTGTTAAACAAGCTATTTAGGTTTTTTGCTTTATCTTTTGTTCTGTTGCTTACAATAATTTTAGAAACTTTCATTTTATTTAACGCATAAATTATTGACGGAACTACACCTCCAGCACCCAAAATTAAAACTTCTTTATTAGAAAGGTCAATTTTAGATTTTTTAATGCTAATTTCAAAACCCTCTATGTCTGTATTGTGACCTACTATTTGATCTCCACTTAAGTAAATCGTATTAACAGACTGTGTTTTTTCTGCCTCTAAGGTCAATTTATCAAGGAAAGGGATAACTGTTTTTTTGAATGGTACGGTAACATTAATACCATCAATCTCATTTTTTTTAATTTGAAAAATTAAATTTTCTAAATCATTTTCATTTATTTTTTGTTTTTTATAAATTGCATCAATATAATTATTTTTTATCCAATAATTATGCAATGTGGGGGAAAGAGAATGTTCAATTGGATTTCCTATAACTAAAAATTTTTTCATTATATTTTTTTTAAATATTCTTTAATTTTTTTAATTGGAAGACCCATAATCGTATCTTCATCACCCTCAATACTTGAGAATAAATTTCTCCCCTCGCCTTCAATTTGATAAACATTATATGAAAATAATGCCACATCAGTTATTTTAGATAAATATATTTTTAATTCTTCATCTGAAAAATTTTTCATTGTTAGAGAAGCTTTGTCGGTATAATTCCATATCATTGATCCATTTTTTGAAATACAAACAGAACTAATCAAATAATGTTTTCTGCCATTAAGTTTTTTTAAAATTAACAAGGCTTCTTCTCTATTTTCAGGTTTTGATATTAATTCTCCATTTAAATCAATTACACTATCCGCACCCAATACTAATTGGTGTAATTGATTTGAACTTACCTTGTTTGCTTTCAGTTCAGCTAAATTTTTCGAAATTATTTCTGGCGTTGCTCTTTCTTTAATAAGACTCTCTTTAACAATATCCTCATCAACATTTGATGGCTTAACTTCATTGGGTACTTTATTAATATCTAGTATTTCTTTTCTAACCTTGCTTTTTGAAGCAAGTATAATTTTATTTAACATTGTTTAGATATATTTCATGAATTTTTATTATAGAAGCTGCAGTTTCTTCAACAGATTTTCTGGTCACATCTATAGACGGCCATCTATATTTTTTAAAAGTCTTTTTTGCTTCAGTAATTTCTTTTTTAATATTTTCTATACTTGTATAATTTTTGTTTTCAGTTTCTCTTAATGAATTCATCCTATTTTTTCTTATATCGACCAGTCTTTCTGGTTCTGTATTTAAGCCAACCACACAAGTTAATTGAGGATTTTCCCTAAGTTTTTTTGGTAAAGAATTTTCATTCACAAGTGGAATATTTGAAGTTTTAAAACCTTTATTTGCAAGATAAATGGAAGTAGGTGTTTTGCTTGTTCTGCTAACTCCAACAAGGATAATATCTGACTTTTCTATATCATTAACTAAATTTCCATCATCATGGTTCATTGTAAATTGTATAGCCTCTATTCTTTCATAATATTCATCATTGAGAGCATGTTGTCCACTTGGCTCATGAGAAGCCTTTTGATTTAAAATTTTAGAAAAATTTAAAATTAAATTTCCAAGAACTCCAAAACAAGGAATTTTTTTTTTATCACTTACGTTTGCTAAATACTTTGCTAAATTATTATCTACAATTGTATAAAGAATTACTGAATTTTGATTTTTTTTTGCATCATCTAAAATTTTAAGTATTTGATTTTCTGTTCTAGTAAAGGAATATGAGTGCACCTTATATTCAATATTTTCAAATTGAGCCTTTAAAGCTAAAAAAATTCTATCTAGAGTCTCACCTGTAGAATCTGAGATTAGATAAATTTGGTATGTATTACTCATGAATAAATTGTTAGTAAATTTGTATTATTTTAATTAAATTACTCAAATTAAATATTGATTAATTATTGTTGTAAAATAAGGATTTTATTAACATTAATAAACAAATGTAAGAAACTATACATAATATTTAAGAAAAGTTTAAAAAGCTTCAATTTAAACAATTTTATTAATCTATAAATGTTATTAAGTTGTTAATAAAGTGTGAATAAAAACTTATCATCATTATCCACATTACATAATACTAATACTATAATTATATATACTATTTTAATATGACACCTCTACATCAAGTAATAAAGAATAAAAATACTAAAGTAAATCCTATCTGGATAATGAGACAAGCAGGGAGATATTTGCCTGAGTTTAGAGATATTAGAAAACTAAATCCTAACTTTATAAATTTATGTTTAAATGAAAACTTATCATCTGAAATCACCCTACAACCTTTAAAAAGATTTGATTTAGACGCAGCAGTAATATTTTCAGATATTTTAATGTTGCCATATGGTTTAAATCAAAAAGTTGAATTTAAGAAAAATTTTGGACCGATACTTGGTGAAATTAATATTAGTAAAATGTCAAAATTAGACGAAATAGATTTCATTGAAAAAATTTATCCAGTTTACAAAGCAATAAAAAAAGTAAGCACTAACAGTCTTATGGACAACAAGAACACTATTGGGTTCGTTGGTGCTCCTTGGACACTATTAGTATATATGATCAATCAACAGTCACCCAAAAAAAATTTAAAAAAAGATTTTTTTAAGGATGAATTTTTAATTAATAGAATTTTATTAATTTTAGAAAAATTTCTAAAAATACATATTAAGAATCAAATAGAAAATGGTGCAAATGTAATACAAATATTTGATAGCTGGGCAGGACTATTAGAAGAAAAAGATTTACCAAATTATATTTATTCTCCTACACTTAATTTGGTTAATTATGTTAAATCTTTAAAAATCCCTGTTATTTGTTTTCCAAGAGAAATTAAAAATTATAAAGAATATTGTGAGATTGTAAAACCAGACGCCGTAAGCATTGATTATAATATAAATCCAAAAGAAATACTAAAAAATATAAAAATTCCAATTCAAGGTGGGCTAGATCCAAAAATATTACTCACAGATAAAGAAACATTAAAAAAAGAAGCAATTAAGTATCTAAATATTTTTAAAGATCATCCTTATATTTTTAATTTGGGACATGGTATTTTACCAGAGACCAATCCAGAAATGGTTGAATACTTAGTTAGCACAGTAAAAGAATATAAATGAAGAAAGCTATAATTCTGTTTAATTTGGGTGGGCCCGATAGTTTGGATAATGTAGAGCCTTTTTTATTTAATCTATTTAACGATCCTGCAATACTAAATTTACCTAGTTTTTTGAGGTTTCCACTTGCTAAACTAATTTCTAAAAGAAGAGCACCTACTGCTAAAAAAATTTATCAAGAGCTCGGCGGTTCATCGCCGATTTTAAAATTAACAGAAGAACAATCAAAAGCTCTTGAAACAAAGCTTAATAATGATGATGATAATTCAGAATATAAATCATTTGTTGTTATGAGATGTTGGCATCCAAGAGCAGAAGCTATAATCGAAGATGTTAAAAATTATAATCCTGATGAAGTCGTTTTAATGCCTCTTTATCCACAATATTCTGCTGCAACTTCAGGATCATCTATAAAAGAATGGAATGATATTTGTAAAAAAAAAAACTTTAAAACAAAGACAAGTATAATTTGTTGTTATCCAACAGATAATAATTTTGTTTTGGCTCATAAAAATGAAATTATAAAAAAGATTAATAACTTAAAAAATTTTAAGTTAATTTTTTCTGCGCATGGTCTACCTGAAAAAAATATAAAAAATGGTGACCCGTATCAATGGCAAGTAGAACAATCAGTTAATAAAATTGTTGATTTATTAAATATAGATAATTTAGATTGGATTTTAAGTTATCAAAGTCGCGTAGGACCTTTAAAATGGATTGGCCCATCAACAGAAGATATAATTATCGAAAATTCAAAATTAGGAAAACATATCGTTTTGGTTCCCATCGCTTTTGTTTCTGAACACTCCGAAACTTTAGTTGAACTAGATATAGAATATAAAGAATTGGCTGATAAAAATGGATGTAAAAATTACACAAGAGTTCCTGCCTTAGGCACTAATGAAAACTATATAAAAGCAATGTCTGAACTGATTATTAAAAAAGAAGAATATAGTTTTAACAATAAACTTTATCCTCCCAAAGTTCGTTGTCCAAATAATTTTAAAAAATGCCCATGCTTAAATTATGAATAGTTATTTATTATTTAAAAGTTTGCACTTAATAGCTGTTGTTTCTTGGATGGCAGGACTTTTGTATTTACCAAGAATTTTTGTTTATCATGTGGAAAATAATGAAAAAAAACAAGCTATAGAAATTTTTGAAGTTATGGAAAAAAGATTATATTTTTATATTATGAGACCAGCCATGGTACTAACTTGGTTGTTTGGTATTATTTTAATTTATTTAAATGGGCTAGAAGTTTTTTCACAATTATGGATGCAGCTAAAAATCATTTTAGTAATTTTATTATCAGTTTTTCATGAGTATTTAGGAAAATGCATCTATTCATTAAAAAATAAGACCAATTTAAGATCGGCAAAATACTTTAGAATAATTAATGAAATACCAACAATAATTCTGATTTTAGTCGTATTTATTGTTATTTTTAAACCAATCTAGGGTTGAAATAACATTAAGAGTATATATATTAATTAAATCTATTTAGTCCTTATCAAATTATAAATCATGAATATCCAAGAATTAAAATTAAAATCGTCTGAACAACTCATTACACAAGCTGAAGAACTTGGAATTGAGAATGCTAGCACATTACGAAAACAGGAAATTCTTTTTGCTATTTTAAAAAAAGTTGCAGAGAAGGAAGAGATCACAGGTGCTGGAGTTTTACAATTATTACAAGATGGTTTTGGTTTTCTAAGAGCAATGGAGTCTAATTACTTACCAGGACCTGATGATATTTATGTTAGCCCAAGTCAAATTAGAAAGTTTGGATTAAGAACTGGTGACACAGTTGAGGGACCAGTTAGAGCACCCAAAGAAGGGGAAAGATATTTTGCATTACTTCAAGTTAGTAAAATAAACTTTGAAGAACCTGAAAAAGCTAGACATAAAATAGCATTTGAAAATCTTACGCCACTATATCCTGATCAACAAATGATCATGGAAATTGAGACCACAAAAGTTGAAAAAAAACCAGATTTAACTCCAAGATTAATTGATCTTGTAAGTCCAATTGGCAAAGGCCAAAGATCAATAATAATTTCACCACCAAAAGCTGGTAAAACAATGATTTTACAAAGTATAGCCAACTCTATTGCTAAAAATTATCCAGAAAGTTATTTAATGGTTTTACTTATTGACGAAAGACCTGAAGAAGTAACTGACATGCAAAGGTCTGTAAAAGGAGAAGTTATAAGCTCAACATTTGATGAGCCAGCCCAAAGACATGTGGCTGTTGCTGAGATGGTAATCGAAAAAGCAAAAAGATTAACTGAAAACAAAAAAGATGTGGTAATTTTATTAGACTCAATAACCAGATTAGGTAGAGCTTATAATGCGGTTATTCCTAGTTCAGGTAAAGTATTAACTGGTGGTGTAGACGCCAATGCACTTCAAAGACCAAAAAGATTTTTTGGTGCAGCAAGAAATATAGAAGAAGGGGGATCTTTAACTATCATTTCAACAGCTCTTATTGATACTGGCAGTAGAATGGATGAAGTAATTTTTGAAGAATTTAAAGGAACTGGAAATAGCGAGACTGTTCTTGATAGAAAAATTGCTGATAAAAGAATTTACCCAGCAATCGATATTACGAAATCAGGAACAAGAAGAGAGGAATTATTATTTGATAAGAATGATCTTCAAAAAATGAATGTACTTAGACGAATAATTGCCCCAATGGGTACTATGGATGCTATTGAGTTTATTAGTTCAAAATTAAAAGATACAAAAAGTAATGCAGAGTTTTTCAATTCTATGAATAAACCAGCTTAGAAAAAGTACTGTTATAAATATCCAATATCCAACATTTCATCCTTAAATAAAGACTCAATTTCATCTCTAGTCTCACCATCTAAAATATTTTTCCATTTGTTTTCAGGACCAAGGTTAAAAAATTTCTGATTTAATTTTTTATTAGTTTCAGAATTACCATCAAAACCACAAAGATCTTCCTGACTCGATAAGTTTTTAAATTCACAATTTTGAATTGAATTATTTATATTTTCATTATCAAAATTATAATTTGCAGTAGATTTTAAAAAATTTGTTATTTTATAAAATTCTTCATTTGGTTTTTCTAGAAGATCCTCATATTTAACTAATAGGTAATTTTTTTTAAATTTTTTCCATGATTTATAATGATTTGACCAAGAGCCAATTATTGTTGGGAGACCAGAGGCGTCATCACCACCGCCTAAAACTTTATTTGTTGCCATGAATTCAATAGCATCTTCATATTTACTTTTATGAAAATAATTTAAAATAGAGGTGACTATACTTCTTGGATCTCTAACAATATGAATTACCCCAAGAGTATTTTCCTCATCAGTAAAAGAAAATTCTCCATTATTGAACTTCCATAACGCATTATGTGTTTTAAATATCTTTACTTTACTATCTAAATTTATGTTTAATTGGGCAGCCTTACAATTTTTTGCAAATTCATTTTGATTGTTTACATCTTTGGTTAAGCTATCAAAATGTTTTCTTAGTGGAAATTGACTTATATAATTTTGATTAATATTAAATTCTTTTGAAGATGAAAACAAACTATCAAGAAACAATCTAATCCAAGTATTTCCACTTTTAGGATATGATGCTAACCAGATAATCATAAAATTTTTAACATTTAAGATTTAGAGATTAATAGAATTAATCAATTAAATAACCCAACTCCATCATTTCTTTTTTAAAATCTTTCTCAATTATATCTATAATCTGTTTATCAAGTGTATTTTGCCATTTATTCTTTGGCCCAAGATGGAAAAAATCAACTTTATTCTTTGTTAATTTGTTGGGGGCATTTTCAAAAAATTCACCCTTCTTTTCCATATTTTTTAAATTATCAAATGTCGTTGTTTCCAAAATTTTTTTATTTTTATTTTCATTTGTTTCAAATTTTAAATATTTTTTTAGAAATTTAATTACTTTTGACAATTCAGTTTCTGGTTTTTTTATTAAATCCTCATATTTGATTAGCAAAAGATCATTTTTATGCTTGGTCCATGACCGATAGTGATCATTCCATTTACCTAATAAATTCAATAGTCCACCTGGGTTTTCATCCCAACTTTTACGATTTCCAATTATCCTTGGTGTGATTAAAAATTTGAAAGCCTCATCAATTGAGAGCGTGTAATGATTAGAAATTGACTCTACTAAACTTCTTGGATCTCTAACGATGTATATAGTTGCTAGCGTGTTTTCTTTGTTAGTAAAATTGTCATTTTCTACTTTATAGTTACCTTGATGAGTTTTGAGTAATTTAACTTCACCATCTAAATTAATTTTATCTTGCGCTAAAATCCAATTTTTTTTAATTTCATTAAAATTACCCAAATTTTTTACAAGATCTTTAAAATGCTTTTTTTCTGGAAACTGATCTATTTTTCTTAAAAGTTTAAAATTAAAAACACCATCCTGCGAATATAGTAGGGCTGAAATAATTGACCTCATCCAAGTATTTCCACTTTTAGGATATGATGCCAACCAAATAATCATAAAAAAAATTTATATAATTTACCATGATACAAAGCTATAATAATTATTAATGACTATTTTTGCTCTTTCTTCGGGACCAGGAGTTTCTGGTGTAGCAATTATTAGAGTCTCTGGAACAGAAACTAGAAATGTAATTAATATTTTAACAAAACAGCAGTTGCCGGCACCAAGAGTTGCAACATTAAGAAAAATCAATAAAATCAATACTTCTGAGCTAATTGATGAGGGTATAATCTTGTGGTTTCCTGGGCCTGAGAGCTACACAGGCGAAGATATGGCTGAAATACAGGTACATGGAAGCAAAGCTGTAATTGACGCTATTCATTCTTCTATCTTAAAAATTAACGATTGTCGTTTAGCTGAACCGGGTGAGTTTACAAAGCTCGCATTTCAAAATGGAAAAATAAATTTACTTAAAGCAGAAAGTATAGCTGATTTAATTTCATCAGAAACTGAAATTCAAAGACAACAAGCAATCAAAATTATGAACGGCAAGTCAGCTGACCAATTTAACTTTTTAAGAGAAAAACTTTTAAAAATATTATCTAATGTTGAGGCAAAAATAGATTTTCCAGATGAAGATTTGCCTAATGATATTTTAAAACAAATTAAAAAAAGTTCAGATGAAGTTTTACAAAATATTGAAAAAATTTTAGACGATCAAAAAGTTGGAGAAAGAATTAGAGAAGGTTTTAAGATTGCAATTCTTGGACCGACTAATGCAGGTAAATCAAGTCTCTTAAATTATTTATCTAATAGAGATGTTGCAATAGTTTCTGAAATTGCAGGAACAACAAGAGATGTAATTGAAACACATCTTAATATTGATGGTTATCCGGTAATAGTTTCTGATACTGCTGGGATAAGAGATTCTAAGAACGAAATTGAAAAGAAAGGAATTAAATTATCTTTAAATAGAGCAGAAGAGGCAGACTTAAAGCTTATAGTAGTTGATGTAAAAAACCTTGATTTTACTGATATTCTGAAGGGTTTATTGGATCAAAATGCAATTTTAGTGATAAATAAATCAGATCTCTTGGATGAAGATATTAATCCTGAAATTAAAAAATTAAATCATGTGTTAATTTCAATTAAAGAAGATTTAAATATTGGTGAACTAATTTTAAAAATTAAAAATAATCTAAAAAATAAGTTTATAACAAGTGATGATATTTTAATTACTAGAGAAAGACACAGACAACATCTTAAACAATGTTTAGAGCATCTTAAAAATTTTAATAAAAAAAATGAAGTTGAAGATTTTGATAAAGCTGCTGAAGATTTAAGACTGGCCACTAGACATCTTGGGATGATTGTTGGAAAAGTTGATGTTGAGGAGATATTAGGCAGTATTTTCAACGATTTTTGTATAGGTAAATAATCTCTTATTTTCGTAGTTTTTAACCTTTTTTCTAAAAAACTTGATATCAAACACTTAAATTAAAGAAAAATATACGTACCTTGTAAATATATTAATCAGCTATAAATTTAACTTATGAAAAATGATTTATCATTCGACGTTGTAGTTATAGGTGGTGGACATGCAGGTTGTGAAGCAGCAGCAGCTTCAGCACGTTTAGGAGTTAACACTGCCCTATTCACTCACAAGATAGAAACAATTGGTGAGATGTCATGTAACCCTGCAATAGGGGGTTTGGGCAAAGGTCATTTGGTAAGAGAGATAGACGCTCTTGATGGTGTTATGGGAGAGGTTGCAGATAAATCAGGAATACAATTTAGATTATTAAATAGAAGTAGAGGTCCAGCAGTAAGAGGGCCAAGAACACAATCAGATAGATCATTATATCGTAAATATATGCAAGAAAAATTGCTAAATTACTGTAATTTAAGCATTTTTTCAGATCCAGTAATAAAATTTATTTTTAATAAAAACACGATAAGTGGTTTTGAAACTAAAGAAGGTAAAAAAATTTTATGCTCTAAAATAATATTAACAACAGGTACTTTTTTAAATGGTTTGATACATATAGGTGATGAAAAAACACCAGCAGGAAGGTATGATGAGAAACCTTCAACAGGATTAAGTGAACAATTAGAAAAATATGATTTTAAAGTTGGAAGATTAAAAACAGGAACCCCTCCTCGACTTGATTCAAGAACGATTGATTACAAAAACTTAGAGGAACAGTTCGCGGATGATGAGCCTTACTTTTTTTCTTTCTTAACAAAAAAAAATATTAACAAACAAGTTTCATGTCGTATGACTTATACTAATGACAAGGTTCACAAAATTATTGAAAAAAATTTATCTAAGAGTGCGATGTACTCTGGCAGCATAAAAGGAATTGGACCTAGATACTGTCCTTCAATAGAGGACAAGATAGTTAAATTTGCTGACAAGGGTCGACATCAAATATTTTTAGAGCCTGAGGGCTTAAATGACCACACAATATACCCAAAT
>Ga0115555_1001946_pt1 | contig 14080 bp, 13 predicted proteins | sample COGITO_mtgs_1104_2_FD_87285 | JGI IMG/M metagenome (GOLD analysis project Ga0115555, IMG submission 87285) | Pelagic marine microbial communities from North Sea - COGITO_mtgs_110407 | ecosystem: Environmental > Aquatic > Marine > Epipelagic | place: Germany:Helgoland, sampling site Kabeltonne... | reverse complement strand
GGTTCATGATTTGCTCTGGGTCATAGGGACTACGTCCACGTTTCCAGGCCAATCTTAAAATCATTCCTGCAGCAATAAAGCCACATAAATAGGCGATGCCATACCATCTAATTCCACCTGGGCCCCAATCATCATAAGGAGCCGGGAATTGTACGAGAAAAGGGCTTAAGTTATGGGTCCAATATTCTGTAAGGTTAAATTTCACACTCCTTTGTGGTTAATTTGATTTAGAAATGTTCTCTTCCGATATACGAACTTCATGTTTTCTTTTTGCAAGTTCTCTCATGTCTACTGCGAGGTCGTCATGTTCGAAAATCTCCTGACCTAAAATACTTTCGATTATGTCTTCCATGGCTAGAACTCCCACTATTGAGCCAAATTCATCCACCACCATGCTTAATTGACAATGTTCAGCAAGTAAAAGCCTTAAGGCTTTGTCTGCAGTAGCATTTTCAGGTACAAAAGTAGCTTCTTTTGCCAAAGTCGCTAACTTAGACAGCTCTTTTTTTTCTACGATTGCGTTGTGAAGGTCTCTTCTTCGAACTATTCCAGTAATGGTATCTATGTTATCTTTGTAGATTGGAATGCGTGCAAACGGAACATTTGGGTGAAGTTTAAAGACTTCCTTTACGGTTAGGTTTTCCTCTAAAGAAGTTACCACTGTTCTTGGTGTCATTATTGTTCGAACTTCTAATTTGTCTAATCTCAATGCATTTGTTACGAGAGCACTTTCTTCATTTGTCAGGGTGCCCGTTTTGGCTCCTTTTTTTGCTAAAAGAATAATCTCTTCTTCGTCGCTATCTTCTTCTTTTTCTTTATGGGGTACCACAGCTTGCACAGTAACCTTACAAATTTTGGAAAAAGGAATCATGATTACACGGACGAAATAAAGTGGGTATACAAAATGTCCTAACACTTCAGAGCGATAAGAAAAAGCAAGATTCTTGGGAAGTATTTCGGCAAAAAAGAGTATTCCAACGGTGAGCCCGCAAGCAAATATCAGAAGGCTGTTAGAACTTCCTCCCAACGCATTTTCTGCCAAACCACCGACCAGTGTTGCACCAAGTGTATTGGCAATCGTGTTTAAGCTTAGTATCGCCGAACTGGTTTCTTCGATTTCTTTATGAAATTTCTCGACAAGTTTCCCTTTATTTGGGGATTTTAATTTAAGGTTCTCAATTTCGGCTGAGGTTACACTTAAAATAAGTGCTTCGAGCGTTGAGCAAAGAGCAGAAATCCCAATGGTGAGAATAATCGCAATGATTAATTCGTTAATCACTCCTGAAAAAATAAGGCTAGAAATTTAATAGTATATACGCTTTAATTTGATCTTTAGCAAAAATATGCAAACATTCGCAATGTTTAAAGTTCGCATCCTGAAATCGCTAAAGAAGCGATTTTAATATTTCATGACTATCATCCAAAAATTACATTTACGAGATTTGCACATCCTTAATTCAGCTAAGCTAACTGAATTTGCAGGATGGGAAATGCCAGTTTCTTATGGAAGTGCAGTTGATGAACATTTACACACAAGGTCTCAATCCTCGCTTTTCGATGTAAGTCATATGGGAGAAATTAGAGTTCAGGGTAGAGATGCCGGTGAATTTCTAGAGTTTGTTTTAACAAATACTGTAAAAAATGTAAATTCAGGTCGTGCTATTTATTCTCCCTTTTGTTACGAAGATGGTGGAACAGTAGATGATTTGATTGTCTACAAAAGAAGTGAAGTAGATTATTTATTATGTGTAAATGCCTCGAATATTGAAAAGGATTATAATCATTTTATTCAATACAGCAGTACTTTTGATTGTGAGATTATAAACGAATCCAATTTATTTGGGCAATTAGCCTTGCAAGGACCTATTAGTGAAAAGATTTTAGCATCTGTCATTAATCAAGACCTTTCCTGCATTTCCAAAATGTGTTTTATAGAACAAGAATTTTCAATTGGGCATGCATTGATTTCTAGAACTGGTTACAGTGGAGAAGATGGATTTGAAATTTATTGCCCATTAAAAGATTTGGAGAATTGGGCAATTGCACTGAGTCAATACGAGGGCAAGGCAGATTGTCGATGGGCAGGTCTTGCAGCCCGTGACAGTCTAAGACTCGAGGCAGGATTTCCTTTGTACGGACATGAATTATCTTCCTCTATAACTCCAGTACAAGCTGGTTTGAATTGGGCGATCAAGTGGGAGAAAAAAGACTTTGTAGGTCGTCAAAAATTACTCACTGAATCAAAGAGTGGTGCTTCCGGTCGAGTCAGGTTTTATGAAGTCGAGGATAGGCGTATTCCAAGAGACGGATCCAAGATTCTGTTAGATGGTAAAGAATATGGAGAAGTGTTGTCCGGTGGATACTCTCCTTCGATCAAAAAACCAATAGGGAGTGCTTGGATATCATCCAAGGGTTTGGAGCATATTAATAAGTTGGGATGGAAGGCAGAGGTTCGATCCACTAGTGTTGACTTATTTTTCGCTCCTCCTGTATTACGACGTAAATAGCTGAATTCAATCTGCTCCCTGAAAACCTTTGATTATAATATCAAGTCCTTCAAAGTTTGTAAAACTTAGGTTTTCTATCATGACCGCTTCAATCCTATCACGAAGAACTTTTCGGGTATTCTTGATGTTGCAATCCTGTTTTATGCGAATCCTAATGTCTAATCGGAAGTTTTTCCCTTTTCTTTTTATAGAAGTCGAAGGTGAGAAAATACCCGGGATATCTTCGCATGATTTTTTGACTAACTCATGCAGTGCATGAGGTGTAATTTGTACATTTCCTTCTTCATCTGAAAAAACAGGGATCAATTCTTTGCGCAGTTTTCTAATCAAAAATAGTAAAGAGCAAAGGACTGCTAGAACTGAAAGTGCGTACCAATATGCCGAATTTCCAATGGCATCCGAAAACTCCCAATGAAGAAAAGTATGCCAATCAAAATTAAACATTAATAAGATTCAATTAACTTGTTGAGTCACTTGCCCATTGGTCATCAGTTTCATCTTTTTCGGGTGAGTCCATTTTAATATCGTCAATAATTACATCGATTGATCGTGCATGGTTACCAGTCATTGAAAGAATTTGGTCTCGAATTGTTTCCTGAATAGAAACCCCGGTTTTGGCAAGGTCTACTCCAAACTCGAGAACTACTCTCACTTCAATTTCGTATCCACCATCAGAAGTTTCTGTAACTTTCACACCGCGCTCAGATTCTTACTTGGAGAAGAAATCAGTAAGCCCTTCAACCACTCCTGCAGTGCCAACATTAACTACGCCTTCAACAGATTGGGTAGCCAATCGTACAATTCCTGCAATTACGCTATGGTTGATTCTAATCGTACCAAGTTCGCTCGATTCTTCTGAGAGGGTAGGGATGGAGTTCTCCATCGATTCGTCTTTAGTTTTTTTTGTCATTTTCTGGATTCTTTGACTGGTTTATCAAGTAAATCTTTTGGAGCTCTCGCAAGAAACTCTTCGATGTAAGATGTGGTCGCTTCCCCTTGTCGGAATGCTGGGTCAAGAATTACAGCTTTGAGAAAATCGATATTGGTATCGATCCCTCGAATAATGTATTCGCTTAGTGCTCGGTACATTCTGTCTAGCGCAATTTTGCGGGTTCTTCCGTATGATATTAGTTTGCATATCATGCTGTCATAATGAGGAGAGACCATGTAACCGCCATACACATGAGAGTCTACACGAACGCCATGTCCGCCTGGAGCGTAATAAAGGTCGATGGTCCCCGGCGATGGTATAAACCCTTTCGAAGGATTCTCCGCACAAATTCTGCACTCAATCGCATGTTTGTCTAGGGATATATCTTTTTGAGAGAATGAAAGTCTTTTCCCAGAGGAAATTTGGATTTGTTCTTTAATTAAATCAATACCAGTAGCCTCTTCGGTTACTGCATGTTCGACTTGGATACGGGTATTCATTTCTATGAAATAGAAGTTGCCCTTTGCATCGACTAAAAATTCGATAGTACCAGCGTTCACGTAATTTGCTGCTTGTGCTGCTTTTAAAGCTGCTTTACCCATTCTAGTTCTCAAGCTTTTATCTAGGAAAGGGGAGGGAGCTTCTTCGATCACTTTTTGGTGTCTCCTCTGGACAGAGCAATCTCTCTCACCTAAGTGTACCATATTTCCGTGTTTGTCTGCAAGAATTTGAAATTCGATATGGCGCGGACTCTCCAAGTATTTTTCGACATAAAGCGAACCATCTCCAAATGCTTTCTCCGCTTCCATTCTTGCTGATAGAAACTCTTTTGCAAAAGATACGGCATTGTGTGCAATACGCATTCCTCTTCCTCCACCTCCAGAAACTGCTTTGATAATCACAGGGAACCCAATTTTTTGAGCTACTTTTGTCGCCACAATTTCATTTGCAAGAGGACCATCACTACCGGGTATTATAGGAACTCCCGCTTTCGCTACGGTTTCTCTAGCCATTGCCTTATCGCCCATTTTTTTGATGGTTTCAGATCGAGGGCCAATAAATTCGATGTTACATGATTCGCACTGCTCTGCAAACTCAGCGTTTTCAGATAAAAAACCGTATCCCGGGTGGATCGCATCAATATCACCAATTTCAGCCGCACTTAAAATTCTATCTGCACGAAGGTAACTTTCAGACCCGCTAGCCGGACCAATACAAATTGCTTCGTCCGCAAGTTGTACATGAAGAGATTGTTCATCTGCTTCAGAATAAACTGCAAGTGTATGAATACCAAGTTCTCTACACGCTCTAACAATGCGAAGTGCAATTTCCCCGCGATTTGCAATGAGAATCTTTTTAATCATAGCAAATTACTTTTTGCGGATTTTAAAAAGTGGTTGCCCGTATTCAACGCTAACACTGTCCTCAACAAGAATTTCAATAATTTCTCCACCTTGATCTGCTTGCACTTCGTTCATTACTTTCATGGCTTCGATAATGCAAAGAACATCCCCTTTGTTTATTTTATCTCCAGAAGATACAAATGTGGGATCATCTGGGGAGGGTTTCCTGTAAAATGTCCCTACCATAGGAGATTTGAAAATATATGTATCCTCATCTAGTTCCGTTTCATTTGTTGGAGAAGAGGCTGCTGTTGTAGGTTCTTTACGAATTTGTATAGGGATAGCCTCAGTTTGATATGGAATCGGACCTTTTGAGTCACCGGGACGAGCTAATCGTAGCTTCAAGTCCTGGGTTTCTATTTCTAAATCTGTAAGATCAGATTTTTGCATTAGAGATATAATTCCTTTTAATTCGCTTAAGTCCAAAATGAGTTCCTCCTATTTATAAAATTGAATAATAGATTCATAAAAATCTATTTTGAAAATCATGCAACGACAGATTTCAATGAATTAGTTTATTCCTTGCTTTTACTTAGTCGGAGAAAGCAAAAACTCCCATTTGGGATCATTCCACGGTCCTGTTATCTTTATCTCAGCGAAAACAGCCAAGGGATCTGCAATTTGTGCAATCTTGCTGATGATTGGAACATTTCCAATAAGTTGTATTTTAGATTTAATATCTAATTCACCATTTTCTAAGTTAATGTTTCCATTACTTACAACCTTTGATAATAAACCAGAAAGTACAAGACTATCAAATGTAATTAGTCCATTTTCTAGTTCAAATAAACCTTCTAATGTATTAAACTTCAATGTGCCCGAAGGAAAAGGCAAAGGCAATTCATCTAAACCATTTGAAAGCAATCCAAGTAATCGAATTTTGCTTAATTCCTTGTCCTTAATTTTAATTTTACCAGTGCCGTTTAAACTCGTGAAATCAAAATCTGTACAGGTTGCATTAATACTAAAATCAACAATACCATTTTCTGATATCGAAGTTGAGTCTTTGTCAGATAATATAATTTTGTCAGTTTTTAATTGATAGGATATAATAGAATCATAAATTTCATCTACTTTAAGATTACTTGTTTTAAGATTAATATTAGAATTCTTATTGGTTAAATTAGAATCGATAAGGAGTGAAATATTTCCATTACAAGTTTGAATTGTAGGGAAATCAAAAAGTAGGGAATTTGTTTCTTTTATTATTGTACCCTTAAAACTAGTAAAATTAATGCCGTTCCATGAACCATTTTTATCTGTGTCTGTAATTATATGAAAATTATTATCGCTTGTTTCTGGAAAATTATACTTGTTTGACCGGATATCTATGTCGCCATGTGTGTCTACCCTAATTGTTGTTAAATTAAAGTCATCTAAGAATCCCTCCACGAAATCTCCTAGAATATTCCTTCCATCATTTATTGGAAAGTCACCAATCATTTTGAAATTTAATAGTTCTGATTGGCGTGCTGCTAAACGTGGTATTGTAACATGACCACCAATAACACCCCTTGAATGTTCTAAATGGTTGAGAAATAAAGTAGTTTTTTTAGCATCTACATTAACATGAATATTTGAATTTATGACGTCCAACTGCTTGTATTTATAATGGGACGCATTTATCTTGCCATCAGTGCTATGGTTAGAGTCCCCCCCCCATGAACCTGAAATAATAAAATCTCCAAGCGGAACATCATCTATATTAAATGCAAAGTCAGTCCAGATTTCAGTCCACCATTCTCCCATCCAATTATTGATATCGGTTGGATTGCACTGACCATTTAATACAAATTCATAATTCAATGGACTCCATTCTTGAGAGTATGTGCCTTGAACCTGACTGTTTCCCATTTTACCGTATGCATTGGTAAAAGTAAGGCTTAGGTTGTCATTCAATGTTCCGGAACCTGAATAGTTGCCATCTGGTGCATCAAGGACAGAAACATTGTTCCCAAGAATTGTAATGTAATTTTGGGGGTTAGGTTCATTAATAATGGAGAAACTATTTATACCTATTTCGATTAAATCCCCTGTAATAAAGTTAAAAGTTTTTTTGCTTTTGATAATTTTAAAATCTAGCAAATTAGGTATGAATTTATTATCCCCATCAATAGAAAATACTGAGTCTGTGGGGTTCCATTTTATGAAATTACTGCAATTTGAAGTATTATTATCAAGAATCAGTATGGTATTTAAAAATTTATCATAAGAATTAAAATTAAGAAATAAATTAGAAGTTGACCCCTTTATCACTCCGTCAAAATTAATAGAATTACTGTTGCAGTTCACAAAGTAATTGATTGCGGAATTTTTTTGATTACCTTTCGTGTCAGATAGGAAAATATTAGATTTATTAAATTCAACGGTAGAATTGGAAAAGGGTAGTCGAAGTTTCTCTATTTGAGTTGATATTCGTATCATTCTTCCTTTGGTTAATTCGAATGTACCGGTAGTCTTAAGTCCTGAGATAACAGGGTTTGTGTCATTAGAAGCTTTTTGGACGACATTGAATTTGATATTTTCGTCAATGTCGAACACACATACTAATTCGATACTATCGGTCGTGTTAATTTCGAGTAAATTTTGTTGTATTAGATTATTATATTTTTCAATATTAGTAAAAATAGAATCTAGACTACCCTCTTGCTTTTTAGTGTTATTTAAGGTTTTGGTTAAGTTAATCTTACCTTTCACCTTTACAACTATCTTTTCGGAATTTACTTCAAAAGACATATGTAAGTAATTTCTTTCCACATTCGCAGTTACATTTTTTAAACTAATAAACTTCTTTGACTTTAGAAAAGTACATTTAATTATCTTAGCTTTAAATTTTAAAAATGACTCGAATGAACTCGGAATATAATCCTTTAAAATAATTGTCGGATTTTCAAGTTGAACTATGTGATTTTTTTTTGAAATTAGTTCTATCTCTTTGGCATTTATTATTTTTGGAAGTTTAAAATAAACCCCTTTGAAACTTAGTGCATTATCTTTAGGTAGAGTAATGAAAGTATTCAGGAAGGAGTTTGGTATTATAATACCTTTAATTGAGACAAACAAAATGAGTACTTGCAAAAAAAATATTATCAGCAGGAAAAAATTTAATTTTTTTCGATATTTATAAAAAGTCTTGTATGCCTTTTTAGGATCCACAGTTTAATAACTTGATTTTGTCACTTTAGAAAGTTTTTGTATCAAATATGTTGGCAAATTAAATGTGTGATTGTCATTGCTTAAACTGCCTAACCACTGCTTTTCAGAAAGTTTTTCACTGAGAAAAAGTTTGGAGTTCGAATTATCAGAATATTCAATATTGATAAGGTAGGTCCACGGAACCCAATCTCCCTTTAACCAAGTTCCATCTAATTGACTCTTATCATTTACAAAAGATTCAACTTCGAAATTTTTAAAATCACTCGTGAAATCGATAGTGACATTGTTTTCAAGGTTATAAATAGATTTATTAGAATCGAAACTGCTTATTTGAATATTTTTAATAGAATTATTTTCATTTAATATTCTCCTTTTTTTGAACTCGTACGTTTTAATGTTCAAAATTTTAGTCCAGTCTTCCTTTACTAAGCACAAGAGCGATTCCTCAACCATCAGAATTTTAGAAAGCGTGGCATCAAGTTGATTGTTTTGAATCAAAATTGTTTTAACTTCAGTATTTTTATTTGTAATTTGGATTTTGTAGACTGATTTATTTTCTAGATTAAATTCAATATCACTTTGCTCTGCCTTAAATGAGATGAATTCTTTTATTTCCATTCTGTTTAAGTATAATAAAAACTGATCTACCTTAAAGGGATCTGCTTCAAATCCGATGTCTTCATTCGATGTGATTTCCCAAATATTATCGAATGGTCGTTCAAGTGTAATGCCAATATCAGAATTAGAAACAACTATTTTTTGTATGCTTTCATTTTTTAATCTAAATATTTTACGCTCGCGCAATTTTGTACTCCAGTCTGATAAGTATGACTTGAAAGATTTGTCTAGTTTTATAATATGATCAGTGTAACTTGACTTGCAATAGTGGTAAGATGTTTCATCGGATCTAATTTCTTCACTGAATTGAAATTCATGATTTAAATTATTCGAGGTTAATACAAGTTTGAATTTCCAATCATCAAATGCAGTCAGTGATGATTCATTTTTTTCCTCATTAACATTAAAGTCGATCACTTTAATGGTTAACAATCTATTTAAAAGTAATCGCACGTTTTCGTTGTTGGCTTTTGTTTTAAATGGTAATTCAAACTCCCATTCTCCAATATCATTTTTGACTAGTTTTGTAGTATTTAAATTGGAGTTATTCAATTTAATCGAAGCAGAAATACTTTGTACTTGGTGCAGATTCGTTCGTATTAAGTTATTAACAGCCCAATCCTGAAGGGGTATTTCTGTAATATCAAGCAGTTCGTTTGAAATCCTCCATATCTCTATATCGGGGTTTTCATCAATTTGTACTTCGCAAAAAACAAATTTTTTATCTCTGGTTGAATTCCCAATCCTAATTTTAATTGTATGATTCGATTTTACTAATTGGAGTATAATCGATTCTGAATTTATTCCGTAGTCACTTACTATTTCTCCACGATCAGTAATTTCTTTGTAATCAAATAGTTTATTGAAGTCGAGGTGTGAAAAAATTGTAATAAAGTTGGTGATTGAAAATTCATCAACTTCCCATTCAATTGGTTTTTTTATTTTCCAAGCAAATCCTTCTTTCATTAGTAAGACGTTTTGATTCTGTTTTACTATCTCTATTTGCTCAAGTTCATCTAAATTGCTGATATTGGTTAATTTATCAATCATACCCGATTGATCTTGATCATTTAGATTAAAGTATATCCATGCCATAAGCACAGCGTTTAAGCCTATCAATACTATCTTTATATTCATAATTATAGTTCTTTGCGTAACCAACCTACAAAAAGTCCTATTAATGCTGTTGAGATCGGAATAACCGAAAGTGCGTAAAGCAAGTTTACATATTCTCTTTCGTTTAAGTTTATGTTGTAGGTACTTATTGATTTAGGTTCGATATCTAGCATCGCTCTTTCTTCTATCATCCAATTAATAATATTCTTCGTTAAGAATCTATTACCAGTATTTTCCTTCAATCTTTTATTTGTTAGGATTGAGGATGAACCCATTACAGCAACTTTACCTTTTCTCGAATTTAAATCATTTTTCTGGCCTTTATCAATTTCGGACAAAGCGATTACTGGCACCGGTCCTTTCAAGTCTAGCAAGTCGTTTAATATAGGCGGAATGGTTCTGTTAATCCAAGAGGAAAGAGCCCATGAACTTCTTCTCGAAAACAATATTTCAGAAGTGATCAAATCTTTAATTTCAGAAGTTATTTTCTCAACAGGTCTAAGTCTTGATGATTGAACCGAGTACGCACCATCTCTGAGTTTATTAACTACTCTGTGCGATTTTTCTCTCGAATATGTTTTGAGTGAATAATCTCCGGTAAAAACATCGAAATTATTTTTTATGGGATCATGAATGAGCATATCATGGCATCTTATACCCCATTGTTTCAGTAGTGTTCGAAATCCAAACGCAGGTTTGCCCATCGTCGAAATTTCTTCAGATGGATCAAAGGCAATTAGTAAGTTTCCATTTTCACGATTAATATAGTCACTAATGACGGAGATTTCCTTGTCTTGAAAGGTACCTCTCGGGTCAGTTATGAATAATAATTTTGCATTACTGGGCATTTGGCTAATGGTTGAAATGTCTATTGTTGATACTTTAATATTTTGGTTTTCCAGAATAGACCTTAATTCAGAGAATCCTTTTATCGGGTTAATATCTGATGGACTTCCTTCTCCATGTCCCCTCGAAAAATAGGCTACATGCTGTTGCTTGCTTGTTGCCGTTATCTCTAATATGGATCTCAGGATTACCTCTTCTCCTAAAAACTCGCTTGGTTCCATTATGCCATTTGCACCTTCTGTCCATGTATCATAGAACCCTGATTCCCATATTTTTTCCCGGGCGAGAGAATCTTTAGATCTAAAGATGTTCTCTCTGTCTAGTATGTTAATTCCTTCAGGTTCCTTGTATTTGAAGATAAGCTTTTTCTTACCTGTTTCTGAATAAGCACAAATTTCGTTTCTTTCAACGAGATTGAATTTATTAATTAGATTCGATGATGTTAATGCTGAATCAATATTAATACGATGAATTCTAATTTTGTTTGATCTTGCTTTTTGATAAGATTCTAAAATTAAATTTAGATCAAAAAGTAGCTTTTGTATGACCTTTGGAAGATTATTGCTCTCCGGTATTGTTATTATTATGTCAATTGGTTCAGTAATCCTGTTAAGTCTACTTACTGTTTCTAAAGATAATGAATATTTTTGTTCTGTTGTTAAATCGATGCTATAATTAATCTTTGAAATTAAGAAATTAGTACACAATAATAATAGGACTAATAAAAGTATAGTAAATGATGTGTCCCACTTCCTATTTCGCTTTGCATGTTTAAAATCAGTCAATTATTAAGTCTTTCAATTTGAATAGTTGATAATATAAGGAAGAAAATTGTCAATGCTGCCTGGTTCAATATTGTAGATAGGTCAATTAAACCTACCGAAAATTGTCCGAATTTATCTAATCCATTGATGTAGGTGCCGAAAAGTCCGTCTGTTAGTTTTTGGTAGTTTGTGAAGTATGCATCAGAAGTTTGATTACCAAAGGAAAATACCATGATAGAAAGATATGCTGTAAGTAAAGTGAAGGTAAGCATTCCGGCAACCATTTGGTTTTTTGTTATTGAACTTGAAAATACTCCAATCGCAGTAAATGTACCACCGAAAATTAATAAATATAATGTACTACCTGCCCAATTCTCAATTTCGTTGAATCCTAAATTCCCGCCTTGTTCCGGAAACATTAAAAGTAGAAGTAACGGAAAGCAAAGTGCGAGGGCAGATATAATTATAAAGAAGACAAAACATCCTGACCATTTTCCGATTACAAGTATCCAGTTACTAACCGGCGCAGAAAATAAGGTCTCAAGTGTCCCTAACCGCCTTTCTTCAGCAAAGCATCTCATTGTTATGAATGGTATTAGTGCAGGTGCCCCAAATAATAGTCCTACAATTAATGAGGATAGTGGAGGTAGTAACCAGTCCGTGTTTGAGAAAGTCTCAATAAAAAATCGAAAGCCAAGTGCTAAAAGAGAGAGGAAGTAGAATGCAGCAACATAAGTGGATGGCGAAATAAATAATGAAAATAATTCATACCTTAAAATTATATAATAAGATTTCATTCAAATTTTAGTACGATTTAAAAAATCGTGTTCTTCCCAGTTCTTTTTTGTAGCTCTTAAAAAAATTGTTTCAAGATCAGGTCTTCTAATTTGAAATTCTGAAATTCGGATGTCATTTTCTTCGAGTAATGTGCGAACAATCTTTTCGGCAATATGTTCTCCCTTATCAGTCGAGAAATTATATCTTCTCTTGCCGGATACTTCAACGGGGTCATCTTGCAGGAGTTCGCATGTTTGATCTAATAAACGAATTTTTTTTTGGATATCAATTTTATTGCTAGATGCGACAATTTGAAATGTGGTTTTGTTAACAAATCGTTTTTGTAAATCATGTAATGTTCCTTCCGCAACAATTTGTCCATGACTTAAAATTATCATTCGGTCACAGCACGCTTCCACTTCTGACAAAATATGGCTTGATAATAAAAATGATACCTCTCCTCTAAGGCTATCCATCATTTTCCTAGTTACAGCCGATTGGTGAGGGTCTAGTCCAATGGTCGGTTCATCAAGAATAACAAGCCTTGGTTCCGCTAGTAGCGAATCAGCTATTCCTACCCTCTGTCTGTATCCTTTTGATAAATTCCCAATTTTTCTTTCTGAGATTTTTCTTTCTAGGTCGCAAATATCAAGTACTACTTTAATTCTTTCTTTTAGGCGACTTCCTTCCAATCCTTTAAGAAGTGCCCTGAATCGAAGATATTCAATTACCCGTAAATCTTCCGGTAATGGATTATTTTCTGGCAGGTAGCCTATGTGGTTTCTTACCAGGCCCTCTTCTTGTGCAAGGTCGACACCGCATACTTTGGCCTCGCCAGAATCTGCAGGTATTAATCCGGATAAAATTCTTAGCGTTGTGCTTTTCCCTGCACCATTCGGACCAAGGAAACCTACAATCTCACCTTTCCCTATTGAGAAGCTAATTCCCTTAAGTGCCTGGATGCGTCCAAACCTTTTTTTGAGGTTTACCACTTCAATGATTGGTAAGGGTTTATTTTCTACACTCATGTGAAATTTTAAAGAATGTAGTTAAGCTGGTAGGCAATCGCTAAACCTTGGATCGTTAACTCTGGGCAATCAACAATATTTTTCATCATCATGTTTTTTCTGCCACCTCCTGTGATTACTATGTTTGGACGTTTTTGGTAATTTTTATCGATCTCTGAGGTGATCGAATTCAAGATACCTTCTACCATTGAAGGGTATCCCTTTGCGACTCCAATGAGCATTGCCTCTTGCGTTTCCCTTCCAATGGAATTGGTCGGCAGGCGAGAGCTAATCACCACTTTAGGTAAAAGGGAGGTGTTTTGATGTAAAAAGTCTAAGAATCCTTGAGGGCCAGGTGTGATAACTCCTCCCTCATAGCCGCCTGGTTTAGTAATAATATCAAAGGTTGTTGCGGTACCAACATCGATTACAATACATGGAAGGTCTTTTGTATAAAAAACAGCTATTGAATTCGCTATCCTGTCTTGCCCGATTTGTTCTGGATTAGGGTAGCTTATTGGGAAATTGCCCGCGGAATTATTATTTAAATTGTATAAGTTAAAATCATAATCTTTCGCGTGTTTTATTAGGGATTTCGTTGCCTGTGGAACAACTGAGCAGTACGATATAACATTTTGATCCGGGGAGGTGTGTTTAATTAGATTTATTGGATATGTAATGAACTCTTTTGTTTTAATGTAGTGCTCGTTTATGAGCTCCCCATCTTTAAAGTTACCGAGGTGGCAAATAGTATTTCCAATATCAATGCAGGCAATATTAGCGTTTAATTCTACCATTTTTCTACGGTCAATTCTCCACTGTTTATATGGACGGTTTTTCCATTCCTTGATTTTACTTTAATGGCACCATTTTCATCTATACCTACTGCCTTACCTGAAATATTGTCTTTTCCTGTTTTAATACTTATTTTTTTGCCATGTAGAGCATCAACTGT
>Ga0115555_1001939_pt1 | contig 14106 bp, 13 predicted proteins | sample COGITO_mtgs_1104_2_FD_87285 | JGI IMG/M metagenome (GOLD analysis project Ga0115555, IMG submission 87285) | Pelagic marine microbial communities from North Sea - COGITO_mtgs_110407 | ecosystem: Environmental > Aquatic > Marine > Epipelagic | place: Germany:Helgoland, sampling site Kabeltonne... | reverse complement strand
TGTACACTAGAGAGGTGTAGAGGCATGATGGAGGGGGGAGGGGGGAGTGGCGAGTGCGGGAGAAGTGGGGGGGGGAGGAGGGGGGGGGGGTAGAGAAAAAGGGGAAAGCAGATATTTCGTTGAGGAGGGATGATTAGGGTGCTTTCAGACAGATTTGGGAAAATATTTTACTCACATGGGCTATAAAGTATTGGTTGAGGGGATTGATAGAGGTTATTTTGTCGTTCGTACTATTTTTTATGCTTTTCAAGGGAGTCAAGTTTCGTTGACAAAACGCAACATTGAAGGACAACAAAATACATCAACAAGCCCCAATGTTCACCAATCTATTTAATTCTCATCTGCCGTTCGTTCTGTTCTTTCTTTAACACAAATCTCCTGCTCATCAAGCCTTGATCCGAATTTTCACGCCTTAAAATCTGGCATTATGTCAGACTCGGGGTCGTTGTCCTGCGGGACGTGCGTTGGCAAGGGGTGCACGTGGTGCGAGGGGGACGATTTCTTCGGGAACCCGTCGCTGTGCCACTGCGGGGAGTTCGATGGCTTTTTTGGCGATTGCACGGATTACAGGTGAGCCCGGGAAAGGGCAAGGACAACAACACGTGACAACACTTAACCCGTTTTCACATTTAAAATGTCACATATAAGAATGTTAGGGTCCGTATATGTGACATTTTAAGTGAGAATCGGGTTAAAACACACCTTGAGAGAAACGCCTAACACATACCGTCAGCTTCGGGGCGGGAAAGAGAGAGACTGGGCTGGACTGTTCATTGGGGATGAATAATGCCACCATTTTAGTTGTGTTTTTGGTTATAGTGGGGGTCGGTATGTGTTCTTGTTGCTGTTTTTACAGGAAAATTTTGAAGAGCCAGGCCGATTATAAAGAGAAGAGGGAGAGGGAGAAGAGGGCGGCAGCTGCTATGTTGGGTACTTCTTCCCCGATTGTACAGATGGAGACTGGTAACAACGCCGGCGTCAACATCAGTATGGTCCCTAACCCTAACATGCACCAGGCCCCGAACCCCAATCTGGTTGGTATGCCCCCTTCAGCATATGGTCATCCTGGACCAGCCCAATTTGTTAATGCCTTCGATGCGATCCCGGTTGACCAATCCATGATGATGCAACCACCGCCGCTGGCTCAAGCGGATATCCAAACTGATGTTTATACTCAGTTGAAGAAGTTGAACGATTTGCGTGACAAAGGAGCAATTACCGATAGCGAATATAACGCGGCAAAGGAGAGGATGTAAATTGAAAATTAGGATAAATGAAAATGTGATAAAAAAGGTATAAAAAATGCGCCAAGCAAGCAGGGCAAAGTTTTTGTGGAAAGATAAAATACCCTGGCCTTGGCTATTTATTTCGTCATCATAAACGTTTTCGTTCAATTTTGTCTTTTTGTTTTTCGTTCCGCCCCGAGCAACAACAACAGCAGCAGCAAACAACACTAACCGAACTCCTCAAATGAGTCCAAATTCGTGTTGATTTGACTCCTGTGGATATTGATAGCCCTTAACTTCTGGTTTTGGAGAATGGCTTCCTTGAGATCTTCCTCCCTCATTCTATTTTCGTCTCGGAGCTCCTCCACTCGTCTCAGCTTTGCATCTAGCTCTGCAAACTGGTCGTCCTGCATCTTTGTGAGTCGCTCTTCCTCGGCGACAAGCAGGTCCCTCTTCATCCTCGCCGCCAGTGCTATTCTCATTGCCGAGCGCCTTTCGTCGGCGTTCATACCACCGTCGTTTTCATCCTCCTTGGTATCCTCTGCTGTCTCCACGGGCGCCGAGGACTTCTTCTTCAGTTCGAAAAGCTTGAATTCCCTGACTTTCTCCTTCTCCTCCTCCTCCCCCTTCAAGGCCTCCTTCGCGGCCTTCTCCCTGTCGGCCTTTTTCTTGGCAATGATCATGTCCCTCTGGCGCTTTAGGAGCTCTGTTCTCTTCCTCATGTCCTCCTCGGTAATCTTGGCCGTCTCTCGCATCTCTTCTTCCTTCTGTTTCTGCTCCTGCAACATCTCGTGGTTCTTTCGGAACGCCTCTTGGGCCATTTTCTTCCTAGTCGCCATTTGCGATGCCATTTCGTCCAGTCCCTTATTGGGAGCAATGCCTCCGAGAACAGGCCTGCTGTTCAGTGAACCGAGAGTTCCAACTGGCCCAAGTAAGTTCAGCTTTTCCTTTTTCTTTTTCTTTTTGTCCTTCTTGTCCCTCTTGTCTTTCTTGTCTTTCTTCTTCTTCTTCACCTTCTCGACAAGCACCTCCCCGTCATTGTTTTCGATCGTCATCGTCTTCACAGCGTGGACAACAGGTACGTCGGCGACGTTGCTTTCCGTCTTTTCTTCTTCCTCCTCCTCCTCCTCCTCCCCCCCCCCCCCCCCAAGTCGTCGTCCGCAACTTGCTGATCGTCTCCGCCCTTTGCCTCTTCCTCCTCTTCCTCCTCCGTTTCTTCGTCTCTGGGAACGACAATGACCTCATCTTCGTTCTTGGGAATGTTTTGGGACATTTTTTTTCTACTGTCGTTGGTCGGACCGCCGACAGGGCTGCTAACCTTTGCAGTAATCACGACATCTTGGGTAACCTTTGCCTCGGCAACTTGCTCTAACATAACCTCTGCCTCTTTCTCTTCCCCTCCATCTCCCGCCTCTGCCTCCGCCTCCGCCTCCGCCTCCTCTCCCTCTTCTTCCTCCTCCTCCTCCTCCTCCTCCTCTGCGCTGCTTGACGAGGCCTCTGTGACCACCGCAGCAGGTGGAACCTTCCTGTCTTCTTCCTCCTCGTTCTTGGCCTCCATTCTCTTTTCTCTGAGTTCCTCCTCGTGCAAAGCGAGACTAGCAGCGATGGCCTGCTCAAGTTGCAGCGCCTCAAACTCCTCCTGTTTGTGAAAGAGCTCCATCTCCATTAAATTGGCGTCCATGGCTTCCTTCAGCTGTTTATCGACCTCGACAGCATTATCCCTAACCTCTCCCTCGCTGTCCTTCGCCTCGGCCTTCTCAATCTCTCTCATCATTTTGGCCTTTTCTCCGGCTGAAATCTCCTCGCTCGCTTTCACAGCCATCTCAAAATCTCTCTCGGCGTCCTCGCTGCTAGCAGGCGCGTGGATCGGAACGGATGCACTCTGCAATGCTTTCACGGCTTCCAGCTCGAGCTCCATATTGCGTCTCACCATCAATTTCTTGAAAGTCAAAAAGTCGTCCATGGCAATCATCTGGGAGGAAAGAAAACGAGAGGAGGATGCGGGCAAACTCTGGGTGAGAAAAAAAGACATACGACCCCTAAATTCGCGCCTCTCCCGTTCCTCACCTGTTCGTAGACACTCTTATTGACCTCTCTACCAAAACGATCACTCTGGCAGGCTTCAGCAAAGTCTTCTGCCGCGATTCCAACTTCGGCAAGTTTATTCGAGATCATGTTCTCAATCAAGTCCTTGAACTCCTGGTGGAGGTCAGAGTAGGCGAACTTGTTTTCGTCATCGTTATCAAAAATCACGCAGTGTGTATCCTGTGTTTTCGAAAAAAATGTGTTAGCCGCCACTGCTTTTGTTTAGCAATCCAATCACTACCCCTGACTACTTCAGCACTGTGGCCAAAAACAAAATTGAAAACAGGCCCAGTTTCATTCACCGCCGATGTTTCTACGGCTCACAAAGTACTTACAATGAAGCCGAATACTTCTGCTTCCCAGCTAGGGCTCCTCAGAATTGACGATACATAGTCAAATATCCACGCAGTTGAATCCGCCATTTTTTTCCCCAGCTATGCAAGAGGGAAAATAGACAACTGTTGATGGGCCTGTAATGTGTTCTGTTGTATTCTTAGGCGATTATGGATAAAGTATACGTCCAGGGGACGGAAACTGTGTTGTGCTTCAATTAGCTTCCACGAGTACCTTTACTCTTTTTTTGAAGCAGTCAAAAATCTCACCACGGGCCACGGGAAGGGCAGCCACGACGGGTCATGCATGCCATATGAAATATAAAGAAAAACCTTTTGAAACTTGATTTAACAAAAATCGGATCTCCTCCCGTCAGGTTGTGCCGTATCCCCCTTGCTCCCGTCCACCTTCCTCGATGAAGGAGAAAAATACTACTGATGGAATTCAAATCTTCCTCCGCATTCGCCCTTCCAAAAAAGCGAAGGGCTACGTGGATGTTGACGAGGCAGACAATAGCGCCCTGAACTTCCATATTCCAAAGAATGACGATCTTATCGTCAACAATACTAGGGAAAATTATCGTTTCAAATTTAATGGTATATTGCCTCAGCAGACGCAGCAGGAGGAAGTATTTGATAAGGTTGGGCGTCAGGCAGTGAGCAACGCTTTGGACGGGTTCAATAGCACTATATTTGCCTACGGACAGACAGGAAGTGGGAAGACCTTCACAATAACGGGCGGAAGCGAGCGTTATGTCGATAGAGGCATCATTCCGAGGGCTCTCTCTATGATCTTTGATGAATTTAAGAAGAGGAGCAATGAAATCAAGTATAGGTAGGAGAACGCGTCGAGACTGTAGTTGCGGGAGGTTATTAAGGGTCGATATTTGGTAGTACTTTGCAGTGGGTAGTTCTTTGCATTTTAGATGGGCGAAAAAAATCTGCTAAGGCAGGCTCAAGCTCACATCACAGTACAGTAGTCTGCCAACAACAATCATCAGTCCACCAACAAAAACCAAGAAAACCACCCTCCTCGCTCACACCACCACCACCCACGCTATCTCGCCCTCCGTCCACACCTCCCCGTCGCTCAATCGCAGCTGTTTTATATCTTACCTTGAGATCTATCTGGAGTCAGGGTACGACTTGCTAGACTCTGGTCACGAGACTAGCAAAATAGAGGACCTAAAGAAGGTCACCATGCTAGAGGACGAGGATGGGAATTGTCATTTGATGAACCTAAGTATGCACCCCGTGAGCAGTGAGGAAGGTGAGCATTCCGCGATAATTTTTGATGATGCAGCGCCGCGTACTACTCCATCCATTCTGTGTGCTTTCTTAACCTCGAGCTAACGTGGAACTATCGTGACACAGATGCGCTAAATTGTTTGTTTCTGGGGGATACGAACCGCGCTATTTCTGAAACGGACATGAATCAAGCGTCCTCTCGAAGTCACTGCATATTCACAGTGTCTATTGAGGGTCGAAAAGTTGGCAGTGACACCGTAATGAGGAGCAAACTGCACTTGGTGGATCTCGCAGGTAGTGAGCGCGTGCATAAGACCTCAACCACCGGTCAAACACTCAGGGAAGCAAAGTATATCAATAGTAGTTTGTTCTATCTGGAAATGGTGATTGTGGCTCTGCACGAGAAAGCTAAGAAAGGGAGGAGCCACATTCCTTACAGGAACAGCATGATGACGAACGTTTTGAGAGACTCCCTGGGAGGTAACTGCAAGACAGTCATGGTTGCGACAATAAGTCCGGATCAGAGCAACACGGACGAATCAATTAGCACTTGCAACTTTGCGCAGCGTGTTGCCCTCATTAAAAACGTCGCTCAGATTAATGAGGATGTCGATCCTGAGCTTGTCATCAGGAGGTTAAAGGCAGAGCTTTCTCAGCTGCGAGAGGAGGTGAGTGATAGAATAGAAGCGAACCAAGCATTTATTTTGCGATTTATGTTTGTTTGTTGGCTGCCACTGTTATCTACCCGATATTGCCCGCCAACAATGTTGCGAAACGTTTCTTATTTGATCCTTATTTGATGCTGAGAATGTCTATCGCTGGGGTCTGCATTTAGACTTGGAACTAACCCCTCGGATCGGTTCTTGCTTTTCAAATTTGCACATCCCGTTTGTACTTACCTCGACTGTTTACTGTTCTGCACTCTGAGTAGATCAAATTTTTGAAGGGAGAAGCCGGAGAGGGGTACGATTTGACAGACGAGCAGCGGGAGACACTCATGAAGCAGTGCATCGCGTACGTGGACGATCAAGACGTGGAAGCGGCGCTTAACATCGGGGAGATGACGCTTGTGAAGATCAGGGACTGCAACGCTATTTTCAAGAATCTTGTTTTAGAGGCAAGGGAAGGCGGAGGCGGAGGCGGAGGCGGAGGCGGAGGGGAGGGGTCATCAGGGCTGAGCGATAGAGAGCTAGAAAAACAGGTCGTCACTCTGAAAAATAGCTTGCAGCAGCGGGATAACGAGATCGCCATTCTTGTCAACATGGTCAAGCAAGGAAAGAAAATTCCGACCGACTTTACGGCCGGATCAGCAGAGGCACAGGCAAAATCAACCTACGAAAATGTCCGAAAGGAAGTCAAGGATGAGAAGCATCAACGAAGTGCCCCAAGGCGTGATCTCAGCGAGAAGGAGGTCAGCGGGGTGAAGATTTGTCGTGAAATGGATATTCTGGACGACCCCGCTAGGGCTTTTGCTCGCTTTAAAGAATGTTATCCAAATAATGCGGCCTTAGAAGAGAACAAGATGCTACTTAAGGCCAAGTATGGGCTTGCAAAGAAGACAGGGGAGATTGTCAACAAGGCCCGTAGCAGCATCAACTATAGCAAGAAGACGATAGAGCAACTGCGCAGAGAGCGAGCAATGGAGGGATTGACTGAAGGAGGTAACGACGAAGATGAACAAGAACCTCACCCTGAAGAGCAGGAGCATCGCAAAAATATTGAGCGAGAGAAAACGGTTTATAAGGAAAACTTCCAAAAGCTGCGTGAGCTCAAAAATGCCATTGAACATATTCAGAGGCTTCTCGAAAAGTCTCGCGGGAAAATGCAGACTGATTTCGACGCCTGGTACAAGGTCTGCATGTACCAAGCTAACAAACACAATAGTAGTAACATCAGCAGCAGCAGCAATAGGAGTGCTTTTCAATCGAAAGAAACGGGGAACGAGGAAAACATAGAAAATGAGAGTAACAACAATATTTCACAGCCAAAGGGAGGAGGGGAAGGAGGAGGAGGAGGAGGAGGAGGAAATGTAAGTGGGCTGCCACACGGGGCGAAGCTCACAGGCAACAAAGAGGCGGACGACGATATTGTGGCGTTTTACAAGGCAAAAGAGGAGCTGTTAAAAAAGCGAAATGCTGGTGCCAAATAGTTTGCTTTTGGAATTCTCCTTCTTCTTCTTCTTTCTTTCGGGTGCGGGTATGGTGGTAGCAATTCCACGTCGTCGGTGCAGACAAACAGCGAATACAGCCCCAGAAGGAAGTTAGCGAGAATGGAGAACTTTGGCAGCGATTGCGATAATTTGAAAGCTGAAAAATATCGGTTAAGGACAAGCATTTTCTGTAGTTGCTGTAGTGTAGTGTATAGCGATGGAATGATAGTTCTAGTTGCTAATTTACTTTACGTTTAGTATTGAACGACCCACTTCTTTTTTTTTGTGACCCCTTCTTTCTCGTTCCCCAGTTTTTTGAAAAGGAAATAAATTTGACTGAAATTAAAGTGCCACATTGTGATAATCACTTCTTTCGAACTGTTTTGGTGAATTAATTTGAGTTCGTGGTTGATTATTGGCTTAATACACAGAGCACAAGATGGACATGACATCCATTGAACTCGACAGCGGTAACAACGCCTTACCACCTCCCTCCCCTCAGAACGGTGTCAAACCTTTAAGCTCACCTCTTCGAAACCAGCATCAAGCCCCTAAAAAGACCTCCTCTCTCCTACTGACCGTCAGCAACTTTCTCAATAGTATAGTAGGCGCTGGCATAATTGGCATACCATTTGCATTCCGGCACACTGGACTCCTTGCGGGTATTGCACTCTTGATTATAGTAGGGTACTTAACCAATGTGAGCGTCAAAATGATCATCCAGATGGGAAATGACATGAACTGCAATGATTATGAAGCTCTGGCTTTGAAGATATTTGGGTCCAAGGGGTATAAAAGTGTTTGTATCTTCATGTTCCTTCTAGGTTATGGAGCAATGATCGCGTATATGGTTGTTATTGGGGATGTTATCCCGGCAATCCTGGATTTGGAAGAGGGGGGATGGGGACGAGTCTTAAGGTGAGTCTCAAAACAATAATAGTAGTAATCCTTGTATTTCGTCTCAGGTCGGAAAGCTAACCACAATCATCACTTACTTCAGTATTTTCTTTGTCTCGATTTTTTTTATGCTCCCCCTAGCCCTGCTGAAAAATATGGCCTCCCTCTCTTTCACGTCATCTGCTAGTGTAATGGCTGACCTAATACTGGTCTTCATAATTCTCTTTGCTTCCCCCGTCTCCTCCACTGTTGCTGCAGCGGGCGGATTTTGGAAGGTGTTGTCTGGCTCTATCATCCGTCCTTCCACAATGTTCAGCGGAGTTGGGGCAATGAGTTTCGCCTTTGTTTGTCACCACAGCAGCTTTATTGTGGCATCGTCTTTAAAGAATCCTACCCAAGAACGGTGGGGCAAGGTCACTGATATTTCCGTCGGGTCTGCCACGGCCATGTGCCTTGTCCTTGGTCTCATGGGCTATCTTGGATTCCTTGAGGAAACCGAGGGCGATATTTTAAATAACTTTGACCGAGGGCTGATCCTGGGGTTCGGGCGATTTCTTTTGGCTTTAACAATGGTATTCACCTACCCCATGGAGAGCTTTGTGGCGAGACATGCAATCTTGTCTGTCACACATGATGAGACCATAGCCAACGAGCTCCCCGGACCCCTCAGAATAAAAACGACTGTATCACTCTATCTCTCCTGTCTTGTCCTCTCAGTGTCTTTCAGCGACCTTGGCCTAGTGCTTGAGCTAACTGGAGCAATAAGCGCAAGTTTTCTCGCCTACATTCTACCGGCACTGATGTATATCACTGTCCATTGGAATAAATTTGAAATGTGCATGAGCCAGGCAGGGCTGGCAGATTCATTCATTTGCTACCCTTTCAGAGCTCTTCACCGGCGCTCTCAGCTTAATATCGACAGTATCGTATCGAGTACAGAAATGGGTAATAAAATGGAAAGGAGTTCAAGCACAGATTCGGCTGATATTCCAGTGGAGATTTCTGACGTAAATTTTGTCACACCCAGCGACAGATTCCTCTACGTAATCCACAGACTCTGGTACAAAATGAAGGTTTTCCGTGAGTTCTGGTTGGTCATGTTCATGCTTGGATTCGGGTTACTTGCAATGGGGGTGGGAACATACACCACCATCGCTGGGTTATTCTAAAAGACAAGAACAACTAGGTTGGTTAAAAAATAATAATAATAATTTGATAGATGTCTGATGTCTGACACGAGCAAGTGACTTCCTTTTTTGCCGAAATTGTGATAATGGTCGGAGTTCCCAAGGTTCGAATTCTTTATTTTTTTTCCAATTTTTTCGTGGTTTTCTAATAGTTCGTGGTTCCTCTGTCCCTAATAGTTGGTGGTCCCTCGTCCTCCTCTGTCCCTCGTCCTCGCCCTCTGTCCCTCTTAATTGTATTGTCGTTCGGGTTGAGGTTTTTTCTAGCATAAATCATGGACTTGCTCCTTAACCAAAGGCTTCTGCCAGGGCTCATACCCCTGGACGAAACCAATAGTGACAATGCCATCTGCTATCAAAATCCGACTGTGCTCTGTAGAACTCTCCAAGAAGGGGTAAGAGAGAATGTGGCCACCTGGTACATCTCCCCAGAGCGGATGTTGGTCGAGACGATCGTAATGGCGATGGTTTTCCTTGCGTTCTTGAGAGTTGCATTTTCTGGGGCAAGTGGGGAAGGGAAGGGGATATCGCTGAGATTGCCTGCGCCAGTTTTTTTCGTTACGATCGTGCTCTATGGTCTCCAAATACGCTTCAAACTGATGGGCTACAGACTAAAATTTCTATTCTTGTTGATGCCTTGCAACCTTCTCCAACTCCTTGCTGTACTCCTCGGTTTACCTGACGGCATAGTTTCACGAAAGGTGAAGTTCGCGATAGTCAATCTACTGTACTCATTCCAAGTTTTGGTTTGGATCGTGTTCATCGAATCAGATACACGAGACCTCAAGGAATCTTTCGAGGTTGAATATTTTTGGGTTTATCATTTTGTTTTACTTTTCCTCCCGTTGTTTTACCTCTTTACTGGACGGGTCGTTGTCGGCCGCAAAGGATTCTTCAAGGTGAGTGAGCTGACATTCATGAAACAAAACAGTTGCTCATCATCTCACCGAATTAGTAATCTACCCAATTCACCACCAGTGGTGGCTGGCAAGTGTGTCGAGTTTCGGACTAGTGTACACTTTTTTTGTCACAATAATATCTATATATACAGGAATGAACATCAATTACATGCTCTCCCCTCCCCTTGCTTTTGCAGAAATAGGGGACAACTACAGGGTGCTGTCTGTGGCAGCAATTGGGTTGTTGTTCGCTGTGAGTAGACTTGCCTGCGCTTTGGTGAGCATGCTAATTCCGGGGATCTCAGACCGTGGGTTAGAAAAGGAGAAGGAGAAGAAGAAGAAGAAGAAGTAGAAGTAGTAGTAGTAGTAGTAGTAGTAGTGAAGCAGGGGGTACAACTTTCGGGGAAAGGTTTGACAGCGTCAATTTTGAGGTCAAAGGGAAGGTCGGTCTGGGGGATGAATATACTGGGCGGCTTGGCACAAATCGAAAAGCAATTATTGAGTAATGAAGGAAGGAAGGGAGGAAGGAAGGAAGGAAGGAAGGAAAGGGAAGTTAGAGGAGAGAGTGTCGGGAAAACAGACGAGTGAGTAGTGTAGTTGTTATGCAAAAACGCTCATTAATTCTACTATCAACTACTACGGTTAGGTTAGTTCATCAACTCCTCATAGGAGACGATACGGTAACCACTTCCATTGCTATTGCTACTCCCCTTGAGTTTAAGGTAAATTTCGTTGTTCTTGAAGTATACCAGTTTGTTCTCCTCAAATTCAAACAGCTGGCAGCCATTTACATTGGTATTGTCCTTCATCAAGAAATTAAGCCCTAGCTCTTCGCATCTGCTCTCCACGACCTCCCGAATACTGACGGTCGGATCCTCATGGAAAGCGCTTCTCCTCTTATTGCTGAAGCTATTCTGCAGCTTTCTTTCTTGCATCTCTCTGGTCCTATTTTTTTTATTTCTATCTGCCAAGATGCGACTTCTCGCTTCTAATGCATCTGCGAAACACGTAGTACTCTTTCCAGGCGGCTTTTGCACGGTACTGGTGCTGCCCATGGGTAAGGTTGAATTAGTCATAGTCAAAACAGAGTATGACTAGAGAAAGTAAAAATGAGCCCAATATTCACTTACCTCTCCGTTCTGAGGCTCTTAATCATCCGTAATCCTGTATAAAAGTATTTGCAGCAGTGTTCATCTCCTTCTGCCACGTTGACGCCAACAATCTCCTTCCAGCCAAAGTAGAAATCTTTAATTTCCTCCAAATCCGCCCCTTCGGTGGTGACCCATCGCCACAAGACGTTGATCCAAGGTAGCAATAACTCCCCCTCTACCAAGCAACCCCATAGGTGCGGCCCCAGCATCTCCCTCCACACACACACACAGTCCAAAACCTTCATATCTTGGCTGCTGGGATCAATCTTCAGCTCCTTGCGAATCGCAGTTGCGAGCTTCGGGGCAATGCTCTTTTCGAGCAAATTAGCCGTCGAATTTGCATCGAATACGTCTTTCCACTTCCTGAATAGCTCGAAGGCGCTGGTGTCAGAAGGGTGCCATGCCTTTAGCGTGCGGGCAAGCTTCCGTCGAATGGGGGGGAACAGAGGCGACAAGATAGAAGAAGGCAAATGCGGGAGCCAGGGGTGAAGCCAAGAGTGGATAGGCGTCTCGTCGACTGTTGGGTTCCAATCCTCCACGGCACTGGTCAGTTTAGGCATGATTGTGTTGTCCAGCAAAAATTTGGTCGACTTCTTGCCGAGAAGGGAGCTAAAGTCGGTGAAAATTTTTATGACCGGATCGGGGTCGCTCGTTGCTGGGAACCACGAATTCATTATTTCGCGATTCAAAAGCGGATTCACAAACTTATCAAATAGGTGCAGCAAAATGTTGGGGGATGGGAGAGCTGACTTCCAGACCTTGAAAAGTTCGGAAATTTTACTTGGATCTTCCAAGGGGCTGTAGCCTGCTAGTTTGTCCATGAGAATCGGTGTCAGGTAGGCCGGAAGTAATTTGACAAGCTGCAGTTTGCTATATTCGAATGCGTACTTGTCGTTGATGCTGTTGAAAACGGATAAAACGTCGTCGATTTTGGTGTTGCTGCTGCTGTTGGCGGGGTCTGTGGAGATTGTCGAGAGAAGATTCTCGATTTCCTCCAAGCGCTGCTTCTTCGATTCAACCTCGGCACTGCGCTCCTGTAACTCTTTCACCTCGCGGGAGTGCAGCTCCACTCTCGACGCCGCCAAGCGCTTATAATGCGTCGCGGATCGTATCGCCTCCTGTGCAGAGGGTGAAAATGAGTGTGTTTGTTTAGGTTAAGGTAGGTCAAGACCAAAAAAAAAACGTCTTGCCAAAACGACTTGCAGACAAAGTTTCCAATATTCGTGGCGATCACTTACCTCGGACCTGTTGATGGTCATTGTTAGATTATGAAGCAGCTCAGCCCCCAACAGAGGTGGCCCAACCTTGCTGTTGGTCCCCCCTTCGCTCCCTTCGTTCACCCTAACATTGGACATATCACCGCCATAATAAGTTTTAACCTGCTCCCCCCTCATATCTACAATCTTGCTGAGCGTATCATTCCCACCATCGGCATTCCTCTCCACCTCCTTCATTATGTCGGAGGCAGAAACGTAGTTTGCTTTCTTCTTCTTCGATTTCTTCTTCGAAGAGGAAGACGATTTGCGAAAGGACGTCGACGACTCGTCTATGCCGTATGCGCCCCGCATCGCGGTTGCTACCTTTTTCGCCTCCTCTTGCTTCGCCCACTCCCTCACCCTCTTCTTCTCCTCCTCGTAGTCGCCTCCCTTCAACTCGACCTCCATCTTCTTGTTCTCCTCGAGCTTGCTTGCCTCTTTGAACCCCCCGAATCCAAGGCCCAACGCATTGGGACGTATTACAACGCCGACTGTCCCTGATACTCCCTTCGCTTTCGAGCCAAGCCGACCAGTGAAACCCATCTTGGAAAGCATCTTCGCTCCAAAACCCTTTGTGTGCTTTTCCCACTTTCCAAGCGATGACTTCTGAATGTCAAACGGTTTTTCCTGGGATGGAGGCGGGGGCAACGTTGCAGTCCCTAGGCCAAGTCCGCCAAACTGGGGAGTTTTTTCCGCAGCGGTGGCTGGTGGAGGTGGAGGTGGAGATGGAGATGGAGATGGAAATGGAGATGGAGATGGAGATGGAGATGCACCCCCCAACTTTACAGAGTTCGCACCGAGGCCGAGGCCAGCCGCAGCGAAATTATCGTACCCAGTGCTGCTTGAACCCACGCCGCTCTGGGAGGCACGTTCGCTCGCGAGTGACTCTCGTGGTGGTTGCGAGGAGGGAGCAGCGACGTGAGTGCGTTGTGTGTGTTGTGTTTGTTGCGTGTGGTGGCTCTTCTTGCCCCCGCCACCCCTGACGAGTAACTCCAAAAATTTCTCGTTCGCATCTCGCGACCTCTCGCTGACTTCTCGCCGCTCCTCCTCGTCGGAGGAGGAGTCGGCGCCTTCCTCGTCTTCTCGGTTGTCATCACTGGAATCATTGGCCTTCACAAACGCCATATTTCCTCCCCCGTATTTGGCTCTCTTTGCCCCCCCTAAGTCATCCATTAAGCCATCATCGGGTTCGTCGTCGCTGTCGTATGCACTAATACTTCTTCCGCCATACCCAATCCCGCCCCCCTGCTCATCTCCTTCCTCCCCAAAGATCCCATACAAGGCTTCCTCCCTATTCCTCTTCCTTTTTGAGGGATCCCCCTTCACTCCAAAAGTGTTCGACTCACCACGCCGAACGCTGTCGCGCGAAAGCCCTGTGGTTTGACCCTGCATGTTGTACTGCTGCAGATCATCTTCACTGTCTGAATCCATTGGGGATAGGGGGGGGATTCCAATGGATAGGGAGGGGCTAAATGTTGAACAAAAAAGGGATTCGAGGATTCAACGATTGATTGCCGTGCTTTAAAAGGTAGTACAGGTAACTTCCGTGTGTTTTTTTCTCCTAGTGGAAACGCTTATGGGTGGTTCGATGCGTGAATTGGTAGTGTTACGGCTTGGAGGAGAAAACTTGGCAGAGAAAAAAGACGATGCTTCGACAGCCTTTATTTTAATCGTGTTTT
>Ga0115555_1001931_pt1 | contig 14134 bp, 9 predicted proteins | sample COGITO_mtgs_1104_2_FD_87285 | JGI IMG/M metagenome (GOLD analysis project Ga0115555, IMG submission 87285) | Pelagic marine microbial communities from North Sea - COGITO_mtgs_110407 | ecosystem: Environmental > Aquatic > Marine > Epipelagic | place: Germany:Helgoland, sampling site Kabeltonne... | reverse complement strand
TGTCATTAGGGATGTAGCCATAGAACTTGGGTTGATTCTTCCTGTGGGGCACATCCACATCCATGTCAAATGCAATCATTGCACTCGCGAATCCTGTTGTGAGACAACTGATTCCAATGGACACCAAAGCATATGTACCAGCTTTCTCTGGAGCCAACAGCCAGACATACAGCTGCAAAACACAGCCTGGAATGCTCTCGCAGCTAAGTTCACTGCCTTTGTTAAACATCATTTCGAGAAGCTGATCAAACGTTGCCTCCTGGTCGTCATGATTTGTGGAGACCCTGAAGGCATCCACAGCTGGACGCAAAAACGTCATTGTGATCAAGGCTTCCTTGCCAATCACCCACCAGCTCTTATTTTTGTACTGTACATACAAAGTCAACAGTTGACAAAATATATTCACAAAAAGCATCGCTAGCAGTGCATTTGCCTGCCCGACCAACTCTTCGCTCTTGTAGTATGTTGCAATGACATAAATATCCGTCACAGCATCAATCGTACTTAGCACAGCTCCCACAGTCACTCGTAATACCGTACCATAGATGCTGTCACGCATCAAGTTGTTGGCAATGACAACCATGAAATCTTCAAATCCGACCACCTCCTTGAACAAGACGTCCAGCTGGGTGTAGTTTAACCTCCAGGCATCTATCGCAACAGCACCTGTCTTCCTCTTCCTTATGAATGTCGACAACGAGCACCCTACAAGCCGACATTCCTCGTCCCCCCAGTCCGTCAAGTTGAGTTCCTTGTCGACTTCCCTAACTCGGTGAAATTTGTTCTCTAAAATGAAGCTGAGAATTGTGACAAAGCCAGGACATCTTTCGACAAGAGATGAGAACAACTCCTTTTCCTCCTCAAATATACTGTGAACATGAGCGGCATTTTCAATCTGACCATCCATCCTTTTTTCGTAGATTTTCTCTGCTACAGCCTCCCAAGCGATCTTAGTTTTCGTCGTTGATAATGTTGCTTCCCTCATATCACAGGTGGTCAGGTAGGGTGGTGGTAGGGTGTGGTGAGGTAGGATATTTCTGTGTGTAGGCAACAGATACTCCGGCGTATGGTGCTGTGGGGTAGATAGGTACGGTTAAGTGACATAAGTGACATCCATGGTAATAAAGATCGTATAGTACAACAGAATAGGCTCAAACGACTAAGGTTTGTGAGAAATTCCAGGAGAAATTTCAGTACTTCCCGACAGAGTTATTACTCAAACTCGCCGCCTTTCTGTGTCGATCGCCGCCATTATCGCGTATTTTTCCTTCCTTCCACTAGTTAATCCTCAACCTCCCGCTTCGCTTCCATCCCAAATCAACAGCAGTTGCTGACGATGGATGTGGCACCAGGAAGTTGGCTATCCCCACATTCTCAAGAATTTGTCGCAATAAAACACCAGTTAGACTTATGTTTGGCTCAGTCTTCTTCCCCTGCTTCGTCCTTGTCTCACAAGTCGCTCTCGATATTTGTTCCCAGCCCTAGCACAAGTAATCCTGCCACAGACAGCAGAAACAAACTGGCACTTCCCTGTTTCATCGATTACACGGGACGAAGCAGTTCACTTGAGCAAATCTGCTCTTCCAAGGGCTTCGACGACCTCCCCTCGGGCGAGTTTTTGTGCGTCCGTTGGTGTGGGCTAGATTTTTATTCCCCCCAAGTAGACCCCCTTAATCCAACAGAGAAGTTGGCTACTCAATATGTTCCTCCGGGTGGCAGTGAAATTATCTTCCTCTTTGTCGACGCGGAAGTAGGGTTGAGCCAGATTCTCTCCAAGAGATCTGAGAGCAAGATAGACACCAGCAAGAGGGTCCTGATGCCTGGCTTCGACTCACAGTATATTGTAATGAAGGATATGAATGATGATCATGAAGACGTTTCACAGGGCGGCAGACTAAACGATAAAGCTGGGGTGAGTACTCCTTGCCACAGGTATCTGATTTACGACGGGAAAAGGCTTCGCGTGAGAGCCATCGTCCGTTTTACTTTAGTGACTGGGACAAAATCCGAATCCGGCGATAATGTCGACAGTAGTAAGAGCAATAACGGTGGTCATAAAGTGGAGGATAGCGACGGAGGTAGCGACGATGATGCTGAAGATGTGTACGACAGAATTGATTTTTTTGATGCTGGAGAAGCTTGGTGTCCTGTAACCCTGAGAGAGAAAATGAACTCGCCAGCAAAGACGAAGCAGAATCTTGTCCCTGTGACAGAGGAGTTCGCTCACATTTTCGAGGAGTCGGCTGGAATACACAACGATCCGTTTGTGGAGTCGACTATGGGATCGATTTCAAATGCACTCGCGGATTTGGATGACAAAGTCCGTCAAATCAACCTTTCTTACGCAAAAGGGGAAGAGAAGATCTACACCTGCGCCAAGGACGCCTTAGAGCAGCTCCGGTTGGAGAGTGATGCCAGGCTCGCAAAGTTGGAGAGTGTGGAGAGTGAGTTGCTGAGGCGGAAAGATGCGCTAAAGATAGCTCAGAATTTCTTCGAAAGCAAGAGAATATCTAGCCGGGACGGGACGACCAGGGATAAGGTTGACTTCCTTCAGATGTACAAGAGCCACTTGATGATGATCGCTGCCTTGAGCGGTAAAAATGGTGGCCATGAGGACTTGAGCCCGACTGCGTCAATTCAGGCGGAGCTCAATACTATCTCAGGAGTGCGGGATGATCTTGAAGTTGAATGTGCAATCGATATATGCACCTCAGAGAATGGTGGAAATTTGAGAAAGGAGAGGAGGAGGAAGAATGAAGACTCATTGCCGTCCTCCGAAATCGCCCCCACGAGTCGTTTAGGCAGCGAGTTAACTGCATTTCCCTCCCCCCCAACGCTCGGAAGCGCGTCTCAACCCCGCCGCGGCATCAATAACGACGATAACATCGACGATGTATCCCACAATGATTATCATCATCATCACCACCACTATGTTGATCACCCACATCCTAAGTTCAGTCCGAATAAGGATCATATTCCTCACCAAAATGACAGTTTCTTTTCCCACTCCCACAGCTCCCCTCAGCACAAATACCACCTCCAGAAGACGCAGCCAAATCGAGTAAATCATAGTACCTACAGCTCGTCGCGAGGAAAGAGATTCAGTGTCGCACCCCACACGAGGCTCCACCCAACCCCTCCCCCTGTCTTCGTGCGTAAGGAGAGTCCTCTGAGGGGCGAAAATCATGGAGAAGAGAGTATCTACGACGACCCCTCGATTTCCCTCAATTACGTTGACATTGATCAGAATGCCGAATTTGTTAAGCGGCTGGGGAAGTATAAGTTGAGTGATCTGGCGAGGAGAAGAGAGAAACTGATGAACTTGCAGAGGGGGAGGGCGAGATTCCAACAATCGACACTCATCGATACAAACAAGCAGGGCAACGACTTGTTCTTCAGGTGAGGCTCAGAGTTCTTTTTACAATTCACGATTATCTTTTCATCTCTCTTTGTATGTATGATTTTCTCGGTCTATCTAGACTCACACTTTGATTTCTTTGTCAGCCTGCCCTCTGGCTGCATCCACAAGGACGGCGCTGAAATCCTTCTTTACCAAGCATCTGCCGATGGGCATGCACATGAGCAATCATTTGACATGGAGACTATGAAGAGCGCTCTCCTAGACCGCAAAGACCCTGGGTACCCGACTTTATTTATTTTCAAGAGCGGGGCCTACGTGTTTGGTGCCTTTGCCCCGACATCATGGCAGCTTACCGACGATGCTCAAGGTGAAATGAAAAGCAAAAGCAAAAGCAGGCACGTCCAACATAGCTCTCATGCACAAAAGTCGTTTCTTTTTAGCCTTACACTCGATATTAAGATTCCGTACCACGGAAGGACGACTGCAAGCCCGGGTGGAGATGACAAGGTACAGATTTTGGGGTCGGACTACATGATGTTTGGACCTAACGGCGACCTTGAGATCGGTGAAGAATTCCAGGTCTGCCGATCAAACTTGGAGCAGAGCTACGGCTGCGGGATGAAAATGGGCAGCGCGAGTTGTCTAATGTTGTTGGCTGGGTGTGAACAATTCGAAATTGATGCAATGGAGATTTTCGAGATCAGAATTCCTGGCGGCAGTACCCTGAGCCCACCAACAAGTGGGATGGTGCACTGGTGAGAGAGCGGTGAGCCGTAAAATTAAGAGAGTGATGAGAGCGATGAGAGCGATGAGAGCGATGAGAGCGATGAGAGCGATGAGAATTAGTAAATATAGCTGCCGTGTAAACGTGTATCGCCCCCATTATTATTAAAAAGGTTATTTTTGTTCCAAATCTGTGTCATCATCTTCCGGATGAACGCTAGCACTGCTAACACTGCTCACACTGCTGCTTGCGCTGCTGCTGGCGCTGCTGAGGGCGCTGCTAGTGTCCATACTGCTGCCCGAACTACTCACTCCGCCACTCATTCCGCTACTCATTCCTGAGCCTTTGCTTCCTTTCCTACTACTTGCTTTAGAAGATCCTTGAGCCGTTGACGCAAAAAGCGTATTCTTCGCAATCTGGCGGATTGCACCCGGTTTCCCTTTGTCAGGATTACAAGTGTATACCAAGGAGTACGAAACTACTAAGAACATGATTTGGAGCATACTCACAAATCCACCTTCCCCTTCAGTGCATGGTGGAAAGCTCCAAACAGTCTTTCCAACATTGGATAAAATTGCCCTCACTTTGTACCCCAAAACCATAAAGAAACAAACACTGGTGGCGTTGCACAGTTTCCGTATCTTCTTCTCTTCTTTGCTTACGCCCCCTCCACCACCACCTCCCCCCCGAAGTGTTCTGGTTATCTTGACGGCGTACCTTAAAGTCAATGCAAAGTAAATCATTATCAGGACGACAAAAATGGCAGACTTGATCGCGTTCGTTGTACCATCAATTGCCCCCCCATCATTGGCAGCCTCTCCCACGTAGATCTCGGCGATACAAAGACCGCAATCGTGTATAAACATCGCCGACACGCATATATTGCGGAGAATGATGGCCCAGCGAGGTGGCTTCCGAGACTTTCCCCCATCGATGATAGCGATCCAATTCGTGACCAAAATCACGCACACCAAATAAGCGCACGATGCTGAGAGACCTTGGCAAAGTGCGATGACCGTAAAAGATATACGATTAGCCCAAGCATTTGGGTCAATGCACATGAAGAGGTGGATTAGGGACAAAAATTGATTCACATAGCACAGCTGTATATTTGTGTTCATCTTTCCATTGGTCTGGACGAGAAGCGTCTTGACAAAATTCCGAGAAATTAACGCGGGGAAAAGCGCAATCGTGCCATAGAGAGCACATCTAATGTTGTAATTGTTTCCTGTAAATTCGGAAAAGGTGAGTCTACAGTCTGAAGAAGTGCTGTTGCCGTCGGAAGTTGTTCCCCAAGTTGTTGGGAGGAATGGAAAAGAACAATTCGGGTAATACTCGGAGGTTTCCACGCATGCAGACTCGTAGTATGCACTCATTCTATAAATAATGAAAGTTGAACTGAGAGGGACCCTTGATGTGTTGTGGTTGTATTGCGTGCGGGCTTTTCTCTCTTTTTTTCCTCCAAAAAAAAATTTCCCCTTTTTTCGATTTTTCCCGAAACATTTTCATCAAAGTACCAAGTACCTGATACTGATACTGACTCGATGTCGAGATGACACCCCAACCACACAAATCAAGAACATACATCTGCATTATGCCATAGTAAAGGCTTAGTTTTCGTGACAAGAAGAAATCGGCCAACTTGGATAACGTACTGGTGATAAAAAGCCTTTAAAAGGCCGTACAGTTAAAAAAATGGACAGTGAAATCCCCGAACATTTGATGTTAGTTTTGGCTGCTCGAGAAGAAGAAATCCGGAAAGAAAATGCTCGTCTTATTGCGGAGAGAGAAAATATTGAGAGGGAGAAGGCATCCCTTGCGCAACGCGAAGAAATCTTGCACCTTCGTGAACTCGTATTTGACCAAATAAGGAAATTGCATGAAAAAGATGAAGAGATAAAGGCACTGCACTCAATAGCAAAAGAAGCGAATGAGAGAGAAGAAGTTATGAAGGCTCAGTTTGGACTGCTGATGGATGAGCTGAAAGCAAGGGCTGAGAAAAAGATGGAGCTGGGTAAAAATGACCCTAACTCCCTCAATGAAAACAAACCTGTGGAAAATGATGATATGAAAATGAGCAGTATCCGCCTCAAGCAGCAGGTAGGGTTGCCAAAGACAGTGTCTCCTACTTTGCCTACTCGCGGAACCATTGCTATGAAAATGTCAGGACCTCCGGCTATTGCTACATTGCATTGTCCACCTAGGACGCCAGTGCTGAGGGAAAGCCAAAGGACACCTACTTCGACGCCGGCAACACCTTCTGTGTCTGCGCCGGCAACTTCTTCAACGCCGACCATGACTTCAACGCGGGCCGTAACTTCAACGCCGGACATGACTTCGTCGCTAGCAACAAATTCTGCGCCGGCCATGACTTCAACGCCGGACATGACTTCAACGCCGGCCATTACGTTGACACCAATATCTCATTCAAAATCAACAGTTGAGCACCTGTCAGTGATAGAATACTGGCGAGAATTAGCTGAACAGCTCTATGCAAACAAGACCAACAAATACAGCGGTAATTGTGTCATTGTTGGGGAATTTCTGGACAATCGTAAAAAGACATTTGCTCCCCTTCTTTCCCGCTGCCCAAACATAAAATACTTCTTAGCAAATGTACTGGTGAGCAGATTTGGATTTAGCCAAAAGTCTGTGGATTGGACAAAGAAGGCCTTTGAATGGAGTATTGAGGACTGTGAAAATGCCGGCTATTCGTTGGGCAAGTTTCTGCGCGAAAGTGACAACGGGAAGGCTGCGATGACATTATTGATTGCTAATTACCCTCAGCTAACTGAGATATTTGACGAAGTTAGTGGATTCAGTGAGTTTTTCGTTGTTCTGCTGAACAATATGGTGAGAGATAGCATCCACGGCACGGCTTACCGAGTCGGTATTGGCGCAGCTTTGTCTTCTGTCGATGCTGCAACAGACATCTATGTCGTTTCTCAGTATATCAGGGAAGACTTAAGTATGCAAGCTATAACGCTTGTGGTCATGATCTCGGCTAATGTGTTCGTTCAGCTGGGCTGCAATGCGATGCAGTACGCGCAGAAATCATGGAGCGTGAAAGTGAGAGAGTTGCTTTTCACTCTTTGTTTCCTAAGACCTATTGTCGATGCCTACCGTTTAACCACAAACCATGACGACGATACGACTGTTGACACCATGACAGAATTCTGCATGAACAAAGGAATCGAACTTGCCTCAGAATCTATACCCGGCTGCGTGTTGCAGATTTATGTTCTGCTGACGAGGGAAGATCAGGTTGATGTAGGCAACTTCGCCTCTATACTTATCTCGGCTCTGACTACGGGCTACACGTCTGCGCTTATTGCCTTTAACATGGATGTTGATGTATCGAGGCGAAAATTGCAGCCGTTGATGTATGGCTATATCCCAAACGGCAAAGGACGCAGTCGATGCTTTATTCTGATGCTACTTCTGTCGACTCTGCACAACTTGAGCAGAAGCATAGGCTGTGCTGTATTGATTGCTGCTGATAGAGAAATTGCGGCATTCTCCATTATTGCCGAGATTCTCTTTTTCCTCCTGTATAAAACTGCGCGAAAAGACTTTCTCTATTGGTTCAAGGTTGACGGTTTCATCGGAGTTATATTTTCCCTTCTTGTGAGAACTCTGGTAAAAATCATTGTGGATTTCTGCGGGTGTTTTCACATGCGACATCCGTTTGAATTAGGCGGGCGTGCCTTCACTATCAGTCTAATCTGGGCGCAGATTTGGCCTTTTTTTGCTCTGCAATGGTACGAATCTGATAACGCAGAAAGGGTTCTCGAGTTCTTGGTCGCGAGTTTCTGCTCATGGTGTATTTTATCGAGCATCTTTTTCTGTTGCTGTATCGATGTTTCTTACTTAGGCACCTTCTTCGGAAATATGACAGGACCTCAGTACGCGGTCCACCTTTATCGAACGAGCGAGAATGACTACTCTAAGTTCGACGCACTATTTGACAACCGATTAAGCTACACAACTCCAGTCCACGAGGAAGGCAAGCAATGGGTAGAGGCAAATATTGATGGCTGGATGGCGCTGGGGCCAGATTGGTTTAGAATTGACGAAATTCACGAAGACTTTTTACCTCCGAGAGTAAAAAGCCAAGGGTTGAGGAGGCGTCGGAAGAGTTCTGTTAGCGAGCGGCTGTCGTCAAGACGATCGAGTGATCGGTCGTTAAGATATATTCTATCATCAAGTAAAGTGCTTCCTGTTGACTTTGATGCTGTCGAGCGCGATGAGGGAAAATTGGCTACGATGAAACTCCGGAATTTGTGGAGAAATTTGGCAGAAAGTTTGTACGCCAGTAGGACCAACAACCACGAGTTGAATTATATTTTTGTGGACCGATTTATGAGCGAAAACTCGGATAATTTTGATCCCATTATTGAGAGGTGTCCAAAGTTCGGCATCATTCTGGCATTCCTACTTCAAGACCGCTTAGGGTTAAATGTTGCAAGCATTGACTGGACTTTACGGCTGGCTGACTGGTCAACAAAGGAGTGCAAAATCGCTGGAAAGGCTTTGTGGACATTTGTGAGGAAAAGGAAAACGGGAGATGCTGCTGTGGACGCTTGGAGGCGACATTACGCGCCGCTGGAAGCGCTCTTCGACATTCCTGGATTCCAAATTTTTATGAACTGTTTGGCCAACAACATGATCCGAGACAGCATGTATGGGACTATTCTTAGGGTCGCACTAGGCGCCGCGATGAGCACAATCGACGCTGCCACTGATATCTATGTCATCGCAACATATACCCGTGAGAATCTCTGGGGACAAGCTGCATCACTTTTTTTCATGATTGTGATGAATTTGGCCATTCAGGTCTCTCTAATATTGGGCAGCTATGTGAACAAGGGCTGGGGAGTTAAGATCAGGGAGATCTTAATTACCATCTTTTTCTTGAGACCGGCCGTTGACGCTTACCGAGTCTCGATAAACCATATCGATAAGAAAAAAGCGTTAAACCCGTTGACTGAGCTGATCATGAATAAAGCTTGTGAGCTAGGCTGCGAATCCATCCCGGGTTGTATTTTGCAAATTTATGTTGTGCTTAGACACCCCGAACAGGTTGACAAGTTTTCAATGCTGAGCATTTTGGTCAGCGCTATGACAACCGGACTTGCCTCAGCCATGATTTCTTTTGATCTTGACTGCGACGTAACCCGTCGAGGAAATCAACCCAATTTTTACGGCTACGTTCCGGATAACAACAAGCAAAGGAGTCGCTGCTTCTTATTGATGGTGGCCATTTCAACGTTTCAAACCTTGAGTAAATCAATCGGTTGTGCGCTGCTGTTTGCACGCGATAAAAATATTGCCTTGTTGATAATCGGGGGCGAGCTCTTGTTGTACCATTTCCACAAGCTCGTTCGTTGCGAGTACTCATACTGGGTGCCATATAAGAGTAAGACCATGACCGTTGCAATGGCATTTTGTGAGAAATGCATCAGCAAAATCATCTGCGATTTCAGCGGTTGCGTGCACTTGCGCCACCCGTTTGAGTTGGGGGGTACGGCGTATTTTGTGAGTGTTGTCTGGGCGCAGATCTTCCCATTCGTAGCTTTGCTGCTTTTTGGCGAAGAATTTTCTGAAAAGGGAACGATCTTGATATTCTTGGTGTGTACTTGCACTTGTTGGTTCCTAGCTAGTACATATTTTTTCTGCATCATAGACCCGAAATACTTATCAACTTTTTTCGTGAGCCCAACAGCCCCAAATTATGCTATTCAGTGCTTCAAAAATGGCGTTTCTGACAGGCAAAAATTTGACGCTGTGTTCGAGAACACAATAGAATTCACACGAGTTATTCACGATGACGTGCGCGCGTGGGTGGAAGAGCGCATTGATGTATGGCTGTCAACGAAACCAAATTGGTTTAATCTTGAGAAAATTCCGAGTGAACTTTTGTCAGAGAGAATGAGAGAATACTGCAACAGCTGAAATGATGAGAAATAATGACATATGAGGGTGACTTTAATAAGGAGTGAAATGAGAGGAGTTGTTTTGAAGATGCGGAGAATTCTACAACTAACCCTAGATCATATATGAGGTGACTTTAATAAGGAGTGAAATGAGAGGAGTTGTTTTGAAGATGCGGAGAATTCTACAACTAACCCTAGATCACGCCCAGCATTTTTTTAGTTATATATCTACTTGTGTGTGTTAATCATTAGGCAAAGACGTCGATTTTTTGGGTGACGATTTGCCGGCAGAGGGGGCACTTCGTAAGTTCATTTCGCCTGCTGCAATCTTTGCAGCAGCACAGATGTCGGCATGGCATAAGAAGCACACATTTTGGAGATTCTTGGCAGATTACGCACATCCGCTTATCTGACTCTGTTGTTAGCATTTCCTTCACTTTTCTCTCTTTCTCTAACCCCACAAGCTTCAGTCCCTCCCTGAGCAAAGTTTCAATACCCTCAAGCTCTTCGAGCGATTTGTTTTTGAGATCTTTCCCCGAAAGATTCGCGATCTTAGTACGGAGGATATCGCGCTCGTTTCTGAGCCTTAGGGTCGTAGATTCGCTGACAATCAAGTCAGAGTCGATTTTCGACGTTTGTTTTCTCAAAGCGTTTAGTTTGTTCTGGATCTTTGTGTTCTCACTTCTCGAGTGAAGTAGTGACTGTTTCAGTTCTTCTATTTCGCTTGCTCCCGAATGAAGAGTTGGTTGCAAGTGGAGGAGCGAGGGTTTGAATTTATCTTCGAGTGCGCTGTTTTCATTTGTGTCGTTACTATGTTCTACGTCAAGCATTGGAATCTTGACTTTTACACTTGTACCACTACCACTACCACCTGTGGTCTTTGGTCTCTCTGTAATCCCACTATTCCCCCCACCACTGTGCAGCCGGTGCCAAGCTGAGGCACTCATGGCGTGAGGAATTTTGGCATCCGGAGTTCCATCCTCCGGCTCAGGGATTGTATCGGTGTCGGTGTCTGTTTCCCACTCACCGCTGTCATCATCACCAACACCATCGCTATTACCATCGACAGGAGAAGAATTTCCATCACCTTCGACTTCATGTTGGGCGCGACGCGACTCTTCCACAGTACGGCGCGTGCGAGAGATGCTATTATTCAGGATTTCGTCGGCGGCACTAGAGGGTAGACCTAATGCTTTCTTCAGTTTTGACACCATTATGCCTCCATTTTGTTTCTCCTGTTGCGGTCAGTTTGTTGGTTAGTTTTTTCTGTTTTAAGATGTCTTTTTTGTTTCAAATCAACCGCTGCAGCCGCTGCAGCTGCAACACTTACCGTAGCTAGCGCCAGTGCCGTCTTTCCCTCTTTATCCTTGCACTTCAATACATCTTCCTTCCCCTCCATTGCCTCCACCACCAAAGAGACCAACTCCACTGCCCCGCTGTTCACAGCAAGATGCAGAATTGTCTCGCCGGCAGCAGTTCTCCTGTTTACGCTTGCTCCGTGGGCAAGGAGGAGGGCAACGACATCTTTGTGACCTCCTCTCGCGGCCGCTAATAACGCTGTGTCGTTCGATTCTGTGCGTAAGACGCCGCTGCTGCTTGGAGTGGACCCAGCAGTAGAGGGGCACCAGTCCAGATTAGGGTCCATGGAGAGCAGGGAAGCACATTCACTCAGCCTGCCAGTGCGTGCAGCACTGTGAAGAAAAGATTCCTTGTAGGTATGGAGTTGCGATTGGAGGTTCATATTTGAGATTCCGCCCTGTTCCGTGGCGCTGTTTGTCCCGTTTGTCCCGTTTGAACCCGTCTGTCGGCTTGTTTATCTTCCTTCAATTTTACCAACGATAAAATCGCCTATGGTCACTTTGTTTCGAGGAACGGAGTGATAAAAAGTAAAAATACAGGTTGTTGTTGTTATGGTTTTGGTAACGAGAAGAGTCTTTTGCCTTTTCACTCCGGACTTTTTCGGTCCTTCTTTTTCTCCATCCCTCAATCCCCCACACAACATTAACATACACATAGACTCGTTTTTTTCTGTTTCCGCGCTCTCATGTCGACGCAGGAGTGTGAGTTTGCTGTTTTATCTGATTAGCTCCCACCCTCTTTATCCAACCTCCAACAACCAAGTCTCCCCAAACTTCTTGTTTTTGTTTTCCTTAACACTTTGTATCACTCGCACCCTAACCCCAATTTCTCCCAATCCCTCTCTCGCACACACGCATAGATAAACTCGTCGTCCTCGGTGGAGGAGGAGTGGGTAAGTCGGCCCTAGTCATCAGGTTGGTGACAGACAACTTCCTGGATGAGTACGACCCAACAATTGAGGACAGCTATAGAAAGCAAGTTACGATAGACGGCGAAGGCGCAATTCTGGATATTCTCGACACTGCAGGACAGGAGGAATACAGTTCCATGCAGGACCAATGGATGCGAGAAGGGAAGGGCTTCCTGTTGGTTTACTCTGTGAGTGACAGGGCAAGCTTTGATGAGATTGTTGTGTTTAAGGACAAGATCTTGAGGGCGAAAGAGGTATGTATGCGATGGAGCATGAGGAGGTAGTAGTGTGCAAAAAAGAGGTTTCGTGCATTTTTTTCGACTACATGTTTGTTGCGATGTGATCTCTGGTTTTGTGAAAAAGATGGGCACCTCATAAACTCTGATCTTCTAACAATGTCTCCTTTACCCTGCTCAGATGGACAAAGTGCCAATGGTACTGGTCGGGAACAAATGTGATCTAGATGCTTCCGAACGGCAAATCACAAAAGAGGAGGGCGCAGAGCTTGCCAAGTCCATGGATTGCCCTTTCCTGGAGACCTCAGCCAAGGCCAAAATTAACAATGATGAATGCTTCTATGAGTGTGTAAGAGTTACCAAGAAAATGGACGAAGCCGTGGAAGAACCCGCAAAAAAAAAGAAAATGAACCTTCAGCAGTGCATGATTTTGTAAGGCGGGTGGGTAGTAGGATGGATTGGATGGGAGGTTGGAAGAAGCAAACGGATCGTACAACATGCATGTGAAATAAAGCTTTTAAGAGAAACACACTGTGCCCAACCTTTTAATTGCTTGATTCCGTTCTATTCTGTGTGTGTGCCCCGAATCTGGGGTTTTGGCCGTGTTTCTTCCTCTCTCAGACCCTCCTGTTGTTGTTATTGTTCCGTTTTTGTCCTTCTTTCTTTCACTCCCCGGTCAGTGATTTTCTTTTTCTTTTTGGCGTCAAACCGCTTGGTGGCATTTTCCCAATTAGCTCTTTACCGTGAGAATTCTAAAACCCAAAATCTGTCTTTAGGGTCCCTCTCAAATAGGATATTCGTCCTGACGATTTTTTAATGGAAGAACTAGTCTGTAACCTCCTACAATCCACCCTCACTGTTCTCATCCACCATCTTCTCTCTTCCCTCTCCCTCTATCCACCGTCACTTTTTACCATCAGCCAATCGTCTTCGCTTCCCTTTGATCGGAATATCCCCTCTAAGCACTGCATTCACCCTGATGTATCCGGTTACATTGATGAATTTCTGTCGGGTGCTGTACCAGCAGTAATTGGGATAGACCAGCCCTCAAGAATTGTCTTGTGTGTGATGGGTCCGGCGCGACAAAGGCAATATTCCGACGAGAAACAGCCAAGCAGGGGTCAACATAATCGCCCCCGATGTCAGGACTCCTTGCCAAATGAGCCGGGCCTCTGTCTTGCAAGGTACATCTTTGCAATCTCAGGTGCTTTGAGGGTTTTGGGGGGGGAGGATAGCGATAATCTGAGTGATAAAGTCAAGAGCGAAGGCATTGCTTCCGTTCAGGATTTCGTCCATGGCTGCGTTATGAAGATGGGTATGCTAGATGGGTGGAATGGACTTGAAAGAGAACGAAGTCGGGGCACCAATGTTGAAGTCACATGGAAGCTCGTTCTCGAAGTAGATGGTGAGTCCGACCAAGATTTGGCATGTGAATGGTTCGAAGACAATGCCGGCGACAAAATTGCCGATGGTGGAGGTAGTAGTAACATAATTGATAGGGAGCAACGTGGCGGTGATTATGGTGATGATGGTGAAGATGATGATGATGGTGATGATGATGATGATGATGATGATGATGATGATGATGATGATGATGATGATGATGAT
>Ga0115555_1001923_pt1 | contig 14159 bp, 7 predicted proteins | sample COGITO_mtgs_1104_2_FD_87285 | JGI IMG/M metagenome (GOLD analysis project Ga0115555, IMG submission 87285) | Pelagic marine microbial communities from North Sea - COGITO_mtgs_110407 | ecosystem: Environmental > Aquatic > Marine > Epipelagic | place: Germany:Helgoland, sampling site Kabeltonne... | reverse complement strand
TTTTCCGCTCCGTGCCGTCTTTGTTCAGTTTCGGTGGTGCCATTTTTGTTCTTATTCGTGACAGTATCTCTGTCTGCAATCGTCCTTTACACGTCGTCGTTTGTATTCGATTGAGAAACGCGCAAAGTTTTTGTGCCGCTCTTTGGGAAAATTCAAAATCTCTTCATTGTTTATTCACGCGCGATTTGTTCACCAAACTCTGCTCGTTTGGGTACCGCAGAATACAAATAATGCGCTCCAAAAGAAGGAGCGAGAAGCCGTCGGTGTTGGACGACGACGACTTGAGCACGAATACGACGACGAATAAGGCCAACACTACCATCAAGAAGGCGAAAGTGATGATGATTTCGCACAGGGATGGAGGAGGAAAAGGAGGAGGTACGAACGCGAAAACAACGGAGAGCAACGTCAACGCGTTGACCACGGACGCGTTAAACGCGTCTTGCTTCACCCTCCGGAAAGCCAGGAATAAAAAAACGAGAGAAAAAGCGCTCACCTTGTCCGCGCAGAAGAGTTTCCGGAAAGTTGGTTTAGACGAGGACACGAGTTCCGTGGAAGAGAGGAAACAAGCCATGGGCGAGTGCTGGAGGAAAATCAACCGGAAGTTTGAAAGCGTGTTAAGAGAAGCAAACTTAGAAGCGTTCTCGAAAATCCAAGAGTACGTGGAAGAGACGTTTCGGAAACGCTTGGAGGATTCGGAAACGTTCGGGATGATGAATGAGGATGATGACGATTCAGACGAGGAGGAGGAGGAGGACGAGGACGACGGCAACGAGAACAACATTATTCGACGAAACAAAGAAGATGATAAGAAGAATAAAGGTAGAAGAAGAAGTAGGTTACCACCTCACTTTGCGGAATCTCTGCCGACGGGTTTAGTCCTAGCCGGGGGCGTAAACGCGGACGATCACGAGGAGACGTTTGCGTCGCTGGCAAAATTTTTAGCCAAGAGCGATTTTCACTGCGCGTTGTTGCAATCGAAAGACGTCAAGACGAGGAAGAGCGGGTTTGGCGGTGGTATTGGTGGCGGTGGGATGAACAACTCGAGCGGTGGGTCGACGACGTTCGCGTCGTCGGCGGCGTCGAGAGGGATTTTAGGGGATTGCGTGTCGCTCGTGGCGAGACAGTTAGAGAGTAGAAACGCGGCGCCGGGCGGCGTTTCCTTGGAGGATTTTTTGAATCCGCGGGAACATCATCTCGGCGGCGGAGGTTCGACGCAAACGGCGGCGAGTAGTGGTGGTAGTGGAGTAAAAACAGTTAGGCACATAGCGAGGTGGTACGAGTCCACCTTAGTCGGCGGCCCGGAGCAGCAGCAGCAGCAGCAGGAGCATAACAACAACAACGAAACAACAAACGAGAACAATAACAACGCCAACGGCATGAACACGAGAGATAAAAACACTGAAAAACCGTCGTACAGTTTACGTCGCGAACGCGTGGAAACGCTGCCAAAAATTCTCGGTCGCCCGCGTCCGGTGGTCGTTTTAGTCTCGGACGTCGAAGGCTTTCAAGGGTCGTCCGCTTTGAGCGATTTACTCGCCTCTTTCTCCTCCTTCCACCGCGACGTGCCGTTTATCTTATTGTTGGGTATTGCCACCAACACGAGCGCTTTGCAGCGGTCGATACCGTCCGAAACCGCTTCCAAACTGCGACCGAAAGTCTTCAAACTCTTTGCGCCAACTGACGCCTCGCGAGAAATTCGAGAAAAAATCTTCCTCGATCCAACCTTGTACCCGGCTTTAGGTAACGACGCGTTGACGTACTTGCACACGAGATTCATGGAGCACGATTTCTCGTTGACCACCATGCGGAGGTCGGTAAAAGTTTTATACTTGAATCACTTCGCCACGGAGCGGTTGTCCTACGTGAACAAGATTTTGAACGAGAGAGACTACAGCGCGGATACGACGAAGCATATATCGAATGGAGAAGGACCAAGAGAGACCCGCGAATTACTGCGTGAAAGCGAAAAATTGTATTCCAACGGTAGCGAAGAGGCGTTGAAGTGGTACTTGGAACGGTTTTGCGGGTTGATATTGAGCAGAAAAGATCAAAAGAGCGTCGAGATGTTGAAAGAACTGTTCTTAAACTCCGGAATTCGAGGGCACGGCGAGGAAGAAGGAAAAGAAGAAGAACAAGAGAAGGAAGATAAAGGCGGCGCTAAAGGCAAAACGAACGATGATATCTTCAACGCGTTCACGGAAAATATGTTACAGGTTGGAGAAAATCGAAAGAAATTCGCGATTGGTCTGGACGTTTTATCGTTGATTTCGAGACGCGTCGGGTACCAGCGGTGGTCGAGAACGGCGGATGTTTTACTAGACTGCGCGTTTCCGAGTTTTTTCTTCGTTTCAAAGAAAAAGCAGCAGCAGAAGAACAGCGCGATGACGGCGGCGAATGCGCGCGAACACCAACAACAGGAACAACAAGAACAACAAGAAAAATCGACGACGACGAAAAAAGCGTTTGTGACTGAAGGCGAGAAGATTCTTCGGCTTTTATCTTCCAGAGTGGAACGCGCGGTGAGAGCAGCGGTGAGCGATGTAAAGAATAATAACGAGATAACGACGGCAGCGCCGATGGTGGCGACGGCGGCATCATCATCATCTGCTATAACAACGCTATCGTTGAAGGATTTGTGCCGAGACTGCGCGAAAGTGTGCGAGGGACACGAGGAAATACGCGCCAACGAAGGGGCTCAATTTTCGAAGCTCTTAGCGCGTTTGGAGAAAGAAGAGAATGTGACAACGACGACGAATGTGACAACGGCGACGACATCATCATCATTAACACCGGTGCAAACTTTCGAGCAAATTGTTCGCTCGGTAGTCAAAAACTACGCGAGTAAACCTCCAGAATCATTACCGGGCAAGAAAATATTCTGCGTCACCTCCGCCGACGCCGCTCGAGAAACCTTTTCGGCGGCGCCGAGAATGGCTCTCGAAACTGCCTTATCCAACCCATCCGAAGCGTTGGAGTGTCAGTGCTGTCCGAAATCGGGAGAGATTTCCGCCTCCTTACCGGACCCGTGTTTATGTTACAAATTGTTGGAAAATTTTGGCGGCGAAAGCGCCAACGCGTTTGAGCTCTTTCGTCGGTTCATCATGGAGCACCGAGACACGAGCGACGAAGAGTTGGGACTGTTGTTGAAAGAAGACCAAGACAAGATGAAGAAAAAGAAGAGGACGAAACGAGGAGAGAAGGAAGAAGAAGAGGATGTTGAAGCACCTCCTCCCCCTCCGACGAATTCTAAGAAAAAGCAGAAACACACGTTCGGTTTGGACAAGCGTAAAGTCTGGGCGTTGCAAGCGCGTTTCACGCGAGCCTGCTCAGAATTGGAATTTTTAGGCATGGCCAGCGCGAGGAGGCACAAGAAAGTAGAGTTTCTAGTCCGAACGGCGTTCCCGTTAGACTTTGCGAGTAAATAATGTGTAATAATAATAATAATAGAGATCTTATCAATCAGAGAGTATCGTGGTTGGTGAAGATATTCACCAGAGTTTTGTTTGTTTTACCCGTTATTCCGCGCGCGCGTTTCGAATATTAAATTTAATATTCTTGGGACACGGAGCCAGACTTCTTGCCTTTCTTCGGCAACAAGACCGAGTGGATGTTCGGTAAGACCCCACCGGAGGCGATCGTGACCGTCCCTAACAACTTGGACAATTCCTCGTCGTTTCGGATGGCCAGTTGGATGTGTCTCGGTACGATTCTGGACTTTTTGTTGTCTCTGGAAGCGTTCCCGGCGAGTTCGAGAACTTCCGCCGCTAAGTATTCCAACACCGCGGCTAAGTAGACCGGGGCGCCGGCGCCGACGCGGGTGGCGAATTTGCCAACCTTGAGGTATCTTTATCAGAGAGAGAAGAGTTTAAAGGTCAGCGCTTGTAATTTCAAATTCTTATTCGAGGAACGGACGATTCCAACATTTCCAATTCATCCACATCGCGCTCTCGTCATCATCATCATCGAATAATGTAATAAAATGTAAACGATACACATGAATTACCTCGCGATACGGCCAACCGGGAATTGCAAACCAGCCTTCGCGGATCGCGAGACGGCTTTCTTGGAGGATTTTCCTTTACCACGTCCAGACATTTTGTAGTGTGTTGTTTGTTTAAAATGAGGAAAATGTTCGTCTCCAATGGGAAATGAAAAAGAGTCACACCACTCGATGCATCTTTCGAACCCCTATTTAGAGTTAAATCCAGTATTCTTCGTTTTTAGTAATCAATACCGCATTAAAAGGTATTAAAAGCTTATAATTGACGAATAACAACACTTCTGATCACACGAGACACTTTTCGCGTGATTTAGATGGGTGATCTGGACACCGCGCGCCGTTAGATTCTGCTTTTTTTCAACAATACGAATTTAATTGTCCGAATTTTAACAAATCCAACTCAAATCCTAAACAATTCAAAATTTCGACCCTCGTTTCTCGACCATTCCTTCCAAAACGACGCCATTAGTAAACACACACACACACACACCAATAAACAAAAATGGCCGGCAAGAAACCAGCGAAGAAGACCGTCAAAGGCGGCGCCAAGAAGTCCTCGAAAAAGAAGGTCGAAACGTACAAGATTTACATCTACAAAGTCTTGAAGCAAGTCCATCCGGACACCGGGATTTCCAGCAAGGCGATGAGCATCATGAACTCGTTCATCAACGACATCTTCGAAAAGATCGCGACGGAAGCCGCGAAATTGGCGAGGTACAACAAGAAACCCACGGTGACGAGCAGAGAAATCCAAACGTCCGTGAGATTGATCTTGCCGGGCGAATTGGCCAAGCACGCGGTGTCGGAAGGGACCAAGGCGGTGACGAAGTTTACTTCCGCTTAATTAATTGAATTAAAATTCAACGCGGAAAAAACAAAAACAAAACAAAAAGAGATGTCTGATATTGCGCGTACTTCCGAACGACTCGAACTCGTTCCGAAGAACTGCTCATCGTATACGACTGAAAACAAAACCAACAAGAACACATTAAAATCATTATTCTGATGATGATGGTCTGATTGCGTGTACTTCCGAACGAACGTTCGTTCCGAAGCGCTGCTCTACGACTGAAAACAAAACAAAACGGAAATTCATATTTCCATCTCAAGATCAAGTATAAGTGTACCATCGTTATTACTACTACGCATCCCCCTTAAAGTCATCATCTGTTGTTGTTGTTGTTGTTGTTGTTGTTATTTTTATTATTGCCGCCGTCGCTTTTGGCCGGTTCTACTAAAAGCTTTTGCTGAGTCGCCGACGTATGTGACTCAGCAGGTCAAGCTTAATATGTTGACCTTTGGGAGATAACGTCATAAATCTCGCAAACTCCTGCGCGTAGTATATACTAAACACATAAAGTCCCGTTCCAAAGTCAAGTCAAAATGATGAAGAACAACAACAACGCATTCTTAATCTGCTTTTTGCTGCTCTCCTTTATGAACGCGTTCTTCGTTTCCGCCGCGGATCAAGTGATCACTTGGAAAAAAGAAGCGCAAGAGATCGATCTGTACAGCGACGAAGCGTTAAAAATTCAATGGACTGGAACGCACGACGTGTGGCTCCACGACGTCGCTGGATGCACGGGCGGTGATTCACAAATGGAACCGGAAGAAGACTCAAACTGGTCCGCCACGGCCGGAAACGTTCCCTTGGGAACGCATTATTTAAGTTGCAGAGTTGGAACCCATTGCCAAGAAGGGATGACGTTGAAGGTAACCTCCATCGCCGGATCGAGACCGGCCACTTCCTCCGCGAAAAAGAGCGCTCCGTTCGCGACAGGGTTCGCAGTATTAGCGGCCGTTTCCGCGCTCTTCTGTTAACACGTTATATACTCGAACATGTTCGAGCGCGTACTCCGCACACCGCTCGCGACGAAAGGAGCGACTTGTGTAAACGAACGCTACGAAAAGAAAGGACAACAACAAAGATACTCACGACGATGCAGAAATACCACCTTTTGCGCGTGTACTATATGTAGAACTCTCTGCATACTAATAATAGTGATACTTCTCATCGTCTCATACCGCCCGTCATTGTCATCGTCGTCTAAAGCGTTTCGTCGCTTCGTCTTCCTTATTAATAGTTTGCTTTCAAGGGAAAATTGGAACAAAAAACCTCACTATTTACCCCGCGAAAACCACCACTTGCACGCACAGAAAGAGGACAAAGAGGACACGATATTAACATGAAATCGATACTCGCGTTTGCGTTGGGTGCACTCGCGGGTATCTTTGGGTTCCAGAAGCACCAAGAAGGCATCAATGGAAAGAAATTCGATTCAAAGCGCACCGGCAACGCGGCGATTGAAATCACGAAAGAGGACGTAAACGACGCGGAAACCAACGCTGCCGAAGCCGAGAAGGCGCCAAAAGAGGAAAAGCAAGAGGAAAAGAAGCGAACGAAAGTTCTCGGCGTCATTCCCGCCCGATACGCGAGCACACGATTCCCGGGGAAGCCGCTCGTTATGATTGCTGGGAAACCGATGATCGTTCGAACGTATCTCCAAGCGAAGAAAGCGACGCAGTTGGACGCACTGGTGGTCGCCACAGACGACGAACGAATTCGAGACGCGATCGTGAAAGCTGGCGGGGACGTGGTCATGACGGACGAAGCGATCCCGAACGGGACGGAACGGTGCGCGCAAGCCTGCGAGAGAACCGCGGGGGAGTACGATATCGTCGTCAACATCCAAGGCGACGAACCGTTGATCGAACCGGAGATTATCGATGAAGTCGTATTGGCGTTGAAGAACGCGCCGAGAGAGTGCGTGTATTCCACGCCGGTGACGCCGTTGAAACACGAGGAAGTGAAAATGCAAGGGAGAGTGAAGTGCATTACCGATGTGAACGGGTACGCGATTTACTTCTCCAGAGGTATGCTCCCGAACAACAAGAAAGGCGAGGTGGATACATCGTTCGATTATTGGTTACATTTAGGTTTGCAGTGTTACGATAGAGAGTTTTTGAAACTGTTCCCGAAAATGCCGGCGACGCCGATGCAAATGCAAGAAGATTTGGAGCAATTGAAGGTGATTGAGAACGGGTATAAGATTAAAGTTATTCGCGTGAATCACTGCGCGCACGGCGTGGACGAGCCGGAAGACGTCGCGTCCATCGAGAAGATTATCGCCGAAGATCCGAGCTTAGATTAAAAACGTAATAATAATACTATGGTTTTAAGACTACCTGGTACTAATATATATGATATAATCATACATTTAAATACGTATTTTCGGCTACTACTATTAAACTATTACTATTACAGTTCGTACTATTCTAGAACTATTCTTATTTCAAACTGATGGATTGCAGTCGAATCCCCATCGGGCGTTGCTCCTGGATCGCTTGGTCTAATCCACCTAAACCGAAATAAAATTTGCTGTAAGTGATCAACAACCGCGTCCCGCCTTCTCGAAACGCCTCAATCGCGGTTGGATAGTGACTTCTTACCAGCGGCGATTGCGACTCGTCTTCCAATCTCGCGATCCTTCGCCACGTCGCGCCGCCGTCGCCGGAAACTGCAACGTCGAGAAACGTCCGCGCGTGCCGTTTCTGACCTTTCAGTTTTCCGTGGGCGTTTAGAACCATCGCTAAGGCGCCCGAGTGCAATCGAGTTAAAACGATTTTCGAATCTGGGTTTGGTATCGCCGTCGATTCCGGGGGCGTCCACGTGATGCCTTCGTCGTACGAAGCCGAGGCATACAAAACGCCAATTTTCGTTCTGAATAGCATCAAAACCGACCCATCGTCTCTTTCGCTCAACGTGTTTTCAATCAACCACGTCCTGGGGTGGTCCAACTTCCCGTACGCTTTCCACGTCTTACCGTTATCTCTCGACCTCAAGACTCCGGCGTTGCCCTTCGTTAACAACAAGTTCGAACACGGCGGCGCGTCGTGCGGTTCTCGCCAATACGGGAGCAACCACACTCCAGAACGCAACACAATCATGGGATTGGCGATGACTTTCGGAATTGGCCCGACGCCTTTGCCGACATCGCCTTGCCTGAAAATCTTTTTCGGCGGCGCCCATCGAACCGATTTCAACCACTCGTAATTTTCAAACGTCGGCACTTTCAACGACGTCATCATGATGTCACCTCCCGGTAATTGCCTGTCGTTTTGTACGCCGGATGGGTTAAAATCCCCTTCCTGAGGTGCTATTCGAATGCATTCTCGACTTTCGCTGTAAAATAAGAAAATCTCGTTGTTGTCTTCGTCCACGTGCAGCACCGGCGACCACTGCGCGTTGCCGTTTTCAATGGCGGGGATTTTAAATTCCGGACCCCACTTCTCGCCGGTTGAGGATTTCGAAAACGCGTGGTAGATTCTTTGCGTGAGAGAACCTTCGTTGTCTTCCGCGCCTTGCCACGCGACGACAAATCGAGCGTTGGGTGAGTCCACAGATCCGAGTCGCGCGATGGTGGCCATGTGTTTGTATTTTAAAGTGTTGTTCGCGATGGGGGAGATCCACGCTTTGTGCGTGGGACGTTTTAGTCGCGGCCCTCGAACGCCTAAATCGGACGCTAACTCGTTATTACTGTTATCATTATCTCCGTTGTTGTTGTTATTATTATTATTATTATTATTATTATTATTATTATTCGCGGCAAACGCTCTCGCGAACGACCGTCTCGCGAATTTTCCTTCCACGCTAATCGTCGCCCCCGCGTAGTCGACCAGTCTCGCTTGCACCGGTTGCCAACTCGCGTGACCGAAAACATCTCTGCGTTCTCCATAAAACGCTCTCTCTTTCGTTTGTTTCGGAACGTACGAAGAAGAACTCGCGTTCGCCAAAGCCGCTAAAACGCTCGCGTCTGACGTCGAGCTCGTCTGCGACTCCGGCGCCAACGGCGCGTCCACATCCTCAACATTTACCCCGTAACTATCCACGTCTTTCGCGAACGGGTCGTATTCAAACTGACTTTGAAGTTGCTCTTTTCTCGAATGTTTCGTCATAAAACTCCTCCCAACTCCTCTTTGGACGACTACTACGCGATAGAAAATCGTAATCGATAAAATAAACACCAACACGTTCGACTTCTTCGAGCGCTTTTTGTTGTTCCTTCTTTTTCCACCACCGTTATTGTTACTCTTTCGCTTCATCATTTTCTCGTCTCAAACTCTTTTTTTGTCTTCTTCTTCTCCTTCGCGATGAGAAAGGTGACCCCCTTTCTCGATTGGATTTTAGAGCACGGGAAGATGATGAAGATGTCGAAGAAAGAGTAATTCAAACTTTACGCGCTAAAACATCTCAAAACTCGCTTCTTCTCGCGTCTCTCTTCTTCGACCACAAAAATGTCTCCGTCCGCTCGTTGTTGCTTCTTTTCGCGCTCTGTCTCGAGGTTTTGGAGTCTTTTTTGGTCGCTCTGTCTCGCGCGTATACTGTGATATACACGACACAGATTTGAAAGAAAGAAGGGAGTCTTTGAAAGAAACTTTTTGTGGTTTTTTTTTGTGAAAGATTTTTTTTTTACTCGTCCCTTGGTGAAATCTCAAAGCGCTCTGTACTTTTTGAAGAACGCTTTCATTATTAATTCGCTCTGGCGAAATTTTTTTGGCGCGAAAACATCGAAGCGCTTTTATTTCGTCTTACGTCATTATTGTTTTAACGCGACTTTTCTCTACCATACTCCGCGAGAGTACGTAAAAAAAGAGAGAGATATGAACGAAATCCTCTCCTCCCAAGTGCACGAGCACATCTTCGGAGGAGACGACGATGAAAATAATAACTTAAACGGCCCGCGTCGTTTACTGGCGGAGAATTTAGACTACCAACAGATGGAGCTCACCACGGAAGACAGAGAGGATCACACGTTTAACGGTAAGAGAGAAGTTGTTTGTTTGTTTTTTACATCATTTTGTCGGGAGACACACACATTGGATGATGACGACGAGAGAACAACGAACCCTTAAAAGACGAATACGAATGCGCTTTAAAACCATTCACTTCTTACTCTCTCTCTCTCTCTCTCGAATACTAACACTACTATTTTGATATCACTAAAATAAACAGGCATATTCTTCGACGTGGAAGCGTCGACGTCTTTACCGTTACAATACGTCGAAATTCACTCGGTTTTTGTGCGAGGCAATTTAGGGAAAATGACCGTCTGGACGTCGGACACGGGCGAAAAGGAGAAGAAGTTTTGGAAGCGCGAAAGCGAGAGAACGGTGCGAGACGAGGAAACGGGCGAGGAGAAAACGGTGTTTACCGAGTTTGACGTCGCAAGCCAGAGACGTATAACTGACGAAAATGGAACGCATCCGTCTTCGGAATATTTGGACGAGGAGGAAGAAAGAGAATACGGCGTGGTGGATCGATACACCACGAACGGAGGGTACCATCGTCAGCAGTTGTGGAAAAAAGTGTTCGAGGACGAGTTAGCGCCGAGCAGGAGAAAATTGGTCGAGTTGACGCTCGATGAACCGATACGAGTGGAAAGAGGGAGAAGGGTTGGAATTTACATCCATTCCGCGGAAAGAGGAGACCAAGGGATCGTGTACGATAACGTGGCCGAGTTGAGACCGAGGGCGAAGAGAGACGGGAGAGTGATTATACATCCCGGCGTGGCGCATTTGAGTTTCAAGCCGTTTGGTCGATCCGCGCCGTGGGGTGGGATTTCCTTGAGAAGAGGTCGACAGTTTGTCGGCAAACTCGGGTACGCCGTGAGGTGGATGTTGTGGTCGGAAGTCAATCACCGTTTGTTCCCCATTGGGTATAAACAAGCCGTGAAAGAGTTGATTAAAGGTAATCAGTTGGACGAGGAGTGCGCGCTTTCGATTTTGCCGCCGGAAATCATGTTCGCGGTGTTGAACAAGTCCTGCGGTTGGGATTGGTTTGGTCCGCAGATGAGAAAAATTAAGAAACAAGGCGCGGATGGAAAGTCGTTGATTCCAGAGATTGAGTGGTCGGAAACGTGCGGGAGAGAAGGCGTGGATCAGTCTCTCTTGAGGAGTTCGAGAAGGTTTCAACAGGGCACGGCGGGATGGGTACAAGTCCCGCGAGAGAAGAGAGAAGATTTCGCCCGAGCGCTCAAGATTTTTAAGCATCTCATGCACGAAGAGTACGTCGTCAAGTTGGAGAAGCGGTTGGCGATTAGCGTCTCATCAGACGAAGACGAAGATCTCGAAGACGACGACGACGAAAAAGAAGAAGAAGAAGAAGAAAAATCGGAATCGGAATTAGACGGCGATTACGTCAGTTCAGACGAAGCTCGCGAGCTGTCAGAAAATGTTGAAGAACGAGAAGGGGATAAAGACGACGACGTCGACGACGGTAAAAGAAGAACGAGAGCGTCAACGAAGGCAAAGAAAGCGAAGAAAGCGGCGCCAAAACCTCGCAGACTCACGAAAGAAGAAAAGATTGAAAACGCGATCGAGTCTCGGTACGCTCGCATACACATGTTAGACGTGCCGCTCAGAGAATTTGTGTTACACCACACGCTCGATAACTTGGCGAGAGAGTTGGAAACTCTCGACTTGCTCATCGAAGAAGGCTTTTGCGATTCAAAGGACGAGGTGGATAGATTTCTTACGCACGCGCAAATGAATCAAACTCACCATGGGATTCTGGATAATTTTCATTCTCATCACGGGCCCGGCGGCGGCTCGAGTCGCAAATCGGCTTTAGAAGAACTCGTTGAAATGAACGGCGGCCGACGCATCGAGTTTGAAAACGGATCGAATATTTCCGGCTTGTACGATGACGACAAAGAAGACGACGGCGACGGCAACATGAATGAAAAGCCGTCCTCGAGATCTATCGTCGACGTCGAGTACGTCGCGCACGAGCGAATGCCAGGGTCCATCATGCGTACATTTGAACGAGATTTATCGAACGTGCACGGAAGCCACGTTTGGTACGGGAACCACGGACCGTCGCTCGGAGGACTCGGCGGCGCGTTTGAAGGCGAAGAGTATTCGTCCTCTGAAGAAGAAGGAGAAGAAGAAGAAGAAGAAGAGTACGACGAGGATTACGACGAGGAGGATTACGACGAGGATTACGACGATACAATTATAGAAGAAGAAGAACTGGCTGCCGCTGCCTCGGGGGAATTCGATTTCATTTAGAGGAAGAAACTGCGAGAACCAACAACAACAATAACAAAAAAAGCAGCAAAATTGTACACATTACACATGTAATTAATGAATCTCCATTTCCATCTCTTCTTCTTCTTCTTCTTCTTCTTCTTCCACGTCGCTCAACTTCATATCGTCCAACAACTCCTCCAACTTGATTTCGGGAATCTCGTCGTTCTCGTCGTCGTCCTCGTCGTCCGTTTCGTTCGCCAACGCGTTTTGATTCGCTCGAATAACCGCGTCTAAATCCTCGTTTTTCTTCTTGTACACGTTGATTTGCGCGCGGCCTTCGAAATCTTCCTCCAACTCTTGCATAAACAACTCCTCGTCTTGCATTCTCTTTTCCGCGTCGTCCTTCTTGTTCGTTTCCTCTTCTTCGTTAATGTCCATTCTTTTGAGTTCCCAGGCTCTGCGATATCCTCGGTCTCGTCGTTTCTTTCGCTTCTCGGCGTACGACTTCTTGACCAAAACGACATCCGGTATCCTCGACTCGCCTACTTTTTCCACGTATGAATCGAAAGACTCGTCCGAGATTTGCACGTTGGTCAAATCGTACCCCAACGCGGTATCGCCAACTTTCAACACCGAACCTAAATGTGTTCGAGTGAAAAAAGTGATGTCGTTCGTCCCGAAATCCCTCGATCTCGCCACCGTGACGTCGGCGAGCAAGTTTTTCCTATTCGCTCTTCGTTGTTTACCACCAATCGTGCTCGCGTTGCCTCCGAACTGAGACCCGTTGAATAATTGCGACCGGTTTTCCCCGAGTCCGTCGTCGCCGCCGTTTTGTTCCCACTCGTTCCCATTTACAATCTCTAAATCTAAAACGATGTACTCGCACAACTGCTTGGAATTTGCCACGGCCACGAAAGGATATCGCCAGTACTGTTCGCTATTCAACCAAACGCGTCTCAACGTATGCGTTTCCGTGAACTGCATGCTGCTCCCAACTCTCGTGCACAAAACCACCGGCCCGATCCCTCCAAAACTCTTGCTCGTTTTTGGTGGCAAGCACACTAAATCCTCGCGACACATCGGTACGATTTCTACCATCAGTGTGAACCTATAATTATACGTGTTATCGTTCGCGTCGTGCGAAACTAACTGCTTATCGTTCCTGCTCCGAATAGGTAACACCGACCCGATAAAATCTACCATTTTCAATCCGTGACTCCTGTGCCCGTAATAAAAATCCAACCCGTCCGGTTGCGATTTCACCCCAATCGCGTTCACCTCCATCGAGTGTTTCAAAATCAACTGTTCCAAGAACAAAAACGTCCTCTTATGTTCCACTTTCTGTCTTACTTGCACGCACGCTTGCCACTGATCCGCGTTCGCCGCCGCTCTCGCGCACGCGTCGCACATGTTCCACTCCACCACGTATTCCACCACAAAACTTTGCTGCAAAATAGCGCCATTGAGCACCTCTTTTTGTACCGTCAACTTTGTCTTTAACCGTTTCGAGTGCGGCTCGGTCCACACGAACCCGGCGTCCACCAGCTTCACTTTATTCAATCCTTTCACTCTTTTGATGCAAAACGTCAACAACTCTTTGCTCTCTAAATCCGCCCGTATCCAATGCTTCGGTGGTTGCAAATACCTCGCGCACTGGTTGCAATGAATCACCGAACACTGCTTTTGTATCCCCTCGGTAATATCCACTCTCGTTTTGATGCACTCGACGCACATGCCGGTCGGGTTTGGAGAGATGCTGGTCGCACACAAGCAACACAACACCAGTCCAGGTTGTGCGCGGCGCACCATCGTCGCGTTCGTATCGTCGGTATTATTTCCAAACATTCTTTTGTTATTACAGTTGTTATCACTCTCAAAAATCGTCTGTCTCCCTCTCTCGAATATGTGTGCGTATGCTATCCCGATCGTACTATGAGCGCGCGTTGTGTTTGACGTCTTTAGATATGAAATTCGCCGCCGCCAGTGACTTGCATTTTTCCCAAAACGAACAAAAAAAACAAGAGAAAATGCCCGAGAATTGACCGTCTTTGACGCTCTCTAGATGCACACAGAGGTGAATAAAAAGAAACGAGACGCGCAAAAGAGTGATGCGCACGGAAAAGAT
>Ga0115555_1001922_pt1 | contig 14162 bp, 5 predicted proteins | sample COGITO_mtgs_1104_2_FD_87285 | JGI IMG/M metagenome (GOLD analysis project Ga0115555, IMG submission 87285) | Pelagic marine microbial communities from North Sea - COGITO_mtgs_110407 | ecosystem: Environmental > Aquatic > Marine > Epipelagic | place: Germany:Helgoland, sampling site Kabeltonne... | reverse complement strand
GCTCCGTGGACAAACAGCCGAAATGAATCCCGTGAATGCATTTTACGTAAAACCTTTATATCTTTTTCTTGGCGGCAATGAATTACTGTTGGAAACTCTTAGAAGGAACTAAAACCCGTTAATAACGGTTTTTTCTCCGTTATCCCTCTTCCTCGCAGTTACAGAATTGTTGCTGCCCCTTTCCCAACTCCCTTGGACAACAAAATGATGGACCCCGGAGCAGCCCTTCGCGACAGTGTGCAGTCTTCCGAGCGAACCAGTACACACCCATTCACCCCGAAAGTGATGCGCTCGAATATTTCCATTATAACTCATCAACAACAAGATCAACAAAACCTTCCAGCTTTCTTGGAATCTGCAGTAATCAAGCGCATTATTCTCACAGCTCTCTCCCGGACAAAGTCTTTCAAGTCGCAGCAAACTGCCGAACTTACGCTGAGCGAGGTAATTCTTGCCTCCGCCGACATTTTCGACAATGAAGACAACAGCATCACCGGGGGCATCTCCATCGACCCAAAGGAGCGAAATGATTACCAGCGCATCCTCGCTCACATGTCGGCTGACAAGTCGATCCCGAGCTGGTTGGATAAAATAGACTCTCTCCCATCTTACATCAACAAGTTTAATCAGACTCCCACGCCCTACAAGCTCCTCCCTGACAAAGGCTACGATAGGCGGAACGATTCCTTGTCTGCTGCTCCCTCCACTACAACTACAAATACAAATACAAATACAAATAATACTACGACAAAGCCTGAATCAATGAATCCAATTGATGACGGTCGAGGCCAAAACAAGTCGGCGAAACGGAAGACGCGAAAAAATCTAGTCCCGCGTGCGGAGCTCTACCAGCCAAACAACCCTCGTGAAATCTTCAAGAAAATCGAAGTGCAGGGATCCAAGCCCCCCCCCCCGTCCCCTTATGCATCTGCCCGCCCCCCCCCCGCCCCCCCAACCAGAGCGAAATGTATTTCTCCCGAGCGGCTTGCAAAGGGTCACCCAATCACTGCCGCGCACGTAAAACGCTGCCTCGCGTGTCGTGAGCGGGCCGCTCGCGGCGATGAGCGAAGCAGGAAAGAACATTTAACCGACGACGAGATCCGCAAAAAGGTCTTGCAAAACCGATTGATTTACGAGGCGACCACGCTTGATGAGAAGAATGAGAAGGCATTGCGCTCTACCTCCGTTGAATCGCCGAGGAAAAGGCGCAAGCAACCACGTCGAAAACACGCAAGCTTTAGCCCTCGTCGTCAACCTCGGCAATACAAAAATAAGGAAAACTCGCTTGCCTTCTCCAATATCAGCCGCGAACAACCAGCAACAACAGTTGCATCAGTAGCAGCAATAACGACACCAATGCAATCGTCGACGAAGACGACATCGGCAAAGCTAGACCCGATGAAATACATCGACCCCCAACTCCTCTCAAGCTCCCATATTCGGATGTTCAAGACTTCCCCGAAGCTGATTAAGGAGGGCTGGATCCTAGCCATCCTGCACCATGAAGCAGCCATTACCAAGAAGGCTTTTAGTAGGTGGGCGACTCTTCCCGCAGTCGCCCTCAAGAACGTGCTGATGTCAGTTAATTTATACACCTACTCGCTGCTCAGACTTGCTTACCGCGGTTTTGTATACAACCTCGCCGAGATGCGAAAAATGCGGGAGTCCATCGAGACGGCGCTTACATATTGGTGGATTAAGACGACCCGGAAAACACTTCGAGCGTGGCATTCACTTACTTTCATGCCGCTCTCTCTGTCGGTCACGAAAAAAGTAGAATCCATTATGTCGTTCTGCTCTGACAACTTGACCGTAATTAATCTATTGAGGTTCTGCACGCAGCTACACAAGCACTTTAATCACATGCAGTTGAGTACTCCCGCCGTCGACGACACTGTCTGGGTCCGCATAACGCAGAAATTTTTCTCCAAAACCACGTCGAAAATAATATCCAACTGGAGGACGTGGGCTGTCGAGCAGAAAAAGCTTCGTCTCTTTCACCACCGCTGGTCTCGGCACAATGCTATCAAGATTTGGATCGAATTTACAGCAACAAATTACAAACTCCGGAACCGGGGCGACATCGTGCGCACGGCCTCTCAAAAGAACAGTGCTCACCGAAAGTTTCAGCACTGGAAATACGCGACCTATAGATCTCTGCGACTGGCGAATCTCTGCAATGCTTTTGACAAACAGATTATCCGGCGCGCCTTCTTCAGTTGGTCTGCGGACATTACGACGTGTCAAAATGTTGACGCCGTGGTAAACCTTCGTCTAAGGAACCTTCTCAAGCGACACTTGGACTCTTGGGTATCAAGCTTCATCCTCCACCGGACGTACATAGCCATCAAAGCCAACCGCAAGCGGCGCTTCCTCCACCAAGTGATTCGGAAAATGTTTGGCGTCTTAAAGTACAGGGCAAAGCGAATCCGTCTGTTCAAAAATATTCGAAGGACCGGATTAATCACCAGGGCCTTCCGCGTTTTGGCCAATTATCGGCGATATCGTCGACAAAAACGCCGCGCTATTGAGAGAGCCGAAAGAGCATACATGAGACATCACCTGCAGCGGATGAATTCTCGCACCCTTGTACTCAAACGTCGAGGCAAGGTCATCGTGCGCTCTCACCGCTTTTACATGCTCAACACAGCCAGGAAATACTTCATCTTCCTCCACAGGCGATCCACGCGCAACGCCTGGTGGAGGCGCTCCCTTTTCTCTGCCGCGCAGTTTCTCTACAGACACTTGACAAGAAAAGTCTTCGCATCTTACAGGAAACACTGTGTGGCAGCGAAGGCAGTCCGCCGAAAACACCGCCTCGCAACGAGTTTTAGTGCGCTAAAAACCTTCGCTAAAGACTCAAAATACTATCGCAAGAAGCTTGACTACCATGCCATGCGCAGCCGGAACGATAAGCTTTGGCGGACCTTTACGCTCCTGAAGCATTGGAGATCTAAATCTATATTCCTGCGTAGATGTCACGACAAAATCACGTCGTCGCGTCGCAGGAAAACCCTTCGAAAAATTTGGCTCAATTTTCGCGTGCCCTTCCTCTACACGCAGCTCTACGCGGTCACGATAGCCAGTCCTTCGCTCGAAAAACTGCGTCGCCGTGTCTTTGCCGGCTGGAAGACTAAAGTCGCAAAGTTGAAGGCCGCTAGGAGGTTCAGTAACAAGAAATGGAAGGTGATATATGGTAGGGAGGTTGCAGAGAAATTCGAGCGCTGGAGGTGGTGGGTGGACTGGAGGAAGTCTGTTAGGGCTCGTGGCCAAGAGTTAGCGGCAAGAACACTCGATTCGACCCGCGGTAACGTGCTTGACATTTGGAGATCGAAGCTGTCCTACTGCCAATCTCTAAGGGAAAGAGCTTCGCTTGTTTCGAACGCAAGGAGAAGACGCATTCTCCGCAATGTCCTCTCTTCCGCTGTCAATCTTTACAATGATCACATCAAATCGAATGCTCTCTATCAACGCACCGTGTGCGGTAAGCTTCTCTCCCACTGGAGGACATTTACCATCTCTCGGCGACATGAAACTCTGAAAATCAAGAGTGTCGTAAACAGCGTCAACCGCCTCAAGTTACTTCACTCCATCAATGTCTTGCGCGAAAATCTTTTTAGGCAGCAAAGGAACAAGAAAAACCACGATGCCGCAGGCAGCTTTCACAAAAGTTTCATGGTAAAGCTGGCACTCAATCGCATGAAACGTAACACCGCCCACCTTCGTTCCTCTCGTGTAGTGCTCTCTCTGGCCAATGTTCACCATTGGAAATATCTTGGTTCGACCGCCATAAAGCGTTGGGTCCGTCACGTTGAAGAAGAAAGTATGAATCGAAAGTTTGCGTTGCAAATCAAGCATCACAAGCTTTCGCGGGCTTTAAACGTCTTGAAAGAAAATCGAGCTACTTCGAGACACTTTTCTTGGGTGGAGAAGACCACCCGCAGTTTCTACACGAATCGCTCCAAGCAGCGCGCATTCAGAACCCTCCTCTCCCGTTCGAAAGCGATTTCAAAAAAGCGACGGCTTTACTCCCTTGCCCTCTCCCACTCCCATACGGTCTTTCTCCGGAAAACGTTCGAGACTTTTGTTTCCCACGTGAAAAAATCGATTCACGAAAGAAAGATCAACGCACTGGCGATGGCAACCAATCGGGCAACTGTCCTCCGAAAAATATTCAGCTTTTGGGTTCACAAGACGACGAAAAAAATTGCCAAATCCCTCGCTTTGGCGACCGCTTTTTCTCATCACCGCAGGAGAAGACTATCCTTCGCGATAGCTCGCCTTCGCTCGCACTATCGTGCTCGAGGGCGTGTACGATCCCTCTCGATAACTTCCTTCGAAAACCTTCGAAGACGAGTGCTGTCTCGGACTTTTAAAGCTCTTTTTTCCAACTATCAGACGACGATTCGCTTGACTAAACTGGGCGTTGTTTTCAACACCTCTAAGCTGCTTACCTTGGTAATCGCAGCTTGGCGAAGCTACATCTCCCGGCGCCAATCGCTGCGTACAACGATCCTTTACACAATAGCCCCGCAACGAACTCGCAGCGCGCTCATTCTCGCCATGAAAGTCTGGCTTCACTGGTCTCTTCGGTATACCCGCTTCCAGCTGTTCTGTGCTGACACTGTCACTAAACAAGTGGAAAAAAGGACGACTCAAGTCACTTTCAACTGCATTCACCAGTACACCATCAGATCGAAACAGATACGCACCCTACTGTCAAAGACTCGCCGCGCCCTAGTATCCTACGTTTTCTGCCGCGGCTGGCTAGTGTTTCATGCTTATAAACGTGTCGACCGATCCCGTACTTCGGCTGTCCAATTGCTCCTGATTACTCGACGTAAAAGATCTTCCGTGTCATCCTGGAAGAAGGTACTTTGCCTATCTCGTCTTTCAAACCGCATTCTCTCCCAACGATCTTTCAACACGCAGCAATCAGCCTTCAGAAGCTGGTGGATAGCATTCAACTCTGCCCGGCACCTATCTAAGCTTGTTTCGAACTGCAGACAAACCCTCCTGCAAGAAAAGAATTCCCACATGAGGCGCGCTCTCCTCCGCTGCAAACACCGACTCCTGTCGAAAAGTTTCATCTCTCTGTCACAATACGCCCTCCTGCAGAGAGAGTGGAAACGTCTCTCGAACCTCGCGTTAATCCACTACTGTCTCACTTTGCAGCGGCGTACTTTTGAGAATCTGAAACTTTATGTCAGCTACTGCCAGAAAACTACAATGGCGAGGATTTTCTTTGCTCGAAAAGAGCTTTCGAACAGGGTCATGAGATGGCGGCAGTACGTCCTTAACTGTCTTCAAAAGAAGGAACTCTTCGCAAGGGCATCAAGTTACCGATCCAACCGTCTCATGATGCATGGTTTTGCACTGTGGGGCGAATGGCGCTCAAGTCGCCTCGCCTCTTCCCGGCTAATGTCGGCCTCCTCCGACCACCATTTCAGCACAGCTGCTACCCGCGCTCTCAACCTCCTCCGTTGTCATGCTACAAGACGTCGTCGCGTCCTCGCGATCAACAATCTTGCCTACACACACTACTTGCAAGCTACCAAATCCAAATTCTTTCAGCTTTTTGTCGACAGACACCGACTATATCGACACCAGATCGCCGAGGTAGAAAGGATGGCTCACGAGATGAACCTAAATGTTTTCCGCTCCTCTTTTAGAATTTGGCTGCAGTATTCGCAAAAGACGAGGCAAGAAAAGGAAATTGCGAAAAAGGTTCGAAAACACAGCGATGAGAATAAGCTTCGTGACCGCATTGCTATCTGGAACGGCTTAGTGATCCGCAATTCTCGCCGTCGTCTGGCCTTTTCCGACGTCTTTTCGGCGTCTTATCGGTTGAGGGTGCTTCGAAATTCATTCCAGCGCTTCTACTTGTCAACTCAGCGCATCCAGCAATGCGCATTGATAGTCGTCGATGCTATTTTAAGGAAAAACAATCAAACGTTGAAGTCAATCTTGAACCACCTCTGTTCCTTGGTTTCTCTTCGTCGCTCCCAGCTTGTCTCGGCGAAAAGCGCTCACGAAAGCTGTACCAAACGCCGACATTTTGGTTTCTTCCGATCTTACTACCTCCATCGCCTCCAGCACCATCAAAAAAATTCTAGCGCCATCAGGCATTTCGAGAGAGCGTCAAAAGAGGGTGCATGGAAGGTTTTTTCGAGGTTCCTTATCAGGGCCAAAGAAGCAAAAGTTCTAGCGAGAAAAGGTCAGGAAAGCCATCGCTCTCGACTTCTCGCGACAGGATTTGCAGTCTTCAGGAAAAATTATTTGTCGAGACGTCGATCCCTGCTGATTTTTAGGTACATAACAACCTCAACTTCTCGGCGAAAAGAACACTTGCTCAGAACTGTTTTCTCCGCCTGGGTTGAGTCTACTTCTCTTGACCAGAAGATTCGCCGGCAACTTACGTATGCGAATGTCTACCACTCCCATAAGATCCTCTTGAAACATTTTCGTCCATGGTCGCAATTCGTCGAAGATAAAATGAGAAGACGTCGCTCTGACCAACTCCGTTCTGAATCAATCCGCTCCCTAGTAAATACGAGAACCAAGCGGAAGTCCTTGTCTATCATATGTCAGGCCTACGACTACAGAATGAATTATCGTATCGCAGAAACAAAGGACGCCATTAGTGTTCAGGTGAGTTAGAACAAGGAGCGTACTTTCACCGGCAATAATCTCACTGAATCCGGTTCGGTTGCATTCTCTTTTCGTAATTCTTTTTGCACCTTCCGATTCGACACAGTGTCGTAACTTCTTTGCTTGGGCCAAGTTTACCTCTCTAGCACTCTCCGAGCGTCAAAGCAACCACCTTGCGATTTCACACTACGTTACTTCGATTTTTGGTCGCTGGAAGACGTTCACAAACAATTCGCTCGACCGCAAATTGCGACTGAAGATCGCCTCTTTCCTCCACTGGAGAAAATACCTGAAGGATGTTGGTCGGATGAATATGATAATAGAGAACCGTCTACGTCTTCGGTCAGACCACCTCTGTAGACTAGTTGTTTCCTCTTGGCTTCGTCGGGCAGTAGAAAGCCGGTCAAAACGCTCTCTTCTTCAACGTGGCGAAGAACACTACCGACTTCGAAACCTCAACAAGACCCTAATAAATCTCTCCTGTCACAAAAATCGAATGGTTAAAAGGAACTTCCAGCAAAATAAGGCGCTACATCTGTACACACAGACTGTTCTCTTGAAGGCAATTCGGCTGTGGTTGCTTGGGAGCCGCTTGTCTCGCCGTGATCGCATCGTGGATGATAAATTTGTAAGAGCGTCATCAGATAGGAATTGTAGATTGCTGCAGTTTGTTCTTTGCAGCTGGCGATTGCAAGCCAGGGATTCGCGAGATAAGAGAGAAAGAGAAGAAAATAGAAATAAAATAAAAAACATGGTGAAGGAAAAATATTCCCACTTTGTTGACGGGGGGAAGGTACTCAGAGGAGCGGCCGAAACGATTTCTACTCGGTGGCGTATGGCTGTAGTTAAAACTGGCTTCGAGAAATGGCGAGGCTATCTCGAAAGTCTTGTGAGGCTCCAGATGATCTACGTCGCCTTTGCTGACGCCCTGCGGGAAATTCAGCGCCGCCGGCAAGAGATCAACTGTTTGGCGGAGGAAATTGTCGCCAAAAAAGAACGGGCAGTGCAGGTCAGACTCTTCTCTGGCTGGGCCGCTCGGGCGGCTATCCGCAAGCGCGGAGCCGCGGTTCGTCAAAGCATCGCCAATCGAATCATGACCCGTGCCTTCAAGAACGTGATTGATGGGTACCACCTCTCTCTAACATTGAGGAAGGTGTCTGCATACTACGACGAAAAGCGGTTGAAGCTCAGTTTGGTGAAGTTCACTGCATTTGTTGCGGAGAAAAGGGTTCGAAGCGATCTCTTCCACCGAAGAGGACGGTTCTACGGGGCGATACTGAAGGTCTTTAGAGATATTTTAATTTCGATTGTCTACCATTCATGGAGAAACTGGTCACATTTTAGGATCAAGAACCGTATGTTGATGCGCCGGACGCGTCGTCGCGACAATCGCTTATTCACTCTCCTAGTGGAAAAGACACGAAAAACTAAAGGAGGTTACCTTCAAAGGTGGAAAATAGCCTCTGAAGCGATTGGGAAGGAAGAAGACCGCGACATCTTCTTGTATTCCAGCCGATGGGCTCTTCGCCGCTGGTCTGAAAAGGTCGCAAGAAAGCGGTCGTTTAGAGAAGCGGAAAGAGAGAATATGTTGGAGGCAGAGCAATACCACAAGGGTAAGAATGCGATGAGATTTTTCCAAATCATGGCCAAAAGGAGGCGAAGAAGACTCATCCAGACTTTGGTGGTTGGCACAATCGGGCGTTTTTACCTAATGTACCTGGTTGTATCCGCGATAAAGCGATGGGCGACTTTCGCTGTACTTTCCCGCAAATTTAGGAAATTAGTGGAAAGGAGAGAGCGGCGAATGTCTCATGTCGTACTTCGTGGGTTAGCCGGGTGCGTCGCGGTATCTCGGCGCCACCAACTCGCTGATCGAGATATGATTAGGTGGAGGGGAAGGAGGGCCGTTCAAACTTGGGTAGAATACACGAAAAAGAGGGCAGCAGTGCAAGCAGCGCGTGTGCTTCGCGCTGAGGGAGAGAGAAAATTACTTCGGACTTTGTTCCTAGCTTTCAATGCCTGGGTTCGTCGAGCATCGGAAGCCCGTCGTCTTGCGGGAGAGGTAAATCGAATCTTCAGTCTTGCCACTGTTGAGGACGTGTTCGGACAATGGAAAGGTCAGTGGGCTCGTGCCCGGATAGATTGCGGCGCACTCAAACGGGTGTTGAATCAATGGAGGTCAGCAGCGCGAAACGAAATGAATCAAAGGTCTGCCATTGGTGACGAAATACAGCAAGCAACTGAAATGAAATTGCTCCAATTGAGTTTGCGTCAATGGCAAGAAGGATTCAAGTTTCGAAGTGAGCGAGCAATCGTTCTGAACGATGTTTTGATGCAGATGTCACTGAAGGAGGGCTTCGCAGCGGTGAAGTCTGAGGCTGTACTACGCACCCGAGTGGCCGGATACATCGACAAGTGGCAGAAATACTTTCTTAGGTCTCGCAATGAGGGGTTCCAGTTCTGGCGACAGGAGGTCAAGAGAGTGGCGGATGAAGAAGAGGGAAAGAGGAGAAAGGCAGAGGAGTGGAGGAACAAAAAGTTGAAGAGTAGCTTCATTTATGCGTTGAAAGAGGAGTGTCTGATGATGACTTGAAGTTGGTGAAAAACATGCAATGAGTAGAGAGTTGTCGGTATATCGACACTCAATAAATTAAGTAGCCCTTTTACTGCCCATACTGTTAACGTACTGTTCCGTATATCTCTCACTTCTATTAAGCCATTTATTGTGGAAAGGAATTAGCGGAGTTCCACTTCTCTCCCAAGCTATTGTTATTTCCGCGTCACAGTAGCCGCGTCACAGGAGCCGCCGCCCACAATCATGGCCGAACGAAGACATGAATCGACTGGTCATATTCCAGGCACTGAAAATTTTGCTTCCCCTTAGACTTCATCTTGTCGCTCACGGCAACAAGAAGTTCACTGTTGATGAAATGAATTCCCTCGATGTTGCAGAAAATTACCTCACAGTTGGTATCTCTCGGGAAATCGAGAACCTCTCCCTCCGTCGACACGAAATTGCTGGTTTCTGGATCATAGAGACCTGTCGCCTCGTCCATGGCCAATTCGCCAATCCACACTTTTGAATCTTCTTGACTGGTAACAGCAACCTTCCCACTGTCATCAATAGCGATAGCAGAATAATCCATGAAATATGCCGTCTTCGGTAGATCAAGGATCTTGTGCGTTTTCAAGACGCAGTCGTACCCATGCATCTCCTCGTGACTAATGAGCATTGCGACGACCTTCCCATTCCCCCTTTCTTTTCCCGCCTTCCCCTCCCGACAGTTATTACCCTCGCACAAACCAAAGATGTACTCCTGTCCATCACTTCCAGTCACAGCTGCTGCACCCTCAAAACCTTTCGAATCTCCCTCAAACTCAACTTCGCTAACGCAAGTGCGAGAGACCTGGTAATCCTCCTCACCATCCACAATTTTCACATCCAAAAGCAACGCATGGAAATCGCCCGAACCATTGACGTCAATACTCTCTCGCATGATGTAAAATTCGGTCGGGTCGGAGCGGGCAATCAAGCCCTCAAAGCCTGAATCCTCTTTCCCATTCCTCCGCGGCTCCCCGATCTGCTTATTCTTACCACTGTTGATTGGTAACTGCTCATCAATAGAGAGAAGAGACCAAGAGTTGTCCGCGATACTCCAAAACTTTCCGCCACTAACCGTTACGTCGCTGGCCTCCCATTTTTTCTCCCCCTTGTTGTCATCGAAAAGTGCAGCAAAGGACTGCGAATGAGAAAGCTTCAGAGTGGTCTTACTGTAGCTGGGGGAGGAGCAGATATCCCCCGACTTCGTTTCGAAAGGCAATGCGGCTGCCGCTGCGGACGAATTTCCCCCTGAGAAAAGGGCAACCGTCAAAACTGCTACTGCAGAGGCAAAGAAAAATCCAGCACCTGCCTTCTGCTTCCACGATTTAGAAGTTGGAAGATCTGCTGTTGGAGGCGCATGGTTGGGAACAATCTTCTGGTAGCTCATCGAATCGATTGGAGAAGTAGATAGAAAAGAAAAGACAAGACAAGAAAAGACAAGGGTAAAGGTGTTCTAGAGCTCTAGTGAGGTTCAGAGGAGAGGGAAAAAAACCAAGTTCTGTTCTGCACTAGTGAGGTTCAGAGGAGAGGGAAAAAAACCAAGTTCTGTTCTGCACTGAATCCTCCAAGAGTGTTGAACCTTTTAAGGTGCTTTCTGAGGTACTTCTATGTGGTCTTCCTCTCTGTCGGCGATCCTACCGTCATCAGAAAATGTTCCTGTGTGGTTCTTTCACCCGAACAAAACCTCTCTATCACCGCTTCCGAAGAAGGACTGTGCTGTACTGAATGAGGCGCTGCTTCGGGGCGAAAGCATTTGTTCCATCTCCTACGGCCGACGAAAAGTGGACCTGAAGACATTGGTGTCAACGACAACTTACTGGGACTCGCCACCTCAACCTGTTTGTTATAGCTCGTGGTTCACAACGAAGAATGGCGTCGTTACCGGTGCGCTATCGCCGTCGGAAGCTGCCACCTGCGAAGCACTTTACTTGCAGGGGGTAGACCCTTCCAAAAATCTGTACGATCTTCCCGGACCTGAGGGAAGGAAGATTGTTGTAACCGAGGACCCTCATAATTTGACAGTATACACGCTCAAACTTCGATTGCAAGGTTTTTTCACAAGCGATGTTCAGCTTCAGCGGGGTTTTTGCGATTATACTGTCCCAGGAGAGATAGAGGAAGATGCCCTTGGTCCTCTCCGCAAGGTGATATTCGTTGTCCATGGAATCGGGGAAAACCTGTGGAGCAAGGAGGGAAATGCGATGCCTTCCCTTGTGGAGCAGACGGATAAGCTGCGTGTAAAGCTGCTGGAACAACAGCACAAGAAATTTCTGTCACAAAAAAGAGACTACGATGATGGCAACCAGCAACCTCCTGACCGAATCGAAGTTCTTCCGATTGAGTGGTTTAGCAAAATTCACTCCTCTTCTTCGAACCTTATGAAGAGCCTTGATGCAGTCACTATCCGCAGCATTCCAATGCTGCGAACAATTGCAAATGAATTGGTTTTCGATGTGCTCATGTACCAGTCTCCCTCCTTTTGCGAGGAGGTGCTAAAATGTGTTGCATCGAAAATGAACACTTTGTCCGAGGAGATTATGCTTGCCAACGACAGCGACAACATCGAATTCGGCATCGTTGGGCACTCACTTGGTAGTGTTATTACATTCGATCTACTCGCTATTTCCGATAAATCTGAGGGATCCTTCCCTCTCCCGCATCTCCCAAGTGATTCTCAGATCCCACCGCTCTCCTTCGCACCCTCCTTGAAGGCGGTGTTTTTGTTGGGCTCCCCTGTTGGCTTCTTTCTCACATTGAGAGAAACGCACTCCAAATTCGCGTCATTCGTCCCACCGAATGGCAGCCACAACACATTTTCTTTCTCCTCTACTTTTCCGCGTGCATCGATATACAATGTCTTCAATATATCCGACCCTGTGGCGTACCGAATCGAACCTCTGTTGATGCCGATTCATACTGAGAAAAAATATATTCAAAATCCGGCCGATTTACCGTCCGCAACTGCGGTGCTGTCGAAAGGGGTCAAAATACACACACACGTAAAGAACTCCCACCAACACGTTCAGAAAGGTGTAGAGGAAGGGATGAAAAAGCTTCATCTTATCAAAAATACGCTCTCTGCCGCCACTAAAGCGGGCTCTCTCACCAACGCGTTCGAACAGATATCGAAGAATATTGGAGAAGTCGAGACAGAGATTCCGGCAATAAAAAACGGCGAAAACTTTACATTCGCTTTAGCGAATAATACTGACGAAAGGCTTGATTACGCTATTCAATCAGGAGTGCTCTCAAATGACTATCTCTCCTCAATCTCAGCGCACAATGATTATCTGGGCCACGAAGATATCATTCATTTCCTTCATAGTGAAACGTGCAATGATAATGATAACAACGATAAAAGTGCTGAAGCCCTAGATTAACAAACAAAAAAATGATCCCGTTCGATCAAAGTATTCACATTCACCAAAATCTTTGTATCGTTTTCGGCATTTTTATTTCTTAGTAGCTCCTACAAAACTTCACCACCCCGACAAAGATAATCACCCACTAGCGGGGAAAGGCAACTTGTCCCCCTCTGTGTAGCTCTTGGTAATCCTCGCCCCCCCATTCCCATCTCCCACGACGCTCACTGTCCTTATGACCCCACCAGAACTCCCGTCCCTACTCATTGCGTGGCTGACACTCTTCTTGACAAATTTCTCTGCCTCGTCTTTGCCCATTCCTTCCACGTAAGTGGCGTCGACCAATCCATACACATATGTAGATCCGCTCCCGCCCACCGCGAAGGGCATCTTGATGCAAGTTCCTCCCAGGGGGATGTTATAAACGCTGCCTCCATCAACAGGGTCCCATCCCGCAATGATAATTCCCGCCATCAAATTGTCCTTGTTCTGATACGCGATCTTGCGCATGAGGTGAGCCGCGGTGGACACCAGCGGCAGCCTCCCCAGTTCCACGGCGTGCTGCGCCAGGTAAAGCCTGACGTAGTCCGTGAGGGCCTGGGTGTCGGCCGCGCTCCCGCTCCTGCAGCAGTAAATGTAATCGTGCAGCTGGGCGATCTTGTCGCTCACGCGGTTGCCGATGTAGCTGCCCATGCTGGTGCGCGAGTCGGCCGCGAGGACCACGCCGTCGGCCACGCTCACGGCCATGATTGTCGTACCCGTCGACACCTCTCCGGGCTTCAAATTCGGCGAGGGATAACCTTCCCGAATCTCACCGTCCATAAAGAAACTCTGCGGGTCCGCGGGGGAGGGAGGGAGAGAGAGAGAGAGGTGGGGGGTGTCCCGTGTTAGCGATGGGGGGGGAGATGGGGGGGAAGAGAAGCAATCTTGCGAAAAAAAATTTGATCGGCGAAAGCGCGCCACGGGGGGGATCAGTTTTTCCTTTCGGACATTTTAAAGAACCACGTCGTCAAATGTAAAAAAAGGGGAGGCCGTACCATTGTTTCGATTCCCGTCAGTTTTAAATGGTCTCGAGTCAGTTTTGGCGAGATAATTTTATTCAGGATGATTTTGCTGACTCTGGATCGCCAAATATTCGTTTTTTGCGGGCGAAAGGTATTGGATACTACTACATGATACGATAGAGCCTGTTCGTGAGGATATTGCATCAGCGCTTGGAAAAGCACCCCTTGATCTTCAGTAGCGGAACATCCCCTTTCCTGGCTTCTTTCCCTTCCAATAATCCTCTCCCCCTTGAGATGTCTCACTTGGACTCAATCGATTTCAGCTTAGACGGGTATTCTTCTGACGACATACCGAAGAAGAGGAGGCACAACGACGGGGATGATTCAGGGGACGATAATTTCTACAACCAGTTCATCAATGATCTGAAGAAATGGAATGAGAGCGGCGCAGGGACCAAGGGGGCCGCCGCGATGGCGCATGACATCGCGCCGGGTAATAATTACAATATTGACGCGCTGTTTGGGGGGGATGGGGGGGGGGGG
>Ga0115555_1001917_pt1 | contig 14179 bp, 16 predicted proteins | sample COGITO_mtgs_1104_2_FD_87285 | JGI IMG/M metagenome (GOLD analysis project Ga0115555, IMG submission 87285) | Pelagic marine microbial communities from North Sea - COGITO_mtgs_110407 | ecosystem: Environmental > Aquatic > Marine > Epipelagic | place: Germany:Helgoland, sampling site Kabeltonne... | reverse complement strand
CGTAGTCGTAGTCGTGGTCGTAGTCGTAGTCGTAGTATTCGTCTTCGTCGCCAACTCGGCCGCCGTCGTCAAGACAATCGCCCTCCTCCTTCCTTTTTCCGCGACGCACCTTCCCACCGCTTCCCTTCCCACCACTGTGCACCTTCCCACCGCTTCCACCCAACAAAAGGTTCCACGTTCTCGTCGCTCCGTACGGCCCCTCGCTGATCCTCCTGCACCCCTTCAGGCTGAGTACCTCCAGCCGTCCCCCGACGTTCCCCACGATCTTCCCCAGCCAGTTCCCGTCGACGTCGGTGCCGTCGAGGTTCAGGTCCCTTAGGTTCGCCACGAAGGGACGGTTGAGGACGAGGCCCTGGAACGTGAGGGAGGAGAGGGGGAGGTGGGAGAGGTGCAGGGACGACACGTTGCACTCCGACCCGTCCGATCCCCCGAGGTTACCGAACAGGGCGGAGATCTCCCGGTCCTCGAGGCCGGAGACGTTCTTGAGGTGGACCTTGGAGAGGTGCCGGAGGGACGGGATGAAGGAGCCGTCGGTCACCGACAGGTTCCGCAGCGTCAGGCCGGCGAGGTGGGAGCGGGTGGAGAGGAGGAGGGACCGGAGGGACCCGGACGTGAGGGTGTAGGTGTAGGTCGGGTACTTCGGGGCCTTGTTGGGGTTGTTGTTGTTGTTGTTGTTGTTGTGGGGGAAGTTGCGGGGGGGCTCGCCTTCGCCTTCGACGTGGAGGGTTTTTAGGGACGGGAGCTTGTGGCCGATCAGGGCGAGGAGGGGGGGGAGGGAGGAGGGGGTGAGGGGGGGGAGGGGGCTGGTGTTCGACCAGGCGAGGCCGTATTGGAGGAGGCGGAGGGAGGTTATGTTCAGAGTCGACAGGGATGGAGAGGAGGGTGAAGAGGGTGGAGAGGGTGGAGAGGGGGAGGGATACGCAGAGTGTGCAGAATGTGCAGAAGACTTGTAATTCTTGGAAGACTTGTAATCCTTGGAAGACTTGTAATCCTTGTAATCCTTATAATCCTTGTAATCCTTGTAATCCCTGTAATCCTTATAATCCTTGTTGAAGCTGTCCCGTCTCCCGTGTTCCTCCTTGCCGTTTGGCTCGCTCGGGGGCAGCCTCTTCAGCACCTCCTCCAGGCTGATCCCGAGGTCCCTCCTGACGAGGGTCGCCTCGAACCCCTCCGTCTCCGCGCCCATTAGGTGCAGGAGGAAGGAGTCGGTGAGGAGGCGCGTCTGGGAGAGGCTGCGGAGGAGGGACGTTAGGGTGGACGCGGGGAGGGAGGAGGGGAGGGGGAGGGCGAGGGTGGGGGAGGAGAGGATCGCCTTGTAGCATAGGGTGGAGAGAGGGGGGGGGTCCAAATCAGGGGGGATCATGGGGAAGGAGAAGGGGGAGAGAACAAGACAACGAGAACCTTGAAAAACCACCTGGCCTTAAATGGGTGGAGATAGGCGTTTGTAAAGTCAATATGTTCACGGACAGTGTCACTGTGTTTTCTTGGGTTGCTGGTGTAGTGGCGCGTGTCCCAGAGGACAAAATAGAGGGGTGTGATCAATATTCTGAAAAGATTCCCAAAATAAATTCCCCCCAAGTTTTTTGTTTGACCTTTGAAAAAACTGTTGGTTACAAATTCTGCTTGTCGATATTTTTCAACCTGCCACCAATGTGCTGCCTACTGACGTATTTTTAAATACCGCAAAACCTTCCTTGGCCCTCAACCCCGTCCACCGTCCCAATGGCTCCTACCCCGGGCACACCTACAACCCGCACTCCCAGCCACACCCCTAGCTTCTTGCGCAACTCCCTGCTATCCCCCCAACCCTCCTTAAACAACTCCCTCTCCCTCAACGACAACGCTCCCAGCACCCCCATCCAGATAGATTTGCAGTCGTCGTCGGCGTCGCTACTGCCCCTACCCTCCTCTTCCACCTTGCACCCCTCCTCCCGTTCCGTCGTCGTCGGCGCCGCCCCCTGGATCTGCGTCGGGGGGTTCCCCCCGTCCTCCCTCCGCGCCGTCGCCGTCCGCTTCGAGGGGTACGGCCGGGTGAGGGACAGGGCCGGGGGACGGTGCAAGGAGGCGGGGGGGGAGTTCCTGGCGCTGAAGTACGCGACGCCGCTGCAGGCCGTGAAGGCGCTCGCGCAGGATGGGACGAGGGTGGGGGACGAGGGGGGGGGGGTTCTGAGGGTGGAGAAGGTTACGGAGGGGAGAGTGGATTATTTGAGGAGGGCCAAGGGGACGGAGACAGCGCCGAAAAATTATGGATTGGAGGTTGACTTTTCAAACACACCAACGCCGAAAAAGGCGAAAAATGAAGACGGGCATTTAAGACACCGGTTGAATGGACATACATCGGAGGATTCAGAGGATCTTCTGATTCCCAGGAAGAAGCAGATCAGTTGCTGGGAACGAATAATGAAAATAATGTTCGATTGGTGAGAAAAAAAAAAATTTCTCTGCAAAAAACGGGGTCCTCACTTTCACTTTCCTTTTGTTTGCTATGTATTTTTTTTTTTTCTCGTCGTGAAGGGAATCATTTAGTTAATCTCAAAGTTGGGGTGTACGCTTATTGTCCGCTCCTTCATGGGTTTGGACTCGTCCTCTGCCGTGTCGCTGAAGATTAAGACGCCGTCTTTCTTGATCATATTTTTAACGACCTTGTTACAGAGCTCCAGCATTTCGGCCTCGTCCTCTCCCCCGCCCCCAGTTTCCGTGCAGTACCACTCTACAACACCCTCCCACGTCACCTTCTTGTTCTCCTCATCCTGCTGGCGCGTGTAAGTCGCGATGGTGTTCGCGATTGACTGGTACTGTTCAAAGCTTATTTTTGTGCCCCCCGACTTTTTCTTCTTCTTCTTCTTCTTCTTCTTGGTGACTTCGGCATCGCCTTCGACCGCGCCGTTGTTATCGTCTTCCATTTTTCCGCCGTCATTGTCTTCCCCGCCCCCGCCCCCGCCCCCGTCTCCTTCCCCGTCCCCTCCCCCTCCGCCACCATCATAATCGTACTCTCCGACCCCCCCGTCCTCCTCGCCATCACCGTTGCCAGTCACCTCATTCTCTTCGTCCTCTTCCCCGAGCGGCACCTCGTCGCTCTCCACGTGAATTATGCTCTGCTTTAACAGGCGGAATGCCTCCCGAATGTAAACGGGCCTGACCTCATCGTCACAGTGCAATCTCGCCAAGGCCTCAGACAATCGGACAAGGGACTCTAGCTGCCTAACAGTAATTCGGTAGGCGCTATTGTTCCTTCCCAAGGAATCGCCCTGTCTGAGTTTCTGGTAACACCCTACTAGTGCCTTCTGACCCTCCGCGCTTATCTGGGGGGAAAGGGTCCTTGCAAAGCGAATGTAACGCAGCAGCTGTTCCTGGCTAAATGGGGGTTTGTAGTGCTCGGCTTTTTCTCGGTGCACATTAACAATGTACTCGGCGATTTTGTAGTCCGCGAGCTCATCGCACTCGTCCAAAACGACAAAAAACAAATCGAAACGACTTAAGATGGGAGCGGACAGAGCCACGTTGGCTCGCAGTGTCTTGCTCCGGTCGTACCTGCCGAAGATCGGATTGGCGGCGGCCAGAATGGACGCTCGCGCATTCAACGTCGCCTGAATTCCTGCCTTTGTAATGCTGATCGTCTGCTGTTCCATTGCCTCGTGAATTGCCACTTGGTCGCCTATATCCATCTTATCAAACTCGTCAATGCAGCAGATGCCATTGTCGGCCAACATCAGCGCCCCAGCCTCGATGCAGTACTCCCCCGTTTCGGTGTCCTTCATTACAGATGCGGTCAAACCAGCGGCGCTGCTGGCCTTTCCCGACGTGTAGACGGCCCTTGGGATGAAAGAGTGAATGAATTTCAAGAATTGGGACTTGGCAGTGGAAGGATCGCCCACAATGCAAACGTTGATGTCTCCTCGCAGCTTGATGCCCTCTTGAGTTGTCTTGTGAACCCCGCCGAAGGCCTGGAGCAGCACACCCCGCTTCACCTCCTCGTGTCCGAACACCGTCGGCGCTATGCTCTTCACCAATTTAGCATAAAGTCCGGGTTCATTCTTCATCCTGCGAATATCCTCCCTCTCCTCGGCGGTGAACTCCATAGCGACGCGCTGCGCCGCGCTGTACCCCGCGTTCAGAGCACTCCCAATCATGTCGTCTGGGCGCACCATGTGACCGTTCTGCATAGACAAAAAGACCTCCTCGCTGACGACATTGGTGGCAATGAAGACGGTCCTGTAGGTGAGCTCACGGACACCCAGCTTCTTCAGCCCAGTGACGCCTGATCCGGTATCCGGACCGCGTTTGGATGCGGTCACGGCCTCTCCACTGCGCGAGAGCCCGCCAGTGTCCGGAATAACCACCAAACACCCAGTAAAGACGCACGTGTCGCCTGCCTTGGCCTTCTCCACAATCTCACCCCTGAGAATCACATCGATGCTGCGAGGCATGGAACCCGCGGGGATCTCGTTCGACGTCTCCTGGACGCGAATTTTTTGCCAATCTGCGAACGTACTGTTGGTAAAATCGAGGGAAAATTCACCTGTGTTGTGGCACCTTGGATTCCTGCAGAGAGTCGGCTTCGTGTACACGAATTGCTGGGTGATCCCAATGGCAACCAGTCCACACTTGGAACACCGAAAATCGCCACGGAGGAGCTGTTCGGTGAGAGTGTGGTGGAGATAGGGGAGGGGGGTTAGTTCTCTCTCTTATTTTGGAGTAGGCAGCCGAGGGCTGGCACTGATTACGCAGCTGACTGCGAAGCCACAGTCGCTAGTGCTCACTTACCTCCGGCCTGACATCCGATGTCCTCGTCACAGTACCACGGAGAGCAGAAAGTTTTGACAAACACAAAGTCTTCAGCTTTCGGATTGCTGTAACTTCTGTGAGGTTATATACCGAAATGAAAAAAGCCTTCTTCTTGCTAATCTCCCCGGACCCGCTGCCGCCACCACGGCCACTGGAATTGTCCAAGAAATCAGGATAGTATTTCATGACACACTCGAGAATTGCCTTTTGAAGAAACGGCTCATAACGGTAGTATTCGAGGGTAATGGCCTCCCGTAACTCAGGGTCGTATGTGTCCAGGTCGCGAATGTCCAGAAATAGTGTCTGACCGTCCCGATCAACCATCTTGGAAAGCTGTATTAAGTAAGTGGCAGGTTCATTGATCATGTTGTCATCATCATTGTCATTCTCATCATTGTTGTTGTTATTCCGCCGGTGATAATTCTCCAAGAATTCGGCGAAACGCTTTCTCACTTCTTCGCCATTCTCGTCTGTATCCATGTAAACATTGTGCGCGCCCTGGTCACCGACATCATTGCGATTAATATCATCCCGTACCGAGTAGGGCTGAGCTTGTGGTGGAGGGCGGAGTCCAGCAATGTTCACATCGTCCATCTCCACATCATTGTTGTCGTTGTCATCATCGCTGGCGGCATTGGGTGGGCGATCCTCAGCTGGGTCCATCAAGAAGGGGAAGGAGGAGGGGGAAAGGGAAGAAGGGGGGGAATGGTCGCTGAGGTGAAATTCGATTCAATTCAGGAATTTTGGGTTCAAGTTTCTGTTCACTGTGCACTGCTTCACTGGTGTTCTCCGTCTGATAGGTATTTCTTGGCCAAAATCTCTCTGAGAGTTACTGCAGACTTGCTTTTTAATTTAGGGATAATTTGGAGAAGATTTACCCAGTACAGGTTCAAAACTGCGAAATTGCGTTGCAATATAACGTTTTACGAGCTGATATATTGTGTGAGAGAAGCCGAACCACCAAAAAAACAGGAAGAATTACTCCCTGTTAACAATTCGGCGCCTTAACCTTCTTCCCACCAACAATATTATGGGTGATTACCTCACTCCCGCACTTGCTCAATCGACGCCGATGGTTAAGACTACCACACTTGATCCTTGTATATCGCATGAATCGGCCAAATTCACGGGTGAAAAGCTAGCCCTGTCCTCCTTTAGCAATGAAAACGAAACAAATCCTCCTTGCAAGAAGCGAAAGCTCCGTGAGTGCCACGGATCATTCAGCATTATCGACCACCACCTTCTTCAAACATTGTACTCCCTCACGACTCTTCCATCAACAGCATCGACGACGACAAAAACAAAGACAAAGATGGCAGCAACAAGAATAGCACCCACACAAAACCTTCTGGCAGGTATTTTATCTTTCCTTGATAGCCGTGATCGGTTTGTAACCAATAAGGAGATGCGTAAGCAGGACGAAAAGTTAATCCGGCGCTGTGATCTCGCATTTCCCGCGAACGACAAAAACGAGAGGGGTGCGCGAGATGTTGTCAACGTCTTCATGAGAGAGGTGTTCATGGGAAAAGAGCTTTTGTGTGATGATGCATTGGGTAGTGGCTACCCGCCTTCTCAAAAGTTTACGATGGAATACGTCAGTGATGAGAAAGATGAGAGGGATGATGAGAAAAAAGATGAGAACGATGAGAATGTTTCTGGCCTTGATGCATTCTTCAAGGACATTAGAGCGCATTTGGAAAGCGAGCAGGCCTGCTTGAAAAAATGTAACCTCCCCCCTCACCACGAGCATAGGATTTTACTAAAGCGACGAGTGGAAATGTGGTGTAAGCTTATTGGCGACGTGAAGTCTATGAGTGAAGAAGGAGACAATAAGTGAGTAGCGTTAGCTTGGGTCCTTTTGAAAGAAGGAGTATTTCATTCGAGTTAATTATTAGTTCAAAGCAAGGGGAAACATGCGGTGTGTTTTCGGTTCCTTTTTTGGCATAAGTACCGGAATAACAATCTTCACAGTCAAACACCGACGATAATAGAAAATAGAGGTGTGACTTTCGGGATAGTTTCAGTTTTCGAGACTGTGAAGTTGGAAGAAACGGGGGTGTTCGACGCATTTATTCAGGATTTTGGAAAGCTAGCGGAATGAGTTTCATGCTAAGGAGGAGGGAGAGGGCTGATAACAAACATACTTTGATAGAATCTAGCATAAATAACCCTTGTGTTTGATTTCATCGAACTCGTCCGTCGTCCGTCGTCGGTCAGATGAACCTTAGGTGGTCATTAAAATACTCCAATCCCGCGGTGTTTTTCCGCTATATTAAAGCAGATTCTACGCCCATTTTTGACACCACCATCTTGTATAATATTTTGTATTCAACCCCGTTCCTTCCCTTCCCCCCCCCCCAAACAGTTTCATTTTCTCCTTTTCTCATAAGAAAACAACTTCTTCCACTCATAAATCCTCTTGCCACCAAAACCTTCTCTGCCGGGGGATATCATGGCTTCTAAATTCAACTTGCAGGCAACCAGTGCCCAGCAATCTTTCCGTCGTAAAACCAATGTCCGCTTCCCCTCCAACTACTCCCTCAATGCGCGCTTGTCAATGAAAGACCTTGGTGCCGGCCTACAGGACGACTTGGGAGAGGGAACGGAGGTTAAGAAAAAAGTTGTATACGTGCAAGACGAAGATGATCCAGAAAATTTGATTCCTAAATATGTAGCGAGTGAGGAGTTGGGTGGAGTAGAAGCAGGAGGGGAAGTTGTTGACGTCAGGTGAGTGCAGATGCAGATAGATTATTTGCAATCAAATTGTTGTGATCAAGGGTGCACTGCATGTGCGATATCGGTATGGTATGTTTTCTAAGCAATTTCCCTTGCTCTCTGCATGCAGAACATTTGATGATGAGTTTGTGCGGAATGTTCCCATCGAACCCATTGATAACGTAGAAATTGAAAATGCCATACCGCAGAACGAGGGGCAAGCCAGCCCCCAAAGATCGCTCGCCCCGGAGCAACGCATGCCAGAACGTACCCACAGCAGCCCGGACGTTATCAGGTGAGCGCATGGCTCTTTCCCATTTTCCTTAAAAACTCTTCTCGTAAAAATATTAACTAAACCCTCTTCTTGCATGACAACAACAGTTTGGAGAGATCTCCCAGTCCTACGGCAACTCGAACAGTTGAAGGTGGTAGCCCTAAGAATAACCCCCTCTCCCCGAAGGGTAGCCCTAAGGCGGACTCTGTGCCCCTAAATACCGACACCACTGACACGATCAGCGTCGGAAAGGAACCAATGAACCGCGGCCAGAAAAATTGGCAGAAACTTAGGGTAGCCAACAAGGTCAACGCTGCTCTCAAGGCTGTCAGCAACGACCAGAAACTTTACGGGGTTCAAACTGAAAACGAAGATGACAGCACAGATTGGGTTTCTATGCACCAGCAGGATCTTAGCGCCAAGCCCAAGTGGATAATTCTGCCCAGTGATCCTCGAAAGCTTGGTTGGGATCTTTTCATGGGTTTCTTGCTACTTTACGTCGCGGCGTTTGTCCCTTATCGGGTTTCTTTCTTGAGTGACATTGAAGGAACGCTGGAAGTTGTTGAGATATTGGTAGATTTCAGCTTTGGTTTCGACATCGTCTTGAACTTCATCACCGCGTACACAGATAAAGATGGGGTCTACCATTGGGACTTGCAGGGGATAGCGCGTAATTATGCCAAGGGCTTCCTAGTGATTGACCTTGTCGCCACCATTCCTTTCGACCGAATTTTTGAAACGGCCACGGCCGAAAGTGGTGCAAATAGGGCCACAAAGCTTACTAGGCTACCCCGGTTGATCAAATTTCTCCGGATTATTCGCCTACTGAAGCTGCTCCGCATCTATCGCTTGCAGCAGTTTATAAGGAGTGTGGAGGCGAATTATAACATTCACCACGGTATCAGTCGGATGCTGAATATCGTCATCGTCGTTCTTCTTGCCACACACTTTGTTGGCTGCCTCTGGTTTTGGTTCGGGATCGAAGGTGATTACGACGAGGCCTCTCTAGCTTGTTTTTACAATCAAACACGTGAGGATGGTGACCTCGAGTACGCAGACATGTTTCTGGAGGGTGGTTGGGTTTGTCGGGAGGGAATGATCGACAGCGGGAAATTTTATCAGTACGTTGCGTCTCTTTATTGGGCGTTTAGTACTCTTACTACGGTCGGTTACGGCGATATCTCGGCCCGCACACCCAGTGAGCAGGCCTTCTCTATGATTATGATGTTGATGGGGGTTAGCTGGTACGCTTATGTTGTAGGCAGTATGTCCACCATCATGTCAAGTTTCGACCGACAGAACAAGCAAGTGAGGGAGAAGATGCTAGCGGTGAATACGTTTATAATGGATGCCAAGCTGAAGCCGGAACTTGCCGCCCAGATACGGAATTACTTCGAGTACTCTCTCAGCAAACGGAGCAACGGGCTGAGTACCTATGATGCCGACGAAATTTTGGGAGAACTGAGTAGTGCTCTGAAAAACGACGTCATCACCCATGTTGAGAGGGATCTCATAGACAGCATCCCCTTCTTTAAGGGAAAATCCCGCAGCTTTGTCGCGGACTGCATTCAACTCTTCCAACCTATGGTGGTCCAGGAAGGAGACTTCATCATTAAGGAAGGAACAGCTGCCGATGAGATGTATTTTTTGATTAAGGGGAGGGCGGCAGTCTACTATGGTGTCAAAAAAATCAAGGCTCTGGTCGAAGGAAGCTACTTTGGCGAGATTGGGTGCATCATCGGCGGAATAAGGCGAGCTGGAATTCGCGCTGTGACAATTTGCGAGTTGCAATGCCTCAGCAAGCGCAACTTAAATATGCTGCTAGCAGAGTACCCAGACGTCGGCGACGACCTAAAGTCCATCGCCAGGGAAAGAATGAAGGCTGTTAGGACGACTGCGAAATTGAAGACTGTCAATAGTATAAGGAAGTTTCTCGAGGTTAGGGAGGAGCAACTTAAGAAAGGTGAAAGGATCGATGGTAATACGAGGCTCAGTGAAGTAGGTAGTCCGAAGAGGACAGATACGAGGAGCCTAGGAGGAGGAGGCGCCAAAGAGTCCCACAGGCACATGAGCCTAACTTCTACGGTCGGTGGTGGGGGGATCTTGCCGGGAATGACTGCGAAAGCAGCCATTGCGAGTCCTCTCTCGAGTCCTGAGATGGACGAGAAACCGGGAAGCAGGAGAAAAATCCTCGCTCGGGAGTTGAGCGTTACCTCCGCTGTCATGCCGGGAGGGAGTCATAGCATGGTCAACAGCGACACGATCCAAAAAATTAATACCGAGGGGGAGATAGCGGTGGAGGACGCCGATGCTTCAGGGGAGGGGGGGGCGACTGTGGGGGAGGTAAGCGCAGGGAGCAGCTCCAACGCTGTCCAAAATTTTAACGAGATGAGCAGCGAGACCCTGAGCCGCGAGATTCAACGGCTCGTTGATGCCAAGGTTCGCAAAATTACCGAGATCCTCACGGAGCAGGTCGAAGCAAATATGGTTAACATGCTGCAAAAGGTCGTCGATGAAAAGTGAAAATGTGGTGGGAGATGTGGTGGGTACCAGAGGATTCAATGGTGGGTACATGTAATATAATTCTGTAGCAATGAGTGTAGCTAGCCATAATGATTGGAACGGCGAGATTTTTGCCAACAAATGAACGCCTTAGTTGTTATTTCGTTTCACACATACTACCATAGAAGACAGCCAATTATATCCTATAATTGGATTTGATCCACCGTCCATCATCCATCCACAAACCCACATCTCTCACAGATAAAACTGCTCCTCCTGGTCGTCGTCGCCATGTGACGGTACAGCTCTCCGAGTCCATGACGCCTCCCCAAAGCCTCCACCTCGTTCCCCTCCCTTGAGAGGGAAAGAACCGTAAAATCCTTCGCCTTCTGTCCCAAGGTTTTTATCCCTGAGGAAGCCTGCGTCATTTTCGATGTCGTCGCGTTCGACCAATTCGTCGTACTTTTCGTTCTCAATGAAGCTATTCAGGACACCATTTCTGCGAAGCTTTCTCGCAGCTATGCCCCCGAGAGCTACAGCGAATAAAATTCCTGACATTACTACCGGTGCAGCCTGATAAACAGTTCCATTCGAACTGGTGTACGGGTTTGTCAGAAAAATTGTTGTTGTTGTTGTGTTTGAGCTTCTTTTCCCTTTTCTATTTTTCCGCATTGTGGCGGTTGAGTTGCTGCTTGTGACTGCTGTGCTGCTGTTTTCCTCGCCTTCACTGTTGTCAATGGTTAGGGAATTTGGCAGTTGGAGTTGGGGGGATGTTTGTGGGGTGGTAGTGATGCTGGGAGGTTGATTAGAAAGATCAGGGGGTGTTAGGACTTGTGGAGTAATCCTTCCTTGTTAGGCATGGGGGTGTCACCGTTAATCTTACCTGTTCTGTACGAGTTCTGGCAGATCCAGTCGCCTTAGCTGATAGTCTGTGCTCTGCTCGGGTCTATAAGACCAATCGAAAAGTCATTAGATAGGGAGGGGGTACGCAAACGGACGAGTGAGACAAAAGTGGCGTGCGGTTGAGTGTATGTGGTAGATTTCGGGTATTTTAAAGTGTTTGATTGCGTCTCTCTTACCTCTCGTGGTCCATATTCCGGTCATTAGCTGCTAGATAATCATTAGGCACCTGTGAGGAGGCAACCAAAGTTACCATCATAAGGTATTTTAAAACCATTTATTGCCTCCTAACGGGAAGGAACGGGTTTAAAATTTATGCCCAAGGAAAAAAAACGTGCTATTGATGCCCTCCAGGGGGATTCTTTACGTTAAAATGAATTTAAAAGAAAATTATTTAGGACGAAGAGACGCGCAGAGTCAGGGTCTACATTTTAGGCCTTTTGCCCTCAATTTTTTAAGATGAAAAGATTTGTCTTCTTCCTCGCAATTTTCAGCTGTGTTCTTGGCTTGAGGCTGCCTCCAAGGTTTTCTCAAACCAACGGTAGACAGCAACGATCAGAACAGAATATCGTCAGCAAACAAGTTCGAGACTTTGGAATGGTTTTAGTCGTGAGTGCTGCCCTTCTGGGGGGCGTGATGGACGCCACGGCCTATGATGATGCGCCCACAGTTGATACCGGCACCACTATGCTCATTGCCGGGCGGTCGGGAGGACGGGGAGGGGGAAGAGTGTCTAGCGGGGGATACAGAGCTCGCAGCTCTGGGGGGTATGGGGGGGCGAGACGGGTCGGCGGCTACGGCGGTGCGGGTGTGATGCCGTAAGTACTACTATGTGATCTTTCTGGCTAAAGTGTCAGAGCAGTACTCTCTAACCTCTCCCCTCTTCTTCTTCTTCTTCTTTTTTGCAGAATTCCTGTCGGAGTCCCTGTGGGTGGTTTCGGGTACGGCTATTCTCCGTTCGGTTTTGGAGGTGGGGTCGGGAATTTTGCGACGGGCTACGCCCTTGGTGGTGGATTTTCGCGACCAACTGTGATCTCCGGCGGCGGTAATCAGCAGGTGCTGATGGAGCAGCAGGGTGAGATTGAGAGAGAAAAGATTCAGCTTGAGGCAGAGAAGACTAAGGTGAAGGATTTGGAGGAGAGGCTGGAAAAGCTGGAGAATAAATGAGTGAAAAATGATAAATGGTGGAGAGTAGTGGTCGACCAAGTGTACCAGTAAACTTGTTACGGCTAGCATCCTATTTTTGTTACAGCAAAACTTTTTTTCGCTTTGTCTTGGTGACGCAATTTATACGCTGCTTCGTTGCCCTACATGCGATGCTGTGGCTGTCATGACCACACCCTCGTCTCCTTTACTGTCATTAGCATCCCCATTGACTAGACCATCTCTCTCCTCCCCAGCAGTATTATCCACCAGAGAAGACCTGTTCATAAAGCTCTGGAGAAAGAACCATAAAGTGAGAACAAATGTCGTTGAGAAGAATAGGGAGATACTGAAGAAGTTCAAGAAAGAGACAAGGCCGGTTAAAACGGCTAATGTACCCAGGTCAAATATCATCAACGCCAATTCGCCGTGATAACGAAACGATCTCTGCTCGGTCGCCCCCCCCTCTAAATTGCTGAGTTTTTTCACCCCTATAAAGAGCTGCGTTATGACAAGTGCTATGACAAAAGTTCCTATGACGGAGTGTATTGAAGATGGGATAATAGTTTTGCTGTGCAGGACCTTGTTGATTATAATGAAAGCCAGGCCACCGAAGACTGACAGGATGCCAAGAATCGAAAAGGTTGCGTGCAGCATCCTCTCCTTGTGCCGCTTCGTTCCGTTCATTATTTCTGATAATGTTCGAGTGATTATCCCGTCCTGCTTCAGTATTATCCCCTCAGCAAAGAGCACCTGCGTGCCGACGGTCATCAGCAGAGCATGGAAATCAAATATTGTCAGATCACGCTCCTTTTCAAGGACCGAAAATGAAATTGTAACCGGCACAACGCAACACAAAATATGAACAGCCCAACTAGATTCTCTCGATACCTCAGCAAGACGAGCAGTCACTCCATTGGATGAGAGGGTTGTAAAGTGCAATTTCGTCAAGAGGGAGACACGAAGCTTTGTCCACCTTTCAAGTATACGTTTGCGAAAGACTATCTCCAGTGTAGGCGCAGGGGTTTGAGGGGGGAAAGCAGATAGATTGTTACTGCTCCCCGCGTTTATTGGGGAGAAGGTGTTCATGGGAATTCCAAAAATATATGGTGTATATTTAAATGTTCAAAATTGAGGAATTTTTTCACACGAAGGGGCGTTAGAGTGTGAATGCTCAATATTTTCAGTTATAATTGGCAGATGCAGTTCCTCCGAAGATATGAAAGCGCCAGTTGAGGTTTTTATGATTATTTTATCTTTAATGGCGAGATTAGCCTGAGAGTGGGCTTCACCATCTTTGCCCCAAACGAAAACCTCCTCCTGTTCGATAACAATTATGCATGTTTTCGTGGTCGTCCCGATATACGAAGGGGTCCCTTCATCATTTTGTCCTCCTTGTCCTTCCGCCGAGCACTAAAGCAGGTGTAACACGAATAGAACGTCCCCTCAATTTGGTAGTTGTTGTGCTCGCACGGCTTGCCCCCCCACCCCGGGCAAAGCACGCCCGTCGTCCGCCCTGTCTGCTTCCCCCGCTGGATAATTATTCCTTTCTCCTTATTGTCCTTCCGCCGAGCACTAGCGCACGTGGAACACAACAACTCCCCCCCCCTCTCCAGTTGGAAGTTCACGAACTCGCACGGCTTGCCCCCCCACCCCGGGCAAAGCACGCCCGTCGTCCGCCCCATCTGCATCCCCAAGACCCTCGCCGCCCTGAAGTTAAATTCCGGCAGCTTCGCCATCTCTTCCTTGGAAAGCAGCTCCAACTGGGTCGTCGTGTCCGGCTGGTGGACGAGATTCTTGAAAGATTTCACGACTACTTCGCGGATGGAGAGAAGGGTGTGGGCGACTTCGGCCTGGGGG
>Ga0115555_1001914_pt1 | contig 14204 bp, 11 predicted proteins | sample COGITO_mtgs_1104_2_FD_87285 | JGI IMG/M metagenome (GOLD analysis project Ga0115555, IMG submission 87285) | Pelagic marine microbial communities from North Sea - COGITO_mtgs_110407 | ecosystem: Environmental > Aquatic > Marine > Epipelagic | place: Germany:Helgoland, sampling site Kabeltonne... | reverse complement strand
CGCCGCCGACTTCAACAGTTACGAGTGCGGACGCCGCGGAAAGTGCGACTTTGAGACTGGAATCTGCAGTTGCTTCGAGGGATTCACCGGAGAGGCCTGCTCTACCCCCACCGCCCTTGTCTAAATATGCGAGAAGGATAGAGAGGGAGATTGTCTTTTTCAGGACACTACTTAATTTGCTTTGGCAACAGTATGTTATTTTGCTTTAAAAAAATGAAAGCCTTTGCACCGAAAGCCTCGCCAGAGGATCATTTCATAATCTAAATTGCAATAATCTGCTCAAATTAACTACACCCATGTCATTAGAAGTAACCCAACCCCAGCTGACTTCGTGTCATTAGAAGTAACCCAACCCCAGCTGACTTCGAATCATCTCAACAATCGGCATTTGGACGATCATAAGTGGCCCCTGACGGAAACAAGCGGCCTTATAGCCTCTATAAAACCACCCCACTCCTTCTGCCTTCAGAAGTGCATTGATTTTTTTCAAGGTTGGCCCCTCTGAACCCATGTAAAACGCCCTGAGCGTATCAAACGGTTGAACGCACGTTTGAGCGATTATTCCGCTTGAGAAACTACAGGCTGTGTGCATTACAGGGGATTCCTTTCCATCTGTCAGCCAATCTCGGCAGAGACCTTTGAGAGTATCATAAGCAGAAAGTTGCGAGGCGGAGAGGATACCAGCCCGAACAATAGTCGGAGTGGCACCTCGGTATAAACCTGATAGACCGTCAGCAGAGTAGAGCTCCCCAAATGCTCTAAATACCCCATTTGGATGCCTGACCCTCTCCCCTTTCCTCACACCTGTCTCTAGCCTCCCGTCATTCCCAACAACCCCTGCGTCAGCCTGTGCCCTGATTCTAATGATGTCAATCGGACAAAACAAAGCAGAACCACACACACCAGTAATACCCCCTGCGATGATTTTGTCGGAGAGATTTGGAATTGCATCCCCAGAAATGAAATTCTTTACTGTGGGGAAGAGTCCTATCCTGAAGCTAACGTAGGTAGCGGCTCTAAGAATTGTGGCGTCAAGGCCGGGTTGACCCAAACCCCTCCAAATCCCTTCTTCCTTGATAGTATCGCGAATCAATTTTGTGAGGCCAAGGGGTGGGTTGGTAGGTGGGGTAAGTTGGAGTTTGACGCAGGCGGTGGCAAACGTGTTGAAGGTTCCATCTGCAATAGCACAGCCTAACCCGGCAGCAAAGCATTCTTTGGAAACTTTGTAAGGTACTGGGTCGGTTGGCATTATGGGGGATGTGGTTGATCCATAGGCGAAGATTTTTTAAGTCTTTTTATTTTTTTATTGATGACGACGCCCGGTTGTAAAGAAAATGCTGGCCTATAATGCTCTACTTAAAAAAATACCTTCACACCAGCCCAGGACTCATCATACCTCCCTCCCCACTAAGTATTTTTGCTCCGTCGATATCATCTATTCCCCTCTTGGGTTCCGAGCTCTCTAGTGTTTTCAGGTGTGACTTGATGACTGGACTGCTCTCAAATTTACACAATGCCTGACTTGTGCGATGAACTCCCTTCGCTCTTTGTCTTCCAGCGAGCTCTTTTCGCAAAACTGTGAAAAATTGCATAGAACCAACTATTAGCCAAATCAACCATACAAGGCTTCTCAACTCATACATACTGCCTTGGATGTGCCCTTCATGCAAAGCACCGAATATATACAATGAAACCCAGCTGCAGACGATAATCAGGATCACCTGAATTTTGTTGATGAGCGGCATTTTGAAGATCATCAAGTCTACCATACTGAACTCCAAAAATGGTAAAAATGCGAGCTGAAAGCAAAGAAATGCTGCCATATGAAAGCTGATACAAACCAACGGAGTAACCATAGCGCTGCAATATGTGTCGACGCTAAACCCATCATCGTCCCCTCCCTCCAATTCTCCTGCTCGGATCTGTCTTTCGTTGATCAAACACGCCGTGCCTCTCATACCAAAATAACATACTGGGACGATTATACTAATCCCCACCCTGTAAACCACCCGCTGGACATGGTTGCTCAAAACAACATCATCCAACTCCGCCAGGTTGTTTCTGATCTTCTTCAGTATAAATAGCCCGACGAAGCATAGCACTAGCCCTGCAGGAGTCCAGAGACTATCGAAGAACTCATAGTAGTCGTGTCCATTCACGAAATTGATTTCGTTGCAAATAAACATCAGAGGAAAGTACATGTATGCGAGCAGCTCCAACCTCAAGGGTCGCCTTACACGACTAGCCCAAATGAGCATGATATTTGTCATGGCAAACACGTTCCAATTGTAGGCCATCCAGTTCCAAAATAATGCTTCTTCGTCATGCAGCACTGCACCAAGTATCCATGCAATTAAAACCAAAATACAGGGATAGAAGGCCAGGTGTCGAACAAGAGGCGAGATGCTGAAAGTGAGGGTGCGAGATTCTCGCTCCCCCTCTTCTCCCCCCTCCCTTTTCTCTCCCCTCTTCTCCCCCCCCTCATCCTTTTTTGCCCCTTCCTCCCCGGGTTTCTCTTCCTTCCTTCCACTTTTGCTCTTCTTCCCCCGTGCTTCTTGCATAGGATTTTCCACCTTAAAGGTCTTCTCTGCAGCGAGGTTGTGATTTTCGAAGCTAGTACCGTAAATTAAGTCGGTGAAATTACTAGCCCCGTTTTTCGACCCTTTCTCTCCTACAACTTTCCGATTTTTCCTCGCAATTTCCTCAATATCGTCGTCCTTAATTTCCTGAGTCAATACTTTTTTGATGAAGCTGGCCTGGTGAAACAAATTATTCCTATTCAGTTGCATTTTCTTGAGCTCCTCTTTATGTCTTTCGCTTATCAAACTCCTTAGTATGTTTGCGGCCTCCAATATGAAGCTGAAGACCCACAAAAAAACTATCAAAAGGACGAGAGTTTCCAAACTTTGGGTAATTGGGCTCTCCGCTATGCTACCGAAAAGAAACAAACACAATACGTTGATCAGAAGCTGTAGCACAAGCTGTACCCTGTTGTGGGTGGGGATCTTCAGCTTGATGAATTCCCCCTCTGTATACCTGTTCATACCTTGTTTATATTTTTGATCAAAACAAACAACGCTGATATGCGCTCCAGCCACGCTCATGGCACAACCAAAGCCAGGATAGACAATCCCTCCGCAGACACTGTCGATCTCCTTGATGTTTTCAGATTTCATTACGCATCCAAAACCCTCCGAGAGAAAAAAGAACATCGAAACAAAAGCACCGAAAGATCCAAACACATAACGCTGCATGTGATGACTCAAATCCTCATCGGATAGGTTCGCAAGGACATTTCGCAGCCGATCAAGCACAGGCTGAGCCAACAGTATTGTCACAGAGATTACGAACGCTTGCAATGTTTTCTCCTCTTTATAACCAGTCTTGAGGTGACCCAATCCAAGCAACAGAAAAGAAATTGGAAGAGTGAGGTATAGAGCCGAACCAATCTTAGTTTTTTTTTGCCTTGGGCTCGCCATAAAAAGTATAGACGTAGACAAAAACGCATTTGGTACGTTCAAGTAAAAGAGCCACATCGCGCGGGGCATATTATTCGCCGAAAAAAAGATCGCACAGCAAACTTGAACCATTTGAACAGTGACGAACAAATATTTGTAAACTGGGGCAATTTCAACATTCGACTTGGTACTGAAGCGCACAAAATTTGCTAGCTTCATCAACCGATGAGTGGGGGTGGTTGCTGTTGTTGACGACTTTTTTGACGACGCTAACGAGGATGTAGATGTGTTCGATGCAGATACGCTCGATATAGATGTGCTCGGTGTACTGGCTCTTAAATCATCCAAACAAGTCTCAGGCAACTCAATCCCTCTGCTGCTTTCACCAATTTCTTTCTTCCGTGATTCTCCACTTCTAATTTTTGCACATGGGTTTACCAACCTTTTCCAGAATTCATTACTAGTACTCTGCACTACTATCACCACTGACCAGAGGAAGAATATGGCAGAAGTTAGTTGCATCTCCTCCACAGCCACCGATCCCTCATCATCCTCCTTGCTTGAAAAAATATATAATGAAACCAAAGTTGCCATTAGCACGCAACTAGACTGAATTCTCGGCCTCATCGGAAGCTTGAAACGCATCATCTCACTGATACTGAATTGCGCGAAAGGCGCGTAGAACACAGCGACAGAGTGCATGATCACTAAATGTAATCCAATGCAGTAGTTGGGCACGAAGATTGCTGAGCAGAGGCGGTAAATGTCGTCATCTGTTCTCGATGTTCGTGACGATCTGTCTAGGGAGTAAAATTTGTCAACAAGAAGCACGCAACTCACGCTGTCGAACATCAAATAAGTAACTGGTATGAGAGCTGCCACTCCACCAAGGAAAATCACTCGCATCACGTGGATGTCTCGACCAGGGAGAGAGACTAAATTTCTCCTGGACTTGCTCACGATCAAATAGCCCGGGTAATAACAAAGGAGACCAAATCCACCGATAATGCAAGAAGACAGAGGAGCCCCGTCGCGAACTGTTCCAATAAAGGCAAATATGCTTGACAATACGATGATGAGGAAGAGGGAGATGTCTACAGTGGAGGGGGAAGGGTGGTTCAAATCTGAAACCCAATAGAGTACGAAAGAGAGACAGGCATTCGGAGCAAGAATCATTGTACCGTATTGTGAAAAGGAATAACCAAGTGCCCACCCAGCCGAGATGAAGCAGACGAAGACACAGAAAAAGTAAAGGAAAGCACGGTATATATTCGCGACCTTGTAATGCTGGGTTAGCTCATTGTGAGAGAAGAGCATGTTTGCACGTTAGGTAGGGGGAGATCCAAGGGTGGAGTAGAGGGTGGAGTAGAGGGTCCAGGCACAAAATAACCGTGAATTTAGCAGCGAAAACTTTTTTAAAAAGCCTTGCGCGCTCAACACACTATCATATGGTGTAGAGGGAAACAATTTTTTTATGAATACTCTCGAATGGCGATGATCAAATTTTGGGAGCCCACTTCAGGAGATTTTTTCAACTCCCATCTGTTAAATACAAGCTTACGAACACTCCAAAGTTTGTTTAACAAAATGAAGTACGCCGCTGCCATTATTGCCATGGCGGCCTCGGTCTCGGCCGAGTGCCCCAATGCTTGCTCAGGACATGGTTCCTGCAGCTCTTTTGGTGAGTACCCGAGAGACAGTGAAAATTGTTGGTGTGATTGTGTGAATTACAGGGGCGATTCGCACATTTAAATACCCCCTGGTGTGTCTTTCTCGACTCTCTCGACTGGAGAGTCTAGAATTTCTTGTGCTATATTCGCTCAAAGGGTGTATCGATGCTTGCAAAGTTGAGAGATGTTGAAATCCTGTTGACAAACAACCCCCCCCCTACCCCCCACTAACCCCCTTGCGATCTAATTTCACCCTAACCCTATTCATGCAGATATGTGCACCTGCTCTCGCAACTGGCAGGGGTCTGACTGCTCTCAGAGTAAGTAACTAGCCTCGTCACAGAGCCGTTGGAAAGTGTCTAACTCCTAACCCCCTTCCCCCCCCTTTCCTCCTCACCCTTTTAAAAAAAACCTTTTCTTGTTGCAGGGACCTGTCCTTTCGGACTTGCCCACGTCGATACTCCCAAGGGAGATCTTGACCACAGTAACACCATCACCACCGGCACTGTGATCACCTCTTCTACCGTCTACCCCTACGGAACTGAGGAGCAGTACCCTTCTATGTCTGTTGACCTTGCTGGAGGAGCTACCGTCCTTTCCAACACCGCTCACTACTACATGGAGTGCTCCAACAAGGGTCTCTGCGACCGCAAGACTGGAGAGTGCGAGTGCTTTGATGGTTACGATGGTGCTGCTTGCCAGCGTGCCTCCTGCCCCAATTCCTGCAGTGGACATGGTACCTGCGAGTCCATCAGCGACCTCGCCTCTGCCGAGTTCGGAAACATCTACGCCCTTTGGGACGCTGATGTTACCATGGGATGCGCCTGCGACGCCGGGTACAACGGCGCTGACTGCTCCCTCCGCAGTTGCAAGTACGGTGTCGACCCCCTTTACACTGATGATACCTCTGCTCGTGTTACCACCACCTCTGTCCGTATTGAGACTTCTGCTGCCAGCGCTCTTTCTGGAACCTACGCTCTTAAGTTCTACGATGTCTTCGGAGAGGACTACACCACCGCGCCTATCACTGCCTCTGCTACTGCTGCCAACCAGTGCACTTACGCCAAGGCTGCTCTTGAGGCTCTTCCCAACAACGTCGTCAGTCAGGTCACCTGCGCGAGCGCCACTGCCGTCAACACCAACAAGGGATTCGACATGGAGATCACCTTCCACAGCAACCCCGGAGAGCTCAAGCAGCTTGAGGTTGACTACCATTTGGACGGAAACAAGGCCACCCTTGGTGTCAGCTCTGGAACCATGACTGTTAGCACCTACCAGAAGGGAACCACCGGAGAGTTCGTTGATTACTTCGCCACCAAGTGCAGTGGAGTCGAGACCAGTGTTGTCACTGATGGATCAGGTGGCTGGGCTACTGATGCCAAGATTGGATCCCTTGGATATTTGGGATCTCTTACCACTGCTGAGGAGAAGCTCCTTAAGACTTGCCTCGGAGACAGTGATGGTGATTCCACCAACAACGTTGACGTCTACGACTGGGACTATGGATATGATGTCGGAAGTGGTGACTTCCTCATGGGCCCTTTCCCCCATGCCATCAAGACTGTCCCTGTGACCAGGGCTTCTACCTACACTGAGGGAGAGTTCCACCTTGTCTGGTATGACCCTAGTGCCACCAACAAGTTCCGTGTCAGTAACTTGCCCACCACTAGCCGCGCTGTTTCTTCCCACGTCTACACCACCACTGGAACCGTTGAGCGTCTTGGCCTCAATGATCAGCATTCCGGACGTAATGGCAAGGACCAGAACAACACCATCACCGGATACTGGCCCGCTGCTTACACCAACAAGGTCTACACCAACATTGATGCCAGTTGCGAGAGTGGAAGTAGCGACCTTTTCAACTGCCTCCAGAAGGGAGACAAGCTCTTCATCATCGATGGATGCTGGGGTGTTACCACCTCTGCCACCACCCCCTTCGGAGGCATTGTTGCCACCGGAACTTGCGCCGATGAGAGCAATGCCAACCGTGGAACTGGTAACTTGTACACCATCACCAAGATCTACACCCAGAAGGCCACCGGCATCACCGAGAGGCACGACAGTGGAAGTGGCAGGTTCACCAGTGGAGACTTTGAGAACAGGTTCATTGTTGAGGTTGACTACAACATCGGATGGGCCACCGTCCTTGGAGATCCCGATGGCAGTGGAACCTCCACCAGTGGAGTTGTCGTCCTTTTCAAGTTCTCCCCCTCCACCACCGGAAACTACGAGTATGTTACCCAGTGTGCCAACCGTGGAAGTTGCGACGGCGAGACCGGACTCTGCGCTTGCTTCAAGGGATACACCGGTGATGACTGCACCACCATGTCCAGCCTTGCCATCTAAACGGCATAGGAGATTGTGAAGACATGTGTCAAAGAGTTTTGATGGAGATTTTGACATGTCAGAGAATTGACGAAATAATATATTACAAAATAAAAGCCCTAGCATTAAAAAAAAGGTGAATATCCTTTCGAGGTGCAGTACTCAGTTTTATTACTTCTTTATTACAAAGATTGTTATCACCATGCTGGCTATCAACTCCCCTTTAACTTTGAATCATTCCAGAATCATGCATGTCATGTCGAACAAAGTAAAGAACCCAGTTTCCCCAGCCCGCACGTCAGCAATGAAATTGGCAATGAAATTGAGGTCAATTCTTCTCGGTGTTGTCATCATTGTGATGTTTCTTTGGGCTATTTTGGTCTACCACGCCCACAAAATACCCCTTGGCAAGCAACCAGCTCCATCGTCGTCAACCTTGTCTTCTTCCTATCTTCGTCAAAAATTCGGCTCAGAAATAATAAATTGTGATGCAGTGATTGCTGAGTACGGTGTGGAGCGGGTTCCCATTCTCCTCCAACCAGCATTCCACAAAGATTGTCGAGGCACGTCGTCCCCCTTCTCCTCTCCTTCTCAAGGGAAGGAGAAGGAAGCCCCTGTTATTAAGTTTCGCCGCGACGAGAAGGACGAAATCCGAGAGGCCGATCGCTTCGTCGATTTCCCTTGTAGTGAGAGCGATTTAACAAATGAGACTTGGATGAAATGCATAATTCACTGCGGAAATGATGGTGCGAAAAATCCAAATGGCTGTCCTATGGCAGTGAAACTCTGCAAATTGGACTTCGCTTGCGGGTACGTCGAGATATCGTTCATTGGAGATGAAAAGTATGGGAGACTTATGCGCCCAGTGCTAACGAAAGATAAAACACTCGCGATTGAGAAGGGACAGAATTTTGAACATTGTCCTTTGCCAGTTGACGGTTCTGTGGTGGTTACCTATGCAAGCAATCCAAGGTGAGACTCAAAGGGTGCAAAAACTGGGAACCGCAAGAACAAAAGAAGCGTCGCCCAGCAGCAAGAAAAAAACGCGGTACTAACAACGCATAGTGAAAGTCTTTGCTATTTAATTGACAGTGCGGTTCGAGCGAAGATCAATGTCAATGTACTCGGGTGGGAGGGATGGGAGGGAGACAGAATATATGGACACAGAGGAAAAAACTTTTTTTTAGAGGTGGGTGACGCAGCATAAAGCTCGCTCAAAATACTAACACACACATCTGACTAACTTGAACCGTCACAAACACACACAAATGCTCTCTTTGCCCCTTTCAACAACCAATAAAAAAAAGAGCAAGGCAATTCTCACATCCAAGTTGATCTCCGACTGCAACTATCCCTACACCACGACAATTCTCTTCGCCGACGACGATTGTATTTTTCAACCGACTTCAGTTGATGGCAGCTGGTTCGCCTCGACGATTCAAAAAGTTAGGGCAATGGGAGATTTGGTCTTCTCAACTGAGAGTTATTGCTTCCCTCCGTCATCAAGGGCTTTCTATAATAATTATAGTCTTGAGGGAAGGCCTGAAGATCCTGTCTACCGCTGTCCTAATACGGGAGTCTATGCTGGAAGGGCTGACTTTGTTAAGAAATTTCTCCTTGGCATGTTTGGGATGGATGGAGACAGTGCAAGCGCTGATAAGTTGAGTGATTTAAGGGGTGATTACAAAAGTGTTGCCTCAAAAGATGTATTTGAAAACGATCAGGTGCAGCTATGGAAGCACTTAGAAAAGGGCACATCACCAAATGACAAATTGCAAGAAGGTTCTGGGAAACTCATGTTTGACATGCAGGCTGAATTTTTCCAAAGCATGTTTGACTACGATAACGGAAGGGTGAAAGTGACCAACGAAGACGGAACTATCATCAGTGAAGTATTGAACAAAGAATCGAAGGGGCGGAATATACCACTTGTTGTTCATTATAACGGCAGTGCCAAGTTTTCAAACTCGAAAAAGGTTCTACCGGGGTTGAGGGAGGATTCATTGTTCAGGCGGAATGTGGTTAAGGAAAAGAGTCGTGCAGACCAGAGAGAATTTGAGCAATTCGTCAGTTTTTTTGACAGCTTCACTTTCAAAAGGGTGACATCTATTTCTTTGGCGACGATCTGTCCAAAAGCGTTTTTTGAGAGTTTATATTGAACGGTGCTCTTTATTTATTCCAAAGAAAAATGTCTTGAATTAAGGTCAGTACGTACTTGGTAGGAGAAACGAGGAAAAATCAGGATTCTCTGAAAAAAAGGATTTAGATAAGGTAGCAAAAGCCAGAATGGAAAACTGGAAACTGGTCAGTACGTACTTAGTAGTATAATCGAGAAGAATGAGGATTCTCTGAAAAAAAGGATTAGAGATAAGGTAGCAAAAGCCAGAATATGTTTTATTTTTATTTTATCACGTGTTTATTGTGAGAATTTTGATGCAAAAATCCAATTCTTGAAAACATTTCTTTCCAGGCAATTAAATTTGTAATTCTACGTACTGTGTAGTTTAATAGCTTGAACATTGTTCCTTTCCGGAAGATAAACAGGCAATAACTTTCGCCAACACCTATCCTTATATGACAGCCGGTTCTCGGTGGATATCAAAACCAGCGAGCCCTCCTCGTTAATCTGTGTCCAAGATGAGTTTGTCTCGACCAAATTTTCCGCTGCACTCTTCGGCACCCCCCGTGGATGCTGTTTTTTCACCGAAACCGATGGGTAAAATCAAAGTGACCATGGTGTGCCCGACATTGCCTTTTCTTGGGGTTGACATTGGCGTACAGACGTATGATGTATTGTTAGATTTGGACCGTCCAAAGATGCAGAAAATTCTGGACAGCGAAAATAGACGTCCGCTAAAAAAACTGGTGGTAAAGCTCATCTTGGATGTTTTCCAACTCGATCCAGAATCTGATAAGTGGCAACCAATGTTGGAACGATTGATATTTGATAAAGGTGAGGCCTATTATTTTTCGCTCGCTTTTTCTCTCGCTTTTTCTCTCGCGGTGTCCCTCTTCTGACCGTTTCGTCGCAGATGAACTGGATAAAAAGCTCTCTCTGGGAAAAGTTGAAACTGATTTTTCTTTCGTGTCTGTTCTCATCAACAGTAGCTATCAGTTGCCTTGGATGCCTCTCTTGTCCATAGCCAATGGCAGTACGATTGAGATTCAAGTCCAACCTGCCGAAAAATGCGCCTGGTTGAAGATAATCTGGTCCGCATGCGAGCGCTCGCCCTCCAAGAGTAGGCCTAACCCTGTCGAGAGCAAACCCCATAATACTAATACTAATACTGACCCAGCTAAGAGCAAACCCACCAAGACTGACCCTATCAAGAGCAAGCCAAACAAATCCGACCTTGCCGAGAGCAAACATGCGAAGGACAAAGCAAGTAAATCCAACCTTACCAAGAGCAAGTCCCCAAAGAGCGAACCCGCCAAGAGTAAAAAAAATACACCGAAGTTTGCTCCACCTGTGGTGAGGTCGCCTGCCGCTAAGTTGATGAAACCTCATTCGCCACCTGTGGTGAAAACACAATCGCTGTCCATGGCAAAGCCATCTTCTGCTGGTGAGATAGCTGCTTCTGGCGGCAATCCCTCAGATAGTACCACTTCTTCTTCTACTTCTTCTTCTGATGATGATGATGATGATTCATACTCAAAGTCTGAGCTCGTAGAACCACGACCAACTCAAACCTTGGCACCTGCATCAACGATAGCATCGCCATTAAGACAAAACGATGATCATTTAGAACCATCCGCGTCACGGCCATTGAAGGGTGATGTTTCCTCGTCCGATTCTGATTCTGAATCAACATCTGAATCAGAATCGTCCTTATCTGAATCTGACGACGATAATGATAATGACAGTGACGATGACGAAAACGATGACGGCAGCAACCAAAATGATCGTGGTCTTTCTATCACATCCAAGCCTCCTCCCAAATCGCTGCCTCCCAAAGTCGCCCTCCCGAGTCCCTCGATGAAGAAGAAAAAGAAATCCATGATTGACTTGATTTCCGTCGAAACCCGGAAGCAGCAGAAGCAGAAACCCATCTGGGGGAACTCCGCGACAATTTCCCCACCAGGTACCGTCATGTCATCGGTCACTTCGTCTACTGACGTCGATAATAATGGCGATGCCTCTGCCACTGCGAATACCCCTAAAAGAAGCAATAGGAAAAGGAAATTGAGCGAAGACATCAGCGATATCAACGGTACCAACGGCACGAAGAGCACCAACAACATAAAAATCCCAACAAAGAAGGTTAAAAAAACAGACTTTTCGAAACCGGGCTCGGTGGAAGGGTTAGTTGGCTCGGCTGCTGAGGTTGATAACATATAAAGAAGATTGCCCAAAATTTGATTGATCCGTCGATTTTTTGTTCAGGCAATCCAATTACATCGACAACTGCTACCAAAAAATGTAGGCCCTCAAAAAGTAGTTGAAATCGACGAGGAGATATGAATGTGTCTCAGCTGTCACACATTATCACTTAAAGCGAATGAAGAAACACGATTTTTCTCATCAATAACAGCATTGTGCTTCCCAAGGACAGGACAAAAAGTGCTTTTGGCAAACTGACAAAAAGTGCTTTTGCAAACTGGCAAGTTATCATTCCATTTAACCATAAAGTTGTGCTTTATTCCTTCACTTCTCCACTAAAATTCTACGTCGTCCGAAGCGGTGGACTGACGAGGACAACAATGTCACCTCTGATAAATAGCATGGCAAGCTCTCGGGTCCTCTTGTTCACAATTTCCTCATCAGTCTCCTCGTCAATTTCATGCGATGTTACAGTTTCTTCCACATCTGAGAGAACCATGTTGAGATGCTGGTCGTAAGCCTGTTTGTTACCATGGGATGGAGGGGAGTGAGGGTGAGACACCACACCGATTCCAGATTACAATTTTCACACTCCTGAACTTACATGCAGCTTGCCTCGCAATTCACGGTCGCCTCGAGTCTTGACGTAAACGCGCTCGTCGAGTGAAAGGCGTAAAAGGTCCAGTGGTTCCTCCATTGATCTGAAAAATTAGTGCCGAATTGTTTGCCGAGCAAAAATGGGGTAAGGGATGCTGTGAGAAGGGGATTTAGGAGGGGATCTTCCTTGCGCAAACAGTTGTCCTTTCGTGGTCAGAAATTAAGGTGCCAGCGAAAGTAGGCGAGGTTAAACTTGGGGAGCACAAAGAAAAAAACACGAAGAGAAAATTACCCTATTAAAATTCTCTCCAAAGTTACTACCGAAAAGTCTGAAACAGAGCTCGTGAGGTTTTTCTAATAGAGTAGTAGCCTCGTTTTGAGTTTGATTCTTATAAAAATGTACTTGGATAAGGCAAGAAATCGCCTCCCTCTCACTTTCTGCTCTCTTCTTTCTCCTGTGGCGAACAGAGGAATCCTATAAAGCTTCGTCCGGGGGTTACTTTTGCCTGCAGGCGACTAGCTGTGGGTCCCGCCGAGAGGCAGGGAGGGGTGTTCGGATGGGATTTTTAAGCCTTCCATATGCTGGAGTGTCAAAAAACTGTGGAGGATAACGCTGAGGGTAGATCAAAGTATAGGACGCCGAAAGAAAAAGGAAACAACTAAAAACTAGGTGAGTACGAGAAGGAGCAGTTAGATAGACACTTGCGCTTTTCCAAAGAAACGCACCTTGAAGTCAAAGGCGGGAGCAAAAGGATAATAGCTCGCCGCCTGATACCGGGGTGCAACATTACAGGCTCATTTATTCCAACGAACGTGTACAAGAAAGTTGCCGACCTTTTTTACGAGTTGAAACAACAAGTAATGAAAACAGGTGAGAATGAATGCAGGAGCTGATGATTTTATCATATAAAACCTCTGTAAACCCACCGCCAACAGATTCACCACACTCACCGAAACTTCCTTCAGAGAGTAATCTAGCGTTCAGCCTTTTCACCTTGTGAATGTGCTTGAATATTGGGACCTTGGGGTCCATGATCACTAGCCAATGAAAGAAAATCAAGAGATTTTCGGTCGTGCCAGCCGTGCCGTTCAGAGTGTTGGATGAGAGGGGCCGCCGACGAATCAGAGGGGGATGTCCAGCGATCAACGAAATCCTTTCTTACACATCGCCTAACATTAACACACACCTCCATTACAATCACAGGACATGGGTTCGTTTTTTCCTCGATCTGGGGATTTTTCTCTCGATTTTGGGTCTTTCCCTTATTTCGTGCTGTTATCTGTGCCATTTGCAAGCTGCTGGTCACTCCGAAGGTCGAAGCGTTAGGCAAAGGCAAGGAGGGGGAAATTCCCCTTTCCTGCTCTGAGCTGTTTTTGACAAATTAATGGAGAGTAAATGTACGACAAGTTTTTATTGAGTTATAATGAAAAAACAAATGGATCCGACATAACCAAAGTGGGGGCGACTAATTTTTACTTTATCTCTTTTACTCGCTCTTGGCCATGTGCTTGATCAAATCAAGGCACTTGTTAGAATAACCGCACTCGTTATCATACCATGACACTAGCTTCACGAAGTCGTCCGTAAGAGCAATACCGGCCTTCTGGTCGAAAATACTCGTGTGGGGGTTACCAATGAAGTCACTGCTCACGATGTCCTTATCCTGATACTGGAGAATACCCTTCATCTCGTTCTCACTAGCGTCCTTGATCTTAGCACAGATCTCGTCGTAACTGGCTCCCTTCTCGAGGCGGGCAGTGAGGTCGACAACAGACACATTGGCGGTCGGGACGCGGAAGCTCATACCCGTGAGCTTTCCGTTAAGCTCGGGG
>Ga0115555_1001913_pt1 | contig 14206 bp, 12 predicted proteins | sample COGITO_mtgs_1104_2_FD_87285 | JGI IMG/M metagenome (GOLD analysis project Ga0115555, IMG submission 87285) | Pelagic marine microbial communities from North Sea - COGITO_mtgs_110407 | ecosystem: Environmental > Aquatic > Marine > Epipelagic | place: Germany:Helgoland, sampling site Kabeltonne... | reverse complement strand
CCCCCCTAACAAAAATCATAGAAAGAAACCGGTTCAAAAAAAGGCAAATACACCGCCCTTCTCGCCGTCCTAACAATGGGTTCCTTCGTGATCCCCATGGGCCAGTACTTCTGGTACGTCCGCGAGGACTCCTCCTTCGACGCGTACGTCGACAAGAAGATCAAGAGCGACGTCGGCTCGAGGTCCAAGGCGGCGGCGGCCAAGCCCGCCAAGGCCAAGGGGGGATGGGGTAGGAAGGCCAAGGTCCAGGAGCCGCCGCCCGTCGAGAAGAAGAAGAATTTCTGGGAGAGGTGAGGACCGAGAAAAACATTTATTATTACGTACGACGAACGCCACGATGCAACGACGGGAAAATAATTATCGCAATACGCTGTACCCCTCCTGTACTACGCGCCCTTATGGTTTTTATTTTTGTGATTATGTGAATTAAGAGAAACAGTAGGATATTTTTTTTGGGTGCAAAACGTAATTTTTTTCCCCTACACCTCATAATTTTGGCACTATGCACTCCCCTCCCCTCCCCTCCCCCCTTTCTACTTTACTTCTAACCCCTCACCAAAAGGCCTCTTTAAGGCACCACCTTTTCGTAGTCTTGCTCATTGTCGCAATACTATTAAGTAAATTCTTGAATATTGCAGCCTCATTATCCTTATAAAACCCCCCAAACTGATCAATAATTTGTTTGGTCGTGGGTCCCCCCCCCCCATACGCCGCGTGCGATCCCCCGTGTCTCCTAATGAACTCCCTCAGCTTCCTCGCGACGATGTCGAACTTCTTGTCCGCCCTCGTGAGGCTCCTCGACGGCGCCGGACCGCCGCTGTACTCGTTGTACGCCACGTCGTCGTTCCTCCTCTGGATGGAACCGAGGAGGCTCATGCTGCTGCTGTTCCCCGCCCGGCCGTAGTCGATCTTGCTGCCCCCCCTGACATTCCCGTTCCCGCTCCCGTTCCCGCTTCCGTTCCCGTTCCCGTTCCCGCTGCGACCAGCACGGCGCAAATTGTTGACGGCCTCCCTTGCCATCCTCTTCGCCTCGTCCTCCATGTTCCTCATCCTCGTTGATTTCGTGCTACTGCTGTCGGTGAGGTCGTGGTCAATGACGCCGCTTATACCGCTCCTCATTATTTTGCTCAGGACGGCGTTGTTCTCGTCATCGGTCGCGGGGACAGGGGAATTCGCCCGGCTGCTGCGGTTGCTATTGCCGTTTCTATCACCCCCGTTGCCATTATCATCGCAGCTTTCCTCGTCACCCTTTTCAGGATTCGTCTTGACTTTTTTCGCCACTACACCAACCTTTCCCAGGAGGTCCGAAGTCTCGCATTCACCGCCGTCGTCCCCCCCTTCACCCCGCGACCTCTTCCCACCGCCACTACTCCCGCTGTACCGAAACAAATCCTTCAGGTCCCCCTGCGTAAACAGCCGCTTCTGCCTCGGGTCCTGCAGAACTTTATTCGTCAGGGAAGTCTTGAAAATTTGACGCTGGTAGATCTTCTCTTCGATCGTACCGGAGGTAACGAAGCGGTAGACGACGACGTCTTTCGTCTGACCGAAGCGCCAGGACCGCTCCCGAGCCTGCGCGTCGGTCTGAGGATTCCAGTCCGGGTCGAATATAACGATGCGGTTGGCTCCGGTCAAGTTGATACCCACCCCGCCTGTCTTGGTGCTTAAAAGGAGGCCGAAGACGCGCGGTTTCCTGGTGTTGACACTTTTCTTGTCGTCCATGTCGCTGTCCTCGCTGTCATCGTCGTGAACGCCGCTGTTGAAATCGTCGATGATACGCTGCCGATCGCGGATATTCGTCTTCCCGTCGATCCTGCCGAACATGCCTACTCCGAGGCGGTCGACGAAGCTTTTTATTATGTCGAGCATCTTAACAGATTGAGAGAAGATCAGGACGCGGTGCTTTTGACGGTACCAGAGCGGTAATATCTTGCTCAGAACGACCAGTTTTCCCGATCGGAGCATCTCCTCGTCATCATCATCGTCATCCTCATCGCCATCGTCGACATTCCCATTTACAATCCCATTTCCATTCCCATTCCTATCGCTCTGTTTGTCGTCGGTGCTGCCGCCACCACCGCTGCTGCCACCACCGCTGCTGTCGCCGCCGCTGCCGCCGCCGCCAATACCAATTCCGTTATCCTCATTCTCCCCCTCGAACTCCTCGTCACCAACCAACAAACGTGGATGGTTGCAGAGCTTTCTAAGGATGCTAATACTCTTGAATAGCAAATTACCTGCACCGCGTCGACTGCCATCGTATCCATCATCCTCTCCTCGCCAGAGCAAATCTCGTACTTCGGGGCTGCTTATGTAAGCTCTGTAAAGTCGCTCCTGCTCTTTCGATAGCGTACAGAATATCACCTGCTCAGTCTTTCCAGGCATGAGTGTCTGCACCTCCCGAATCTCATCCTTTCGCCTGCGGAGTAAATAAGGGCCGATGAGGTCCTTTAGAACAAGCGCACATCGGTAGCCGAGCTGAACTTCCATAGGACTTGCATTTTTGAAGCCACCCCTGCGAATGGGAACACCAAACTCATTGTCAAATACTTCCGCGTCGTTCCCTAAACGCCCGGGGAACACAAAATCGTACAACGACCAAAGCTCAATTAAATTGTTCTGAATCGGAGTTCCGCTCAACAGGATTCGATGCGGCGTTCGGATACGCTTCAGCTCCTTCGTTGTCTTCGCCTGTGGATTTCTAATTCGCTGCCCCTCGTCCAAGCAGACCATGTCCCAGTTTTTGTTGACCATGCACATTCCCCCTGTGTTATTGTTTTCCGGGTTGAGTTCGCCGTCGATCCTGAGCGAGTCGTATGTTGTCAGCACGCAGTAGCCCACCCCGATGAGATCCACAGCTGTGGGGTATAGAACGTCAGAATTTTTCGAACTTAGGCGCTGCTCCAAAAGCTCTATTCGCCGACGCTCGTTTCGGCGAAGTTTCATTCGTACCCACTTGTCTAAATTTTCAATGGCACCACCTATTGAGTGTACAGATCTATCGAAGTTTCCTCCTCCCTTCCCCTCGGCACTTTTGTGACAAATGACAACGCGCATTCCTGGCGCCCAACGGTGGAGCTCCGAGACCCAGTGACGAAGGATCGTGCCAGGACAAACAATTAAGCAGGATCGAATCGGATTGGGGTTACTACTGTTATTGCCTTCCTCTCCTCGGTTTATTCGCTCGTCGTATTTCACCCATGACCGCCAGCCTATGAAGCCGCTCACCCCACCCGTCTTCCCCAGCCCCATTTCGTCGCCCACTATCCCACCCACAGACTTCTTACGCAGACTGTGGAGAAACTCGAGCACCTGGAGCTGGTGAGGGAATAAGTGATGAAAACCAGACGCGTGATCGCTTCTACGTCCCTGTCCGAGCAAGCGTTCCTCCAGTGTGGCAACACCCCTGAGATGAGGGGGAAGAGGAGGAAGAACTGGACGATGTTGGCCTGCATTTCTGAAACCCTCTTCATCATCGTCGTCATCATCGTCGTCGTCGTCATCATTCCCAACCTTGACTTCTTTTGCTGTTGGAGCCCGCCAATTTAATGCCCCTTCCTCCACCTCAGCGAAGAAATCGTATCCTACCCCCTCATCATCATCATCATCCTTCTCATCGTTTCCGTTTCCGTTTTCGTTTTCAGGGATGAGGCCGAAATCCTTGCAGAATTTCTCAACACGATAGTCGTAGTCTATTTCCATTAGGTCGTCGACGGGAGCATCCCTGTCCATGTAATAATCCTCTTTTTGTTCTCGTTTCACTTTCCCTTTACTGACTCGGGCAGGTTTCTCTAAGCAGCTTTCCTCATCTTCCATGACTATGTCGCTGCCTTCTTCGGAGGAGGAAGAGCTCGCGTCGTCGTCGAAGAAATCCGCGTCGTTATCGTTGTCGTTATCGTTATCGTTGTCGTTGTCGTTGTCGTTGTCGTTGTCATAATAGTCTTCGCCCAAGTCTCCCTTGGAAGAATCAGAACCATCATCAATAGAAACTTCGTTCTCGACAACTCTCTTTCTTCGCGGTCCATTGCACCCACCTCTTTTTTCCAAGTGCTTCTCCACGACCTCGTCGGCCGTCTCAAAGGTTAATTGAGAGCAGAAACCGAGATGAACATTGCAGACGGGGCACGTAATATTGTCAGCATTGTTGCCATTGTTGCGAACAGTGACAGCAGGAGGGGGCGAAGAGGACCGTAGAGTCTTTCTTGTTTTTTCTGGAGAATTCTTTTTCTTCTTCTTCTTGATGACGCCAGGGGATATTGCCGACGGAGGCGACAGCTTCTGTGATTTAATAATCCCCTTCCCATCAAAGATTCGATTCGTAGTTGTCGTAGTTGTCATAGATGGGGAATTTATGATTGCGTCCTTGAAGCTGACGGAGCTGCTGCTGTTTTTCCCTCTGCCGCTGCCGCTGCCGCTGCCACTGCCACTGCCACTATTACTGCCACCGCCACTACTACTGCCACCAAAGTTGTTGCCCTTGTTACTACCCTTCTTTTTGCTCAAACCCATCACGACGCCATGCAGCCTTCTCTCCTCCTCCTTCTCCCTCCTCTGTTCTTCAATTCGCTTCTTATTCTTCTCCCCACGGCGCCCGTCATCAAATTCTACTATCTTAATGCCCACTTCACGATCTTTGTAGTAAGTTTGTGATTCCATCCTCCTCTTCAGTCGCTCCTCCGCCTCCTTTTCACCGTCGATCTTCGCCTGCTTCGCAGCCTCTTTCATCGCTTTTACCTCTCTCAACGCTTCTCCCCACTGAGACTCTGTTGCGCGACGAATATGGCGCTCATCATCATCTTCTCTCTCCTGTTCAGTCTCTTGGCGGCCCAGGAGCTGAGAAATGCTCCGATTTACTATAATTTCTTTCATCCGCACTAATTCTATCTTGCCAAGACGGCCACCATCAACTCCTCTCTCATTCTGCAGTGAAATTTCTTTTGAAAAGTCTTTGGTCACGCTCTGAAGGAGCTTAACCATCTTCCTCCGGAGCGCGGACCGGTGCGTTCTTAGCACTTGAAGCATTATCGCATCATGGCGTTTTTGCTGCTGCATCAATGCTCTGCTGCTGCTGCTTCCGTTGCCGTTGTTCCCAGGAGCAGGCGGAAGGAGCCCTGATGAACCCTCCAGCATGTTCCCATAGCCGAACATATCACCGGAAATAAAGCTATCAACGAAACGTGCTTGTCCTCGATCCAACGATCCCAAGGGGATGTCATTTCTTGCAGAAGAAGAGGATGCAGGAGCCTCAGAGTTAAATTCACGCATTATCTTGGCTTCTTCAGTCGTAGCATCCGTGACTCGGACCCCAGGAAGAGCGAGGAGAGCCGCTTCGTCCATCTTTGTTGTCTTGGTGTACAATGGGAGCAAGGAAGAAATGTGAGTGACTCACTGTCTCTAGTGATGCTGCTTAGAGATGTCCGTTCGTTGATAGCTTTACTCTGCGAGGATAACAATATTATATTTCAGAGAAGGTAGGAGAGAGAATTTTTTATCAATCTGCCGGCTATACTTCATTATTCCTTGGTTTTTGCGAGTTTCAGAAGCATCAAAAAAGAATCAGTGGAGGTTGCGGCTCCTAACGTCAAGTTTGGTAGAGCGGCTGCCAGCGAATACCCACTATGAAGACCTACTTCGCCGTGCATTTCACGGCTATGTTACTGTTACTTCTCTGCAACATATCTCTTGCGAAGATCATGCAAGGGACAATAACACTTGACAGTGACACCACAGAAGCCTTCGTAACGCGATTCAGCTTCGGCCAGGAGGAAAAGGGGCACGTAACTGCGAGCTTTACGGGACACGGAGACAGATTCGGTACAGCTGACGGCCAACAGCACAGGCTTGAGCTTGAAATTTTTGACGACAAAGCCTACAAGGCGTATCTGGAGAGCCTGAAGAAAGGGTCATTGTGTGACGAGCGCATGAAGGCGGCGACTACGCGAAGGCGTTTAGTCAAACAGCCGCCGAGCAATGCCGAATTCAGTATCGAGTATGTGTTCCCGACAAAGTTTGATACACAGTTTTACTATTTTGTGGTCTCTGACTGCAGTCTTGAATTCTACCCAGCTCACCCACCCACATTAGACTACGAGTTTCACCTGTTGAATGGGGAGGGCGAATTGCCTGAAGAAGAAGTAGGGTTGCTGAGGATGAATGTTCTCGCTACAGTTGCTCTTTTTGGAGGGGTTTTGGTGTCAGGCATGGGGATTCAGAAAATGCTGGGAAGGTTTGGGACCGTGCATCTATCTACTGCTGCAGTCTTTTTGGCACTCATTTTTCAGCTCATGGCGTGTTTCTTTGAGGCGGTGCATTTAAGCAAATACAAAAGCGACGGAAAGGGGTACAGGCTGCGACACGGCCGGTTGCCCTTAGATTTTTTCAGCGATACCTTCCAGAATCTGTCAGAATCGCTTGCTATAATGGTGGTTGTCAGCGTTGCCGGGGGATGGACGCTTATAGACGGCGCTTGGACGGAAATGAAAAAAATCGGAAAAATAGGTGGGTCCGTTTTCCTTGCACAGTTTTTTATCGAGGTCATGAGTAGGAGATACGAGGAGGACTTCAGCAGCTTTCATGAGCATGACCATTGGCCAGGAAAGTTGTTGATGTTAGCGCGAATTGTGTTTGCGGGGTTGGTTGTTTGGGGCGGTAAGAGGGCTCTCAAAAAGGTCAGCGGAACAGACGAAAACGCGGCCATGTTTGTCAAGCTCTTTACCATTAGTGGAGCCGTCTATCTGTTGGGGTGAGTAAATTATCTGTTAGTGTGTGAAGTCGCGTTTCTATTTCTGACTGTTTCAGCGACTGTGCAGGTTCGTCTTTACAGTTTTCGTCGTGGCACCAATGAGTGAGCAGCATCGAAGACACTTCGTCGTGGAGAGCACTGCTATTGCACTCCAATGCTGTGCGCTGGGTGGGTTGATGGTGCTCTTTCTGGGGGGGGGAGGGCACCTGGGGAAAGCTTTTTTGAAGGCCAGTACAGTCAAAGGTGGCATGGACATGGGGAATGGACTTGGCGGCGGGGATAGCCTGGGTGGGGGAGGTGATGGTGTGCGGAAAAGCCTCCTGGAAAAGGTCAAGACGATGAAGCGAAAAGTGAACGTCGACTGAAGAAAATAAAATGTGTGATGACGGCATCATGACGGCACCATGACGCGAAAACGGAAAGAAGCAGATAGCGGCATTATGGTGTGTGCGGGACATAGATGGACCAATTAATTATAAGCACCAAGGATGAATTATACATCGCCAAACAGCACTCGCTTCGTTAGTTGGTCTCTTGCGATCATTCATAATATATATATTCATCATATCTTCTTCTCAAACGTTCCCCAACAACAAAAATCAAACCATTCTTCGCCCTCACGCGACGACGATGGCGATTACTCTAGTTCGGGTGCATCGACACCAGCCGCACGGTAAAATCCGTAGACCACCTCAACATCGCGGGGACTTCCCATGATGATTGGGCAACGGTCGTGAATGTGCTCGGGCACGACTTCCATAATTCTCCCGACGGTGCCGCGGAATAGACCCGTCGATGCCACACCCTTTGCCTGCTCAATAATCATCGCCATAGGGTAGCCCTCGTACAGAATACGAAGTTTTCCCTTGGTGCTCTTTTTGTCAGCAGGGTACATGAAGATTCCTCCGTAAAGGAGGGTGCGGTGGACATCAGCCACCATCGAGCCGCAATAACGGGCGCTGTAGGGCTTAGCACCGCCCTTGAAGAAAGATGCGCTGTCAAGGATTGGCTTGTCCCACTGCTGAGAATTTCCCTCATTACAGGAGTAGATCTTCTTGCCACCGCCTTCGGGGAACTGCATGTTCTTCCGTGTGTGGACAAACTCGCCGATGGAAGGGTCAAGGCAGAAGCAGTGGACACCGCCGTTCTTAAATGTAAGCACAAGCTCAACAGCGCTAGAGTAGACGCAGTAGCCAGCGCACACCATGTCATCTCCGCGCCTCAGGGCATCCTTCAGCCCAGCTTCCCCGGGAGTTTTCTCGTAAACACCGAAAATAGTTCCAACAGAAACGTTGCAGTCGATGTTGCTGCTGCCATCGAGGGGATCGAAAGCAACAACGTATTTAGACGTCTCACTGTTCGCGTTCGGGCAGATGATAATATCCTCGTTCTCCTCACTGACCAAAACACTGCAGACGCCGCTGTTCTTCAAGGCATTGACCATGATGTCGTTGGACAAAATGTCGAGTTTCTTCTGATCATCGCCCGTCGCGTTGACCTCACCAGCGAGGCCATACAGGTTACTGATTCCCGCACGCTTCACAGCGGTAGAAATACTCTTGCAAGACAACGCAATCGAGTTCATCAGGATCGTCAAGGGCAAATTCTGGCCCTGGTTGCTCATGACAAAGTTTGACAAGGTCGGGGTGTTGGATAGGTTCTCCATTTCTGCAGTAGGAATAATAATGACCAAAAAGGGGGACAGACTGTGTTAGCTGTGGGAAAGACGGTCGATGGATGTCAACAAATTGACAAGGCGATAGATCGGTCATTTTTCCCCCCCCGAGGCGAGTCATTGCGGAGAAAAAAAGACCTGTGCAGATGGCACAGAGAGCACGCAATCAGACAAGTCTAGTGCAGAGGGATCGACAGGACATTATATGCTGAAAGTGGGAGAAAACAACTTTTTGCTGGGGTCATTTAGGGGAAGAGGGAGCCACAAAAATGCCGGGGACAGTTTGGTGGATACGAAAAGGCAGGAAGAGAAAAAACCACAAAATAACGCAAATTGGTATAGAGAGCGTGCGTACCAGAAGCCATATTTTCGTCCGCTTTCGTTTGCTGGGTGTGGCCTCTCTCGAAAAATTGACTGGGAGAATTTGTGAATTGGTCCATAAAATATTCAAATTTGCTTCAATCAATCGTAAAATCTATCGTGAGACTATAGCCTACAACTGCAGTTCGGTACCAGAAATAAATCTCAAAAAATTAGTGTAGTGGAAGAGGTGACGACGGCCCCCCCCACCCCACGCCACAATTTGCGACCGGCCCAACCACCATGTCTGGGTTCGCTCCGACGCCTCCACTGCCCGCACTGATCGATACGCTCGATGATCCAACTTCTCCAGTGCCGAAACTGATGAGGGCTGCTTACTATGTAAGAAATGTGTACGAGAGAGATTCGACAACCAAAGCTGCAAAAGACAGCATTGTTAGGGCGCTGTGCCGTGCCCTCGAAGGGACAGGGGGTGCTTTGATTCGCCACGAATATGCATACGTCCTAGGTCAAATAGGAGATGGGCAAGCGAGGGAGTGCTTAGAGCGAGTTCTCAGGGAGGAGGGTGACAATGTGATGGTCCGGCATGAATGCGGTGAGGCTTTAGGAGCTATTGGAGACAAGAGGTCGATTCCCATTCTTATGGAGTGCACGAAGGACGAGCGAATCGAAGTCGGCCAAACTTGCGAGGTGGCGGCAAATTTCATCCGTTGGAGGGTGGAGGATAACAAAAATGTAGAGGATTATGAATCAGATCCCAACGCTCCTGTTGCGTGCGCGTGCATGCTATCCCCATACGACAGTAAGGATCCCGCTCCACCATCGCCGGAGCACGCTAATCTATCGACTCGCGAGCTAGGCGAAATTTTGCGAAATGAGAAATTGGAGCTATTTGAACGTTACAAGAGCATGTTTTCGCTGCGAAACCGTGGGGGCGACGAGTGTGTTGCCGAGTTGGGTAATACTTTGGTGGAAGACGACTCTTCAGCACTATTGCGGCACGAGGTGGCCTACGTGCTGGGGCAGATGGCGATGGGATCCGGGTTTGAATTTTTGGTGAAGTCTCTACGACGACCGGGAGAGCACAGCATGGTGCGACACGAGGCAGCTGAAGCGCTGGGGGCCATTGGTGATAGATGGGATGACTGCGAGAAGGTTCTGGAAGAGTTTCGCGATGATGAGAAGGAGGATATTGTTGTCAGAGAATCGTGCCAGGTCGCTCTTGATGCTGCGGATTATTTTGGACTGGCGTCGTCAATTGGGGAGGGGGACACATTATTCAAAGACGTTAAGGAAGGCGCACACTTCAACGTAGCAGTAGCTTAACAATAAAAGGAGTGCAGACACAAGTAGCAGGAATAGAATTTGGGCGTTCATTTTTATTTTTGACATAAACTTTTGCCTTGTCAACTTTCTCCATTCTATGTAAGTCACGAGGAAAAAGGTGATGATTCGATGATTTTATTCCTAATTTTAGAGAGACAGATGCGACTACTGCAGGTTCGCGAGCCCTGCCTCCGCCCCACCCTTGCCCCTGTGATTGCGCAGCGCGTCGGCGACGCGCCGGCCCTCGGCCATGATCGCGCGGTTCTCCTCGGGGTTGGTGAGCTCGGACACGGCCGCCACGGTATACTCGATCGCTTGGTCGTCGTCGCAGCCCTCCAGAACGCCGAGGAGCGCGCCGAGCACCGCCGGGTTGTGCGCCAGGGGCACCTGAAGCGCCGGACTGCCCGCGAGCCCGAAGAAGAGGAGGGCGGCACTCATTGTCTTGTGCTCGTGTAGCGTCTTGGCGACTGCGTCCACGAGGCCCGGGTGGTCGTGAATGGTTTGCTTGGTGCCGCGGCTCACGCAGAAGGACACGAGCACGCTGCATGCCATGTCCGGGTTGTTCTCGATGCCGCCGACGAGCAGCTCGAGCACGCCGGCGTTGGCGACCACCCGCTCGTGGCACGGGCCAATGGGCTGGCCGAGGCCGAGCCCGGAGAGGCACAAGACCGCGTACCTGCGCGAGCGCAAGCGAAGAGTTAGCTTTTAGGGCTTGGGTACAGGCGCGAGCGAAGTGAGCCTGGGCGACGGAGCACAGGTGCGAGCGAAGCGAGCCTGCACGTACATCTGGTGTGGGGTGTGTGCGATCGCGTCCACGAGCCCCTCGGTGCTCGTCAGCAGCGGCGCGAGGGTGAAGACACGGGCCAGGTAGGCGAGGATGGTCATCGCGAGGAGGCCCGCCTCGCCTTCCTCGCGGGCCAGGCTGGCCAGCGCCGCTAGGAGGCCAGGCTGCCCAGCGGCGACCGGGAACACGTTCTCCATGTCCTCAATGTCCTCCTTCAGGCGCTGCAGGCAACCCTGCAGGGCGGTGAGCTGGGTAATGGGGCTGAGCAGGTCAGCGGCGTTTGGGGGCCAGGGGTTCATGTGGGAGGTGCGGGGCGAGGGGTTGCGAGGTGAATAAAAAGAAAAAGAGAAAAAGAGAATGATGAAAATGATTTGTCGGCCTCCAAAGGTGTAAAACTGTGCGTTATTGTTGGCACACTTGCCTGTACTATGAGGAGGACAGTTTTCCCCGCGATGAAGCACTTCTATTCAATGATGGACCAAACTTGTTCTTTTGTCGGTCTTCTTATCACCCTCAGCCTTCTTGTTTCTGCAGGTGGCTCCAGCCCCCCCCCGGCTTACAGCGTGACCAGGGCGAAATACTCTGTTGATTTTGCAGGGGCAGCTTATTGTGCTGGCACTTTAGGTCGCGGTGTAGAGGACTGGAGCTGCTCATCATGTAAAAATCACCCGAACGTAGAAAACCGTACTGTCATTAGCAAGGGAAGCGTGCTATTTGACTTCAACGCATTTGTTGCTTACGACAAGGATGAAAATACTGTCGTAGTGAGCATTGCAGGAACTGATCCTTTGAAAATCCGCGATTACATTGATGACTTCGATGCTTTCATGATCCCTTATGCTCAATGCGACGGCTGCAAAGTCCATCAAGGCTTTTGGAGCTCGTATGAATTGGGTGCTGAGGAAACCAAATCTGCCGTGGATTATTTGTTAAACGCTTATCAAGGTGCAAAGCTGACAGTGACCGGACATTCACTCGGCGGCATTGTGGCGGTATTGGCTGCACTTGATTTACAACAAGCTGGCCATGTTGTGGACTCGGTGATAACTTTTGGCGAGCCTCGGGGTGGTAATGATGCATTTGCAACTTTTGCTGGCGAAAGCCTCCCCGCCACAAATACTTTTCGACTTACACACTATACTGACCCAATCCCCCAATTAGCTCCAAGAGCTCTCGGATTTCGTCACCATACGAATGAGATTTATTACAGTGAGCGGAATTCGGACGGTGCATACCTTGTGTGTAGCTCCGTGGATGGCGAGGATGAAACTTGCCAGAATTCGCTGGCAGTGTGCGTAAACCTCGACATGCATCTCCACTACGTTGGGTTTGATTTTGTGGGAAACTATTTAAAATGTAAGCTGTAGAATATTATGGGAACACCAATTGGTTTTTTTTACTAAAACAAACCTACTGGTTGTGCTAAAAATTATCATGCTTTCACCACGCTCATAGAGTCGATCCAAACCGTCCCAACACTGTGAAGGAAATACCTGGCCCACTTACGGCAACCATACGGGCAAGCAGAGTCGATATCATCAGTCGTTGTAACATCAAGGGTGTACTCGGTCCACTTGTTGGTCGCTGTCACAGTGAGCGATGTGTTGTTGCCCACAAAGATGGTGGTGTCCATGTTCAACTGAAAAATTTCGCCTCCTGCTGCTGCACCACCCTTGACAAAGACACTCACGGTATACTTGGTGCTCGCCTCTAGTTTGGGAAGAGTATAAGGTGAAAAATCGATTCCATGATTCTCGGTGACGGTGGTCAGGCGCATACTAGTGCGGCCGGTGTGGCTCAAGCGGTTGTCCGCAGCGTAAAAGCTGCCATCAGCATCATCTCCACCAAGATCGATGTAAAAGCCGTCCGTCACACCAGGGTTTACATTGATTTCAAAAGAAGGATTGTATACCATATTATCGTCCTCGAAGACAATTCGGTCAATTCGGTTCTTCTCAGCACTAGCCTTGGTGTTGATTCTATACGCCCGAGTCTCCATACCTCTCAGAGTATCGGTGATGGTCAGGACCCCATCCTCACTCACGACAAACGGGACACTTGCACAGTCCCCCGCGAGCGTTGGTTCGAACATACTCTCGACAGAAATCACATCACCAGCTTTTAAATCAAATTGAAACTCAGCGGAGTCGGCAACGATTGTGTCCGAACCAAGGTTAATAGCCAGCATAACGATGCTCTCGTCTCTATCTTCCCAAGTTCCAACTTTAATGTGCTCCACCGTAGTATCTCGTACTAATTCCAGACGAGTTCCGCCCGCCAACGCACTTGCCAACATGGATATCTCTAGCGACACTCGCTGAATCTCGTTCCAGGCCGCGGTGGAGCCGGTGGGAAAAAGGATTGGTGCATCTCGAACGAAGTACTGGATGGCAAGGCAATCGTACAAAAGGCTAATGTAGCCCATCAAGCGCTCTTCCTGGATGGAGGGGCTCCGTGCCCAGTTCTCCCCTCCGCCAAAAGACTGCGGGACAAACATAATCGGTTTGCCAAGGTCATGAACGACCTGGAGGGACGAAGCGATGCTGCTCGCTGGGCTGCCCGGAATTGGGTAAGTGTCAACCATAATGAGATCCAAAGCATCCATATAATTGGCGGCCCCACCAGCACAAAACACCATTGAAACCGGGTGGTTGGGGTCGAGCTTTTTGATCAGGTCGTACTTTGGCTGGAGGACCTCAAGGGAGATTCCGGAACCGTCTGGCTCATCAGAGAGATACCAAGCAAAGAGAGCAGGGTGTTCCTTGTACCTTTCGACTTGCGCCGTGATGTTTGCCATTACTTCATCCGTAGGCTCAAGAGAAGCAAATGCGATTAGCTGGAAGTGGACCAAGAAGCCGATGCTCGCGCAGTCATCCATGAACTGGTCCATTTTGCTGAACCAGGCTTCATCCGCTGTTGCCGAGGAAACATATGGGGCAGTCAGAGACATGGCGCTGTAGTGCTCGTCAAACGGAATACTGAAGTCATTCTCATACTGATAGAATCCGAAGGGAATAACAGGGAGAGAGCTGCCATCGGCAAGGATTCGATGCAATCCTCTGCCATCAGGAATATGCAGTGCACCTTCGATGGGGCTTTTGTCGTCATGTACTGACGTGAACGGTTGCCAATTACTCCGGTCTACTACCACAGTCTTTTCTCTGTGGTCTCCCCGGCATTCTTGGCGACAAAAAGCCGATTTTCTGGCGCATCCAAGGCGATCCTGATTGTCATCTATGGAAACAACTGAGCAGAACTTGAATTCGTTTAGACAGTCAGTATGGCAAGGATTGGAATCCGATGCTGTTACCGCTGCTTGTACTGAAGCTACGGCTATTGCTATATACTCAGAAAATTTCAT
>Ga0115555_1001910_pt1 | contig 14219 bp, 9 predicted proteins | sample COGITO_mtgs_1104_2_FD_87285 | JGI IMG/M metagenome (GOLD analysis project Ga0115555, IMG submission 87285) | Pelagic marine microbial communities from North Sea - COGITO_mtgs_110407 | ecosystem: Environmental > Aquatic > Marine > Epipelagic | place: Germany:Helgoland, sampling site Kabeltonne... | reverse complement strand
TTGGTTCTAGGCTTGTAAATTTCCTCTGCAAGATGGTTTGTTATTTATCAATCGATTGACGACAAGCGAATCGAGCGCAATACAAGTTAGCCAAGTCAAGATGCGATGATGAATCTCAAAAAAGTTACTTCTGACCGGCGTCGCCCTTCTCCTCACAGATGAGCATGGCGATCAATTTTTACTTACCTGCGATAATCTGCATCTTCTCCTTGGATTTTTTTAGGGTAGCTATTTTTTGTTGAGGAACTTCTCTGCGTTCCATTTTTGTCGCTGTTAGAAGACTCCTTTCTATCGAGGCTCCATCAACTAATGTATAGAGCCCTAGGCATATGGTAGTGGGAGGAGTTGATATGGTGTTAGATGAGAAAGATCCTCTCAGAAATTGTATCAGAAAAACAATACTAACTTGGTGAGGTTGTCGATAAGGGAATCCTGGGCTGGTGTTTCTTCACAATAATTACGTATGGGTTTGGACTTTTCGGGGAAAAAAATAAATATCCGTGTTCGTTCCCGGGGGCAGCCGATGCAACTTCCTTCTCTCTCTCTGAAAAAATTTTCGAATCGTACTTTGTTGATTGTAACGGGGCCCCTTGGATGTACTCATGCCGTCCGTCCTAGAGATATGGCGGCAAAAGCAAAATGAAGGGCTCAGAGATGAGGTGAGAGAAAAGTCGTTTCTTGGAAACAATTTCTTTTCTCCCCACTCACCAATATATACTCTTCTCTCGCAGCGCCTATTGAACGAGAAGAAAAAGGCAGAGGCGGAGGCGATCTTGTCGCACATGCACGACATTAGAGCAATTGTGAGGGAGAGATCGTCTTCTTCTCTGGGTGCTTCTAGTAGGAGAGAAAGCTTGCCGCCTCCTTATGAGGAAGAGTCGTCCCCTGCTCCGGTTGAGAGCATTAAGCGGCCCCAGAGAAAGGCTCCGAGGCCGCCTCCGGGATGATACACATCATCAAAAACTGTAGTAGATTAGATAGAAAAAAACCGCAACGGCAAGGTTATTTATTGTTATCGGGTATCGGTGGTAGCAGTTCAAAAATTTGAACTACATAAATATTTTGTCTCGACATAGCTGTCGTAACCCTCAACACCGCCCTCCCTTCCTAGCCCGGAACCACCAACGCCTCCGAAAGGGGCGTGGCAGTTGCTGATAATGCCGCAGTTTATTCCCACCATCCCGCTCTCCAATGAATCTGCAACAGCTTCAATTTCACCCTGGTCACGGCTATAGAAATAATTGCAAAGCCCCGCGTCCGAGTCGTTCGCAGTATTTATAGCTTCGTCGATGTCGCTAAAACGCCTTAGGGCTATGACTGGACCAAAATTCTCCGAACGCCATATTTCATCATCGAGAGAAACACCAGCGATGACCGTAGGACTGAAATAGTTCTCCCCAAGATCTGGCAACCGTTCCCCGCCAATCAAAACCACCGCTCCGTTTGCGACTGCGCTATTCACACGGAATTCAATCTTATCTACACTCTCACTTGTGATCAAGCATGACATGTCACAACCTCTCTCAAACCCATCTTTCACGCGAATTTTTTGCACCCGCGCAAGTAATTTCTCCTCAAACTCATCCGCCACCTTCTCATGAATGAGGAATCGATCACTGCAGACACAGGTTTGTCCAGCATTCCTAAACTTACTATTGATCGCTCCATCCACCGCAGAATCGACGTCCGCCGACTCACAAACAATAAATACCGCATTGCCGCCCAATTCCAGAGAAAATCTCTTCACAATTGGGGAAGTGCTACTCCAGCGCAGAAGCGTTTTTCCTACGGAAGTGCTGCCGGTGAAGGATATTTTTTTCACCCTCCGATCCTCGCAGAAGAGCTTCCCAATACTCGGAGTGCTTTTAGTTCCTGCAAGGACCAGTCGAAAGACATCCTGCGGGATTCCACTATCGAAAGCCAACTTCTCCAATGCAATCGCAACCAGTGGAGTGAGTTCGCTCGGCTTGAGAACACATGTACCGCCCATCATGATCGCGGGTGCGATTTTTCTTGTGATCATCGAGATTGGAAAGTTCCAAGGGGTGATGAAAGCGGAGAGGCCCACAGATTGTTTCTTGACTGTCAAAGATCGGCTATCAGGGAAAGGATTTTTTATTTCCCGATCCTTTGGCCGCAATTCGTTGTTTCCATAGAAATCAAGAAAAGACGTCGCATAACCTATCTCCCCCAGGGATTCTCGTATCGGCTTGCCACTCTCTAAGGTTATAATCTCTGCCAGTTCTTGCGAGTTCTCAGAAATCTTTCTTGAATAGTTTTTGAGAAGCTCTGCACGCTCAGTTACAGGAGTTTTCCGAAAAGTTCGCATTTCATCCGAGCATCGTTGCATAACATTCTCCGGGCTATCTGTCTCCCTCACTGTGGCAAGAACATCACCATTGCTAGGATTATGAACATGAAAGGTGTTACCAGTGGCTGCCTTGCTAGCTGGGAAGAGCTGGACAATGTGGCTCGAGGATGTCAAGAGAGAGCCTAAACGACTTTTGGCGGCAGGACGCATCTCTCTTTTCCTTTTTTCCAGCAATAGGGAAATGAGGAGGACAATTGCTCCATCGCTGCATTATTGCCTGCCCTCCCTCCCACGAATAATTATTTTTGCGATTTCCGTACAATACAATACAACATAATGGCTATCGAGGGAGAAAAAACTACAAATCATTCGCTGATAGCGAAACTTTCGAACATTTTGGCGAGCGGGCTGCTTCTCACGCTTGCTATTCTGAGCTTAAAGGGTGGGTTTGACTGGCCATCGTCTATGATTGGTATCTATGCGCTGGTTACAGCCTCTTTCATGCTGATCAATGAGTTTTGGAGGGTGAGTGATGTCGTACTACAACAGTTAGATATCGGGTAGCAGTGTCTTCGACACTCTTTACTAACTATTTATCTGTAGTTTACTGTCCTTGTGAATAATTGCCAGTTTCTCTTCAATTATTGGGGGAGGCATTCTTTTGGAGTTTCTGGTCGTTTGTAACTTGGTATAACAGCGGTTGGAAGCTTGCTATTTCGATTGCCCTGATGATCATTGCCGTGATGAACATTTTTTATGGGTGCATATTGGAGCCAATTGTTGCTAAGGATATCGTGAAGGGGGAGATTAAGCCAAGGTGATGGCGCAGCAGTTGGATGCTGATGACGATGATCATGATCATGCGGTAGTGGTGTTCGGGGGGGGATCGAGTAGGGGATCGATCGTGGGGATCGACAAAATCTTTCTGAGCTGAGTCTTTTGTATTAGCAATCAAAACACAATTGTTAACTTTACTTCTTATGCATATTCAATATAGCTGTGTCTGCAGCTGCTCAATCAGCCCCCAGCACTCTTTCAGATCGTCCTCGCATTGTTTCTCGGTCATGCTTGCCGTAGCCACTGCCAATGAATTCAGTTTCTCGTTCCTCTCGACTTCAGCTCTCCTCCTTCTCTCCAGTAATACGTTATTCTCCTTCCCTGACCCGCCCCGCCGTTTCAATCTGTCCCTCTCTTTGTTACGCTGTACCTCATTTTCGAACTCTAGAGCGCTTAGCCTACTCGCGATCGTCAAGTTAGTGCGATCCTTCAGTCCCTCTTCGCACACAGTAGCCATGTCAATGAGCTGCTGATTAGTCTTGGCAAAGTCTTCTTCCAATTCCTCCGTCATGGCCTCGATCCGAGCGAGTGCTTTCACCATTCCGCTGCTCTCCCCTTTCATCTCCTCGAGCAGCCTTTCGTTATCGTCATTTTCGTCTTCGTCAATTCTCTCCTCTTCATCAAACCCATTTGCGAAGCTACTTCGTGAGAACCGAAGGGGCATGAATTTCAAGCCAGGGTCATTCGTCGTAATGGCAGTTCTTGGAACTACGCCAATCGCCGCCACTTCACTCTTGGCCGGAAGGCTCATTATGGAGCTGAAGCCAAACTTGCTTTTTCCGTTTAGACTTGCAATGTCAACGAGCAAGCCAACTCCATTTTCTGTTTCTCCCCACGCTGTTGTACTAGCCAGAACACTTCCCCGCTCTCGTTTCTTCCTCAGAGTGTCAAGCCTAGCTTGTCTTCCGCGGTAGATACTCTGAATCCGACGAGCTGAATCGTTTCTAGATTTGATGTCCTTCTTTTTGCTATTGTATACCTGTCTCGAGCTCTTCCCACGCCACAGCCCCTGAATCCGCACTGCACCATCTTTCTCCTCATAGGTTTGCGCACGTTTCCTCAGGAACTTTGCGTATCCCATTCTCCCCCTCCAAGCGCACTGAACACGGATAGCGGCCCGTTCCCTCCTCTGATGCTCCTCGTACTGTTCTTTGTGCCTTCGTTTCCCTAAAATGCCTCTGTACCAGCACTGAATTCTCAGCGATGCAAGATCTGGATCCTGAAACTCATGGATCACCTCCTCCATCAAGACTTCTTTTGTCTTTTCCCCTTCGAGAAGTTCCCGATATAAATCTTGATCTCTCAACCGACTTGTTCTTACGGAAAGCAAGCTGAGCCGCTCCACCCCCTCCTCTTCCCCCCTCCTCACTGTGTTCTCGACAAAGTCCTTCAACCGCCCCCTGCCCCCATCGTAAACATCCTCAGAGACCGGGTAGCCTTTTGTCTTCTCTTTCTCTTCATTTCTTGCTTTCACTGATCGAACCCTGTCGGTGTAAGCCTGAAAATAGCGAGGGTTGAGAGAAGGCTGATGCAACATTGACGATGAAGACCCACCACCCTGACCGAGTTGCAACAAATTCCCTGGGGCAATTATTTCGATTGGAGTTCTAGCGGAGATGATGACATTTTCATCGTCCTCAACGTTTCCTTCCTTCGCACGACCAGTGCTCCTTCCAATTTGTGCTCCCTGCTCGTCTTGCATGCCTGGGAATGTCTCAAAAAATCAAAAACAGAGAGACTAAGGGGATGCACAAAGTCTTTCGGGAAACTTTGAAGATGAAGATAAAGTTGTGTAAGTATCTGGTAATCAAGTTTCTTTGCTGCTCACTTTTTTTGTTGTGGTGCAATTTATAATTTCAAGTTTTGCCCGGCCTTTTCTTTGCGAAGCTCTTGCTTCGAAGTTGACAAACTGTCGGGCTATTGTCTCACAACATGGAGCCGCAAACGCCAAATGGCGTGAATAGTCCAGCAAGTACAACCCCCTCCCCCTCGCGACCATTAAATAAGAAGAACGGATCTTCACACCTTCGCTCATTTGGTCCCGGAGCTAAAAACAACCTGGCCCTTGAGAACCTTTCTGAGATTGCCAAGAATGCTGTGAGGGAGATTAGCGGAGAACCTTGCTCTGCTCGAAGTAGAGCTTCAGAACCTGGCTCTGCTCGAAGTAGAGCTTCAAGCGAAGAATACAACGAGGGCAAGAGTCGCTCCCGGAGCCGCACCGCGCAAAAGATCCGGAAGCGTGGTAGCTCTGGTACCTCCTCGCGAACACACCGTAACACCTCGCTTAGAGAAGCTGCATCAGCAGCAATTAGTCAACTTAAGTTTTCCGCGGAACACTCAGATAGTTCCGAAGGCTTGGAGAAAGACAGTCCTACACAAAAAACGATCCAAATGGATGTTCCCGAGCACATGCGGACGGCAGTGGCGACGCTGAGTGATAGTCGTCGCCCAGGCGCGAGACGTGACCGTCGGGGCTCCAGGCGGAGTCAAGCGGGTCGACGAGGGTCTAAACAATATAAGCGACCGGTGAAGTCCATGCTGTTCTCTTACAACGGCAGCGAGTCTGGGGCGAAAAAAAAAAAGTTAAAGGAGTATAGCAGGCTATCGCAATTTCAAATCCTCGTCGGGGTGGCCAAGAACGACAAAGATCGAGAGATGGAAGAAAAAATGAAATTGAAAAATGCTGTGACGTTGGACCATTCCACCCTTCGACTCTTTGAGAGGTTGGGCGTCCGGCACAACGTGGACTCAGACTCGAGCAGCGACAACTACACGAGCGGGGGTTCCGTGAGCAGTGAGGAACATCGCTCAAGATACGTGAAAAGGCGCAGCCGCCGCCGCCGCGAGATCTTGCAGCAACGTAAACAGAATGACCTTTCGAAGTCTTCGACTTCTATCACGGAGATGGGCGACGACTTCTATATCGAAACGGCTCGTAGCCACGCAAGGTTGCGTTCCCCTTCCCCTACGTCCCGACAGCCTCCGCCAAGCTCTCCAACCGCGCATTCCACGCAAAAATTCTGTTCTGGAAGATCCCCATCGACAAATGCCGCTCGGGAAGCCCACGTTCGCCGCTCCAAAAAGCTCGCTCTAAAGTATACCCGGGACGTCCAAAGCATGAACATATTCATGGCGATGGTATACGAGAGGAAACAGGAAGCCGAGAAAGCTGAGGAAATGGTTGCAATCTTGGCAAAGAAAGATTTGGAAGAAGATATTCAATCGAAACACGTGAAATATCTCGAGAGTGTGGAAGAGAGGGAAATAGCGATGGTACGAAAACTTAGTCAAGTCCGCCAACGCAAATCCACCCTCTTGAATCGGTCCATCTCTCCGAAAATGTCTCTAAAGCTCAGAGGTGGGGGCGAAGAGGGCGGTTTGCTAAAGAAAGTTACGGCTGAAATTGGCATCGCCAACCATTTTGCACAGCTGGGGGCGAAAAAGAGGGTGGCGGATATAGCTTCCGGGAGGGACCAATCTCTCTCCCCAAATGAGAGCAGCCGCAACCCTTCACTACTCGGCTCCCCTCTTGGTACCATTGCGCACAAATTTCGCGCTATTAGCGCAAGTATTTCAGCGTCCAGCTCCCCGTCTTCCCCCCCATTGAACGCGGTTCTCAAGAATATTTCTGAACATGTTCCGACAGATGTAGGTAATATTTCCAGTTTAGTCGCTTCTTCTGACTCTCCAGAGCCAATCGACGGTGGTAGCTGTCCCTTTACCACAATCGTAGGATCGACTGTCAAGATTCGATCTAATCATTTGAAGAACACATCGGAGCGCCGGAAATCGAGTATATTAGGCAAATTACGTTCGTCTCGCCGACCGACGCACATGCACTCGCACCAAATCCAGGCGAGGAGTCAAGAAAGAGCTGACCAACGCTCTGCTCGCAAGGCTGGTCGCGAGCACAGAATGAAGTCTGCAGCGAAATTCGATGATTTTTTTCACTTCGATTCTGATGAAGATATTCCAACCGATACAGCCCTCGAGCAGGAAAAGAAGCGTATAGAGCAAGCATCGAGAGCGATAGACGAAGGTTTTGGTGATGAAAGCAATAGCACGAAGAGCGACTCGACGTGGGGGGATATCACGTCGTCAGACGAGGACGAGTTGATGGTTGACATTGATGTGGCCCAGCAACGCCTGCTTGAAAAGGCAATGCGTCGCAAAAGCATTCGCGAAGAAAGGGTGATCGATAAGGGGAAGGTGACCGCACAGGGGATAATGAGGAAGAAGGCAAAGAATGCGGAGTACTATGCTAGCATGAGAGATGTAGTTCTGGCAAACGCACAGCTGAACGACCAGTTCATTGAGGCTTTCGCCAAAAACCTCAAAAAATTTGAGGAGAAATATGAAAATAATCGACGGAAGAAAATGGAGGACGACGGTTATGATTATTCTCCAAAGCAGCCAACTTCGCCGAAGGCATCGACGAGAAAGAGGTCGAGAGTAAACTCTGTGATCAGGAAGCGTTCGTTTATGCCAGCAACCAATGGTAATGACAGCGACGGCGACGATGACAGGGACAACGAAGAGGACATATTGATGATGAAGAACAAGTACTCACCAGTCTCATCACTGGACCTTAGCAACAATCGCTTTAGCAAGCTAGGTACTGCGGCGCTTTTCGACGCGTTAACACCGGTCATTCATTCGATTAACTACAATGAGAACGATTTGTCGCACAGTATTGACAGCGTTTGCAGGTATCTCGGCAGCTATCGTCGCTGCAGATTAAAAACGTTAAAACTTAGCAATACTAAGCTCGGGAACCCCAATGTAGTGAAACTCTGCAAGGCGCTCAGTCACAACCCTCACATAACGGCTCTAGATTTGTCCAACAATGGTGTTAACAGTCAAGGTTGCTCGGCATTAGCTTCATTATTTGAAAGGGTAAGGGGGGTGATTAATTTATCCTTAGCCTGGAACAAAATCGATGGAGAGGGTTCTAGCGTGCTGTTTGCCGCCTTCTCAGATGTAGATAGCCTGATTACTCTGGACGTTAGTTGGAATAGCATAGGCACATTTCCTGTTCCCCATCCTTCCCAAATCAATGGAATCAATGCCCTTGCCAATTATTTGCACACTTCTACCTCTTTGTTCCACCTAAATCTTTCGGCAAATAAGTTTAGCATGGAGGACGTGGCAAAGCTCAGCACGTCGCTCCATAACAATGTTGATATCAAGGGCTTACATTTTGATCGTAATCCGTTCGGGAAAGTTGACTCCAAGGGCCATCTTGTTGTCATCGACGAAGAGCAGATCAAAACTGACAATCAGCAGCATATTCATGAACAGACTAAACACCATGACGAAGCCTACATCGGGAGTAGCTGTTGGTGTTGCGGGCAGTGGGTACAGGTAGAGTTTGAGTTCATTAAAACTTATGCTGACAATAGCAAACCGGATGATGAGGTATTCCTCAGATTGAGTCTCGACAAGTGGCGGAAGGATAAAATGACGTACGACAGAGGCGGCCGTTGGTATTTGTTTAGAATGGTCCCAAGGATACTTATCACGTACTGCTTTTGCGTACGAACTTCGGAATGGAGTAGTGACTGCTACTCTAACGAACAACAAAAATGCTTTGATTCTTCAGCCCCCGTCTCTACTGTGAACGTCGTACAGCTCCAGGATATCGCCGTCGGAGGAGCGGACGTTGATTACACGAAGCACTACGATCGTGAGCGGTGCGGTGGCACGAGTGCTGCGAACACAATCTTCCCTTTTTTTAATAATATTCTGCCAATGCACATCAACTCGCCGAACTGCAATCCGCGGGGAGAGGCTTGGGCGGAAGAAGCTGGCCCTCTTGAGGAGGAATTTTGGTGTCTTGAATCGTCTAAAACTTTCAGCGTCCGAAATAAAGAGAACGATTGTCACACATTCTGGGATGTGGATTTATTATATGAAAAGGCGTTCGCCCATGACTGGGAATTTCTAATCCAGAAGCTCGGCAATATGAAATTAGGGGTTGGAGAAATTGAGCAGGTAAGTGAGATGTGAATAACGAACCAATATCCAGAACGGAACTCCAATTCAGAGCCCGAGGTGATCCAATGCGTCGGAGGAAGCAAATATCCTTCTGGATTGTTGCCGCACCAGGGGTCGAAATGAACAACTGTGGGCTGTAAATTGCTTTGCACAGCATTCAGTTGAACCTTAGCTGTAGGCCGGCGAGTTCGTTTATTGTTTTTTTGGATCATGGCTCTTTCCATTTTGCCACCTAAAAATCAACCAATTGGGTTGAAAACACAATTGAGAACGACACCAAAACTGACCCTTCCTCTCAGATAAATTTCATTTTTCTACGTCACTTTAGGCGCCTCTCCTTACTCTACAAGCATTTTGTGGTTCTCAACCGAAATACAACGTTCACCCTGTCAATGATTGCTCTGGGACAACTTTTGGATAGCTGTGAAATTATTGACGGTGTGGTTTTAAAAAAGCGCGACGTTGATCGTGCCTACATTGCAACAACCTCTTCCTCTGGTGGGATTGGGGGCTTACGTCGGTTCGAGTTCTTGGAGGCTCTTGTTAGAGTGAGCAGGATTAAGTTTCTCGATACAGAGGAGGTGGAGACTGTTGACGAGGGGCTGGAGGTCTTGATCGAGGATTACATTGTGAGAATGGGTCACTATGTAGACCCTGATGATTTCCGGAAAACCCACTTGTATTGCAAAGAGACGGAAGATATACTGAAGGTTCATAACCACAATCTTTACGTCATTTTCAATTACTATAGCACACAACAAAATCAGTTTGGCCGGATTATGACCCTCGAAGATTATCACAAAATGTTTGATGACATCATGGGGAACGGAAGTGAGGAGAGACTTGCTGAGCTTATCACGCACGACCAGGTGGCAACATGCTTTGTCGAGTCCAAATTCGCTGGGGTGGATGATTCTCGAATGCACCATAAGGTGATCACCTTCGTCGATTTCTTGGAATGCATGTGTCGGGTAAGTTTCGCAATGGAAGCGAATAAAATGAAGAACAAATTCAGCTTTGTCAGCGTCGTGATGCATATCAAGCGCCAGCATGAGATGCGCACCCACTTGATTGATTCGGCGATGCTTATGCTGATCAATGCGCTAAAGAGGAATGTCCCGTACTTTGCCAAGACGATCAAAATTGTCTTCGTTGACAAAGGATTCGCAGAGGCAAAGGCTGCCACTATCTTGGCGCACTATGTCAGGCGGTTTCATGAGCGGCGAAGTGAGAAAAAGACGAAATTTAAAAGAGAGAAGCATCGGGAGAGCTCTTATGGCTTGTAGGTGGACAAGAGTTTAAAAAAATAATAAAAAAAAAATAAAAGGGTTTGTCTAGAGAAGAACCGTCGACCGAATTGCTTCATAATTAAAATACTGTCAGAGAGGATTGTCCTCCAACCACTTAAGCTGCTCGTCATTCAGCTTTTTCAGCTCCTCGGTCCCAACGAGCTCGATCACAAAATACAGCTTGCTGTCTGGTGGTATACCACTGAGGAGTCCACCTTGCGCCACGCTCCCGTAACCATATTCGGGTGGCACGACCAAGAAGCGCTTTTCCCCCGGGCGCATTTGCATAATTGCAAGGTCCCATGCCTTGATAACATTCCCGACACCAACAAGAAATTTTATTGGGGATGAGCCAAAACCTGTGGACTTGTCAATGATGCGATCCTGAAAGCTATTCAACCGGAGCTCGTAGTTTACTTTCACCTTTTGCGTTCTACTCGGAAAATCTCCGCTGCCTTCTGCAATTGTCCGGGAGAGAATTGGGGGCGACAAAGGTGCTGAACCAGCAGGGGGTTGAAGTGGGGTGAACCCAGGCAATTCTTGTGACCCCGATTCAGCCCTTGTCAGAGAAGGAAGTACACCTATAGCTGCAGTTGTACTCGCAATAAACCGCCGTCGTTGAAAATTCGGAGAAATATTAGAATTCGGAGAAATATTCCATGAATTAGTGCTTAGAAGAAGGGTGGAGGTGAGGAAAAATGAGAGGAGAGGATATCTTCTCATTTGAGTCGATCTATTTTGGATCGTTCGCTACTCGAACGCGACGAATTGCGTATCTACTTATTACTGGATAATGAACACCAGCAGTGGCTCCAGCTAAAAGAGAAAAGAGTGATTTTTTTTTTAAACGCGATACGAGGCAATTTGCTAAGGATTACTTTTTGACGTCGTCGTAATTTTTTTTTTTTTTGCTTGCTTGCAACCACAGAACTCTCTTTTTAAGTAAGAGATGCCCAAACAACCACTCCTCAGAGCACCTGCCCCCGGCTCTTTAGAAAAGAGTCCTCCATCATCTTTACCCTCTTCTGAGAAAGTTCTTCGCTGTGACTGCTTCGGTGTTATTCACAAAAAAATGGAGCGGAACTGTCTACGCTGCGGTAGGATTTCGTGCAGTATGGAGAGGGGTTTGGTATCATGCTCGTTCTGCGGCCAATTATGGGACAATCAGGGAGCCGATTCGGAGGGTGATGTAATCAAGGGTGTGTCTAAACAGGCTTTTGAGAGGAAAGACAAGTTACTGGAGTACGACAGGCAGGTTGGGAAGACAACAAAGATTCATGATGATCAGGCTGATTACTTTGCATCTAGTAGCAGTGTTTGGCTGGGGCAGGAAGAGAGGACGGAGGCAAAGGAACGTGACGAGGGGGAGAGGAAGAGGGTTAAGGGTAGGGGAGGAGGGATGTTGGACCTTGGGAAGGTGCTGTGAATTGTGTGGTAGTAGACAAGGGTAGGGGAGGAGGGATGTTGAACCTTGGGAAGGTGCTGTGAATTTTGTGGTAGAGAGTAGAGTGTAGTTACCGGGTTACTGACTTTAAATGATTTTGGTAAGAAGGGATATTTTTGTGACGTTAATCCTTTTTTTCCAAATTCTCCTTGTATATTATTTTATTGGTGCCTTGGCCTTGTTTTTATTCCTGACGATCCCCCTGAGTACCTCGACCTGGTGTTCCTTTCTTTTGATATCCTCGGACATTTTCGGAATTTCTCCTTTAGTGTCTCCTTCGGATGTTGATATTTGTTGGGGATCAGATGTGTCTGATGCGACGGTGGAAACATATGCGTTGCTCATATCTTCTAGTTCTTCTTCCAATTCGCTAAGTAATTCCATTAAATCATTTGGTACGCTTTGTTTGTTTGCATTCTGAGAAGTTTTTTGAGGAGGAGAACGATGGGCTACTCTCGCAGCTCCCTTGCTCAGGTTATCAACTTCAGCACTAACTTCATCAACTCCATCACCATCTTCATCGTCTTGAACCAAGCCAACGACGGGCATCCTCACTCTCAGAGTTCCCCCCTCAGCCCCCTTTCTCGGGGGACTTAAGACGGGAACTAAACTGCCCTTTCTGGTTGCAACCTTGTACTCCATGTCGTTGGCACCATTTAGGCGGAAAGATTCACTGACTGAGGCTAAAACATTGAAGGTGTGGGACTTTTGGCCTGCTGGGAGAAAAGGCACGTTTGATGTCATATTCGATGCTGAAACGTTGTGTTTGTGATTATTTTTGTAGGTTTTACCGTTTTCGTCGTGTTCTTCCCTGCTTCCTCCTCTCCTCTTCCACGCACTATCGAGACCACTTTTTTTTACTTGTTTGACTTCTCTATAACCCCCATACCCTCCTACTCCCCCCCCCATGTTCTTAGCCCGCCTCGACGAGACAGAGTTACTGCTACCGCCACCTCTAGCGTCCCTGATTCTCCTATTCGTGTTATTGATGTAAGTATTCTTTCCCTCCCTCTTCCCTGCAGTCCTCTTGCGAAGGAGGTAGATGCCATCACCATCGTTATCGCCGTTGCTGTCGTTGTAAACACTCGATATCTTCTTTTGCTTCTTCTTCTTGATAAGTTTACGGTTTCCCTTTGCGCTTATTTTTGGTTGCGACTGTTCAGTTGTCCCCTCTTGAATGAGTTTTTGTTTTGCCCCGGTTCTTGTCGCTCTGGTCCCGGTTTTCTTGCCCTCCCATCCGCCTTCCTCGCTCTCTGCTATTTTCTTGACCCTTGGAATGAGCGACGCGCCTCCCTCCTTGCTTCTATCTCTGATTAGCCCTTCAACGATCGCCAAGTTGATCCCCTTCACGTTTTCCGCAAACATCTTTCCCTCTAATCGCCGACGCCGAATCATTCCCAGCCTCTCCTCCGCAGAAGAAAGGATGCCCACGAGGAAGACTATACGCTCTTTCAAACTTCCTGCTGTTAAGTCTGCCCCGACCGAAGAAATTTTTCCGGTAGTAGATGGAACAATTCCAACAGATTCAACGATATTTTTATCCCTGATCTCTCTCTTTCGTTCATCATTCTCGTCATACTCGTCGTCGTCATACTCCCCGTAAACTTCTGTCCACCTCTTTTTCTCCGCCATTCCCCTCTCTTCGAGTACTCTGATGTTTTCCCTTGCCTGCTCCTCCTCCTTTTCGATATCCTCCTTCTCTTTCCTTAATTCGTCTGCTCTTGCTTTGAGACGCTTGACCTCCTCCCTTTCCTCATCCACCCTCCCCCTAAGCACCTCCCTTCTCTCCCTCGCAGCCTCTCCCCTCTCCGCTAACCTTGCGATTTCCACGGAGAGCCTCCTTACTTCCTCCTTCTCCGCCTCGATTTTCCCTCTCATAACTCTGGTGTGTTCACCTTCCTCTCTTTCCCTGGCAAGACGGTCTGATATACCCTTCGACGCGTTGAGTTCGCGAGACGCGTTCAATTGCTTGAGGGTACGTTGGGCGGAGGAAGACGATACTGACACGGATTCAAGCTTGGATTGAAGGGCACGAAGAGCAGATAGGACCGAGGGAGATTGCCCATAATTAGTTGTATGGTTCGTTTTTGGTGTCATTATTGGCGTGTCATTGTTGAAGGGAGTAAAAGGGTTATAGTGATGTTGTGGGGTTGTGACTCCGGAAAACTGTTGGTGCTGATGTCTTTGCTGCTGCTGGGAAAAATGATTCATCTCATCAAACTTCTCAGATGGAGTCTCAAATTTCTCTGATAGCGTCTCCGGCTTCTCTGATGGCGTTTCGAGCCTCTCTGATGGTGTCTTAAACGTCTCTAAAGGTGTGTTGAACTTGACAGAGGGTGTT
>Ga0115555_1001907_pt1 | contig 14223 bp, 6 predicted proteins | sample COGITO_mtgs_1104_2_FD_87285 | JGI IMG/M metagenome (GOLD analysis project Ga0115555, IMG submission 87285) | Pelagic marine microbial communities from North Sea - COGITO_mtgs_110407 | ecosystem: Environmental > Aquatic > Marine > Epipelagic | place: Germany:Helgoland, sampling site Kabeltonne... | reverse complement strand
TGGTAGTAGTAGTAGTAGTAGTAGTAGTAATATGTATTCGCGAGCGCTCTATCTTTATTATTTAAATCTATATACGCACTTACAACGAGTTTCACATGTATGAATTTTTAAAGCTAAACAGTTCAACGCATAATAATTTCAATCGCTCATCACATAACATTAAGAGGATAAGATGATATTGTTAATCGGAATGCTATTTATTAAAGAAGAAGAAACGAGAGGAACATTTGTCAGTACTCTATACACCACTTCTTCGCAAAGCGGAACGCGAAGAAATCAGCCTTTTTCACTCCTTTTGGGGGAAGGAGTCTCGAACGTCCAATTATTTCTCACTTTTTTTAAATGAGATGTTCTTTCTTTTCGTTTTGACTAGTATGCTGCTGCTTATTCCGATCGAGCAGCGTAGGAGGTGAAGTGCATCTCTTTGCAGTCGATGCCAACCATGGCTTCGCCCAAACCGCACGAGACTTCGGCGATGATTTTCGGGTCGTTGTAGTGCGTCACCGCTTGAACAATCGCTCGCGCTCTCTTGGCCGGATCGCCGGATTTGAAAATACCAGAACCAACGAAAACACCATCCATGCCGAGTTGCATCATCAACGCCGCATCGGCCGGAGTCGCAACACCGCCAGCAGCAAAGTTCACCGTCGGTAATCGACCCAACTTTTTCGTTTGCGCGACTAACTCATACGGCGCTCGAATCTCCTTCGCGTACACGAACACTTCGTCTTCATCCATGGCTTGCAATCTTCGAATGTCCCCCATCACCGCTCTGCAGTGTCTCACCGCTTCAACTACGTTCCCAGTACCCGCTTCACCCTTCGTTCGAATCATCGAGCAACCTTCGGCGATACGTCTCAACGCCTCGCCCAAGTCACGGCAACCGCACAACACCGGCACTTTGAACTTGTGCTTGTTGATGTGGTTAATTTCATCCGCCGGGGTCAACACCTCGCTTTCGTCGATGTAATCAATACCAATAGACTCCAACACTTGCGCTTCAACAAAGTGCCCGATTCTCGCTTTCGCCATCACCGGAATCGTCACCGCTTCTTTAATCAATTTAATCATCGTTGGGTCGCTCATGCGCGCGACGCCGCCATCCTTGCGGATATCCGCCGGGACTCTTTCCAAAGCCATGACGGCGACCGCACCGGCTTCTTCGGCGATTCTCGCTTGCTCGACGTTGACGACGTCCATGATGACGCCACCTTTTAACATCTGTTTTTGTTTATAAAAGAGAGGATAAAAAAGGATTATTGATTGTGAGTGTTTCGTTTTTTTTTCACTTTTAAAGCGATCGAGAGGATGTTGTTGAGCTTTTTTTTTCACTCACACTCATGGAAAGAACGACGAAGAAAGAAAGAATAAAAAAAAGAGTGACGTGCCCTCTCGCATTTTTGTTGTTAACAATTTCTCTTCTTCTTTTGTAACGACGACGTAAACGAGAACGAACGAACGAACGACGGAGAAAGAAGAGACACGTCTCCCCTTAACGATCATCGTCGACGCTCTTCTTTCTCTTAAACTCTCTTTGCTGACTACTTTTGTATGAGTCGTCGTGCGAAGCAAAAAAAATGAAGAACAGAAGAAGAAGAAAGACGTCACGAGAAGGGAGAAAGACGATGACGCCGACGGCGGAGGAGAAAAGAAAATCCATCCACACTCGAAAAACGCGCGAGTTCTCTCGGATGCGAATCGCGTACCTGCGCCAAACCAGCTTTAACGGCAAAATTGCCTTTCTCTACGTCCGTGTTCCCACTCATTTTGTCTACTTCTGTGTATATGTGTACTCGCTCGCGCGCGCGCGTTCTTCAAAAAAGTGTGACGTTTTGCGTGAAAATCTTTCCTTTTTTTTTCTCTCCTCAGTTTTCTTCGAAGTTCGAGAATGATCAAACGCACCAGAAATTGACATCTGGCAAACTTCTTCCATTTGATGACGTCCTTTTTTTTTGATGAGCACCAAGAGAAGATGATGAGTTGAGAACCTATGCGTATGGGTGCGTGTATGTGGTTGTTAGAAAAATGGATGATGGACGACTCGCGTCCGTCGTCGTATATAACTTCATTAGTATTTACTATCATCTACATCTAAACTTATAAACTTAATTCTTCGCTATCATCGTCATCGTCATCGTCATCGTCCTCCTCGTCCTGGTCGTCGTCGTCGTCGCGTTTTAAGCCTCTCAACAAGGACGTTCGCAAGCGCAAGGCGTTACTGGCGACGGATTGATCGCACCTTTTCATGACCCATATGCCAACAAAATTTGCCATCATTGCGCTCGACACTAAAAGCCAACACCCGGGTTCGAAGTACGTGTCTAAATCGAAGCAATCGTCATCGATTTGTTGTCTGTCGGCGTTCGAAGACGAATCGCTCGTTTGACCGGTGCCTCCTATTGAGGCTAACATGGTGTTGAACTTTAGACATCCCCCACCGACGACAAAATTGGCGAATTGTTTGATTTGAAGCATAGCGGCAACGACGGCGAATAAAACGACGTCTAAAGAGGACCAAGCGCTGAAAATTTCAGCCATCGTTTGTACTCTTCGTTGCATTCGAGGAGTCAAAGGCCAAATCCAAAGGAAACATAAGATCAATAGTTGCGCTAAAGGCGCGACGACCGCAAAGACATATAACGTCGATTGTATGAAGCGCGGGCCTACGTGTTGGAAGAAGATGGTTATGGTCTCGCTTGATGTCATTGTCGCAGATCCACCCGCGTATTTATCGATGCTCGCGTGCGGTAAAGCTTCAGCCAACTTGACCAACGAATACGATCGAGTCTTTTCGCTCGACCCAAGCGCGTATCCTGCAATTCCCAAGAAATCAAACTTGATGGACGGTATGTTCACACCAACGGCGAGAAAAACAATCGCGGCTACTAACAAGAGAAAAACACCGACGGCTTGTGCCGCCGCCATTTTCGTTCGTAACAAGACCGACGGTCTGTTCACGTCTCTTCGCCACAAAGGCGTCGCGGTATCGTCAACTTCAGTTTTTGATCGAACCGATTTGCGGTGAAGAAAAAGAGTTACGTGTCCCAGAACCAAGGAGAGAACGGTCGCGAAGAGAAAGACGTAAAACGATCGTTTTGGAGTAACGACGACGTCCAAATCTCCAAACGATGACGGTGACAACTTTTTAGATGCGTCGTCGTAATCATCATCATCTTCAGTCACGTGTAAATGGAATCGAAAACCAACCATAAACATTGTCATCACGAACGAATCAAACAAGCTCCATTTACCGAGTCGATCGACAAACTTTAAACATTTGCCTCTGGTTGATGCTTTAACGTTCTTGCCGCTGATTTCCCATAAAACAAACATCGACAACAGTTTCACGTACGGCCAGACGCCAGAAAAGAGAACAATGCAAATCGCAATAGCGTACACTTTAGCGTGCCACATGTCTCTGACGGTGCCGACTAAGGAGAAGTTGAAGAGATCCTCACGCGAGGCTTGAATGACGTTATACTTTTGTCTTTGTGGTTGCTGCTGCTGCGGATTATTGTCGTTGGTAGTACTCGACGATGAAGTATTAGCATACAATAAACTCTTTCGTCCGCCTTTGATGGCGCTGAGAAGCGCGTCGTTCAAAGAAGGCGGCGACGACCGCTCCGAAGAAGGAATAGTAGACGCAGAATCAATGACTGGCGTCGTCAGCGTCGCAAACAGCGACACTGATGCCCCCGAATCCATATTCGCACTCAAAAACAAAAGAACGTTGGCGATAAACAATAATCGCAACGACCATCGAGAGTTTACTGGTGTCGATTTCGATAACGAATCTTCCATCGAAAAAAGCTTCTTGTACCTCGAAGACTTGTTTCTTTGCGTGCTTCGCATTTCATCTGCCTTCTTCCCTCTCGATGTGTGTGTTCGCCAGGCGGTTTCCGGAAAGCGCATGGTGTATTCCTCGCGTTGGCTTCTGCGTTTCCGTCGCTCTTCTTCTCGTTCATCATCATCACCATCATCATCATCATCATCATTATTCGCAAACGCGTCGCCGTCCGAGTACGAATCTGACGACTCGTTTGTGGTCAATAATGAAGCTAGAATTGCCGATCCTGAACGATTTCTACTATGCGTTTTCTTATTACTATCCTCCTTTTTCTGCTGCTCCTGTTTGTGCTTCGAACTACCAGTAGTATCATTAAGTAACGCTTCGTCGTCGTCGTCGTCGTTGCTGCTCGTATCTTCATCTGACTCATGCGCAAAAACGATTGTGCCATCACCACCGATGTCATCATCATCGAATGGATCGTGCATCTCCCGCGCTTTCAGCTTCTTCATCGCTTGACGATTGAGTTTTCGTATGAACGAGGCTGGAACGACGAAGTATGTCAATAACGCGAGTGCGATACAACTCAAACCAAGAATAAAGAAGAATATCGATACAACCGTATTCGCGGTTTTAATCAACTCCAAAGATTTTACGTTCTGTTTTGGACACTCCTGTCTACTAATCTCGTAGAACTTCTCCAGTATGAGCGCGTTCAATAACGGTTCTAGAACAGCTTTGAACTCGCCGGCTGCAATCACGGAAACTACGTTTTGATAAGAAGTCGTAATCAACTCGGAGAGGTTAGAAATCGCTGATTGCAGATCAACCTCTAAGTTGTTCTCATCGCTACTGCTGCTGCTGCTGCTACTGCTATCACTACTACTAATATTTGTATCGCTATCGATTATTTTCAACCGACCAATCTTGCCGTCCCATAACAATCGCTCGATGTCAAACTTTTCAACGATACCAAACAAACAAGCCATATTTTTGAACTGCTCTTGCGTCAACAATTGCCATTTTTTCTCAACGACGCGTAAGTCGACATCCATTCCAATTTCCATATCGTCTATTTCGAGAGATAATGTGACGTTTTCGATCCAGTTGTTGTTTTGGTTTGTCGAAGAAATTGAGTCTCGAGCTGCGGGAACGATTTCCAGCCGACCCTTCATCACTATACGCGTTTGATTCCACCCCACCGAGAAACCTAATAACGACGACGATGAAGATGATGAGACGTTACTAGTAACCGCTGCCTTTGTGACGTAATGCCCACCCGCTACGGGTCCGTATAAAATATCCGCGGTATCGAGTCCAACGAATTCAACTTCCGTTATCGCAAACGATATCGACCGTAATAACGAAACATCCTCTCCCTGATTGACGTCGTAAGTTTTCGATAACACGAAATAAGGTTCGCCCGTTTCTTTATCGACTAATTTCTCGCGAGGTACGAATAAGATCCCCGTGTGATTTGAAAACCATTTTATGAACTGATTGAGACTCCGCGGGCCGCTCGTACCGATGTACTCTGAGCTGATGAAGTTCAACACGCGGATTAACGTTGAATCGTCCCAGTTGAAGATTTCATTACTGTCGTTGTCATTGTCGCGATCATCGATATCACTCGATGATGAGCTTGAATTCGATGAGTCAGGTGTTTTTACCTCTGCTAAAAAGTTCTTTTCGATGTAGTTGTGGACACTTTCGAAAAAAGCGAGCGTTTTCGAGTCTTTCTCGACGCTTTGAATTTTCTCGCACGCGACTTTTGCGAACATACTCTGCATCGCTTTCGCAATTTCCGGCGCAGCTTTGTTCAATAGCTTTGCAATCTCATCGGTTCTAGACGATGGCGCAAAATGTAAACCATCAACCTCCATTTGCATGGAACATTTCGGAAATCGAACCGTCTTTGGAAGCTTATATTTCTTGTTGTTACTGTTATCGTCGTCGTCGTCGTTCGTATTTTGGCTATCATCTGGCTCTCTATCAACAAACTCAGCGTCAACTTGCAAATTGCCTTCCGTGACTTCCGCGTTGACTTTTCCTCCTACTCCTTTGGTATTTGATGTCGTCGAAACCGTCCACACTCCGCTGCAACTCGCGCCAAAATCAATCACGTGCGCGTGCAAAGACGGTTTATCATTATCGTTATCATTATCATTGTCATCAAGAATACCAACCGAATTTGAGGAGGATGAAAACCAAGACTTTACGTCTTTGGTCGTGAAGTTTTCACACTCGATTTCCGTTAGAGATACAACGATTTTATCGTCGAACGTGGAAAAGCTTTCGTTTGGGATTTTCAACTGCAACGAATGCAACCACTTTCGCAAGAGCTCGTCGTTGTCCTGTTCTTCTTTTTCTGTGGCGCGAACGCCATCAACGCCATCAAAGAAGAACAAGAACAAGGACAAGAAGAACACCCAGAAGAGGAGAGGAAAGAATTTTTGGACGGATAAATCTTGACTTCTTTTTCTTTTTCTCTTCTCTTCTCTCGATATATTTATAACCGACGAAAATCCGCTGAACTTCTTCCGCATCATCGATAATTGTGAACTTCAATACTCTGTCTTCTTTTATTATCCTCTTCGTTATGATGATGATGATGATGAGTTCATGAACAGAGGAAGAAGAGCTCAAAGGGGAAGTTTTGGCGTGTGTGAAAGAATTGATTGAGTAATTTTTTTGTTCGAAGTCACGGAAAAGCAGCACTTTTCTTCTCTTTTTTCTCTCGATACAAAAATTCACTTTTTGGGGCCGTCATTGTTTTTTTTACGACCAACAGCTTGGAATATTCTCTTTCACACAGAACACACAAGAACACACGGGTAAAGGGTATACACACACACAGAACACAGAGTAAAGACGAAATAAAAATGTTGTCGTTCTTGCACCCGTACGTGGCGGTTATCATCGATTTTATCGAGTCCATCGATGACTTTATGGAGAAAAACGGAGGCGAGTTTAACTCTTACGTTTTATCGATCATGTTGATCGTGATTGGATACGCGAAATTCATTCAGAAAGCGAAGAAAGCGAAAGGGTTGAACCAAAAAACGCAAGGGAAGTTGGAATTATTCGCCGGGGTGAACTTATTGTTGCCGTCGAAAATGCAAACCGAAATCGGATGCGCGATTGTATTCTTCGTCTTGGGACAACAGATTTTCACGAAGACGAAAGAGGCAAAGGCGGAAGTGCTGATGAGCTTTTTCGCGAAACAGATATTCCGAGAGACGTGGATGAGAAATAACAATCGCACGAGTTTGACTTTCTTACCGAACAACGTGAACGAATACGGACCGGTAAACGTGATGTATTTCGCGATTTTCATCGGGATGATATCGGGCGCGTATTTACTCGCCAAGGCGCCGGCGACGCAAGGTTCCGGAGCCGAGAAGTTAGCCGAGGAGATTCTGAAAGAGGTAGAAAAGAGACAGGAGAGTAAAAAGACGAAATAGTGAGTGATATCGATTGATTGTATGTTTAGATAGTTTTTTGATTGTTACTAAACGAGCGATGTTTCTCTTTTTTACGAGCTCATATCGCTCAAGGATCCTTTCCTCTTCATCGCAGCGTCGCTGGCGATGCGTTTTAAATTCTTCTCTTGCGTCTTGCCCGACTTCTCAACCAGTCGCGAGAAGTCGCCGGTCGCGTTCTTTAACAACGTCTGCGGGTCGTCGTATTCGGTCACTTTTCCACTATCCAAGAATAATATTTTATCCGAATCCATGATCGTGTTCAATCTGTGCGCGATAGTCAACGTCGTGCACTCGCTGAACGCCTCTCTGACGGTTTTTTGAATCAACGCGTCCGAATCCATATCAACCGAAGCAGTCGCTTCGTCCATCATGAGCACGCGAGAGTTTCTTAACAACGCTCTTCCCATGCACAATAATTGCCGCTGTCCTAAAGAAAAGTTGCTCCCATTGTCGATGACTTCCATGTCCAACTGTTTCGCCGCCGAGTCAATGGTGTTTTTCAATCCAACTTTTTCAATCACCGACCAAACTTCCTCGTCGGTGTGTTCTTCGAACGGATCCAAGTTGGTCCTGACCGTCCCGGCAAACATAAACGGATCTTGCGGAATCATGGCCATTTTTGAGCGCAAGTCTCTCAAACCTAACGTGGACACGTCCACGCCGTCTAATAACACTTTCGACCCTGGTTGTGGTTCGACGATGCGAAATAAGGCGACAAACATGGACGATTTCCCGCTTCCCGTTCGACCACAGATGCCAATTTTTTGACCCGGTAAAACCGTGAAGGAGATCTTGTTCAACACCAACGGCAAGTTTTCTCGGTACTTCATGCTCAAGTCGACAATTTCGAGTTTGCCTTTAGCCGGCCAGTTTTCCGGTATTCCCGTCGCCACGTCTGGCTCCGTCGAGTGGTTCTTCTCCAACGGTAAATCCAAGTATTGGACGACGCGTTCGACTGCATTCATTTGCGTTTCGAGTTGCGAAGCCATGTTCGTGCCGTGCTCCATGTATTTCGTCACGTCCAAAGCGTACACTAAGGTTAAACCAGCGATGCCGGCTTCGACTTTCCCTTGAATCACTAAAAAGGACGCTAATAAGACGATGCCGGTGCCAATAAATCGTAAGCGCATATTCAACCAGCACGCAGCCATGCGTTGCGAGATGAAAGCGTCTGCGTTTTTCTGAGCTTTCAAATCAGCTTCCAAAATGAAATGCGCTTGCGCTCTGTACGCTCTAATCGTTTCAACGCCTAAAACAGCCTCGCCCAATCCGCTATAAATGGGCGATCGCGTGATGGATTCGATGCGTTGCAACTCTCTACAGGCGGGAATGTAAAATCTTTGCACAGAAATGTAAATCAAGAAGATTGGCGGCAACGCAATCATAAACCACAAGGTTGCCGCACAAATGATGGCCAAAGTCGTGATGATGTTTGATATGCATCCTAAGAACTGAACGACAATACCAGGTAACACAGAATCGATAGTTTCTGTATCTCGAGAGAATCGATTAATGATTCGTCCAGACGGTGTCGTGTCGAAGAAACTCATCGGCATTTTCAAAACTCTCCCGAGGAGTTTGTTGTGTAAATTCTTCGCCGCTCTCACGCAGAAGAAATACAATACGATCGATCGGAAGAAGATGGCGATGCCGTTGACGAGGAAGATGGCGAAATAAATGCCGAGGTATTGTTTCGAGTTCCACCCGAATTTATTCTCCGCCCACCACGAGAGCCAATAATCCAGAAACGCTTTGGTTCCGTATTCGGCGCCGAAGAGACAGAAGACGAACAAGGCGGAAAACTTCGTTCCAGTCGCGCGGAAGAACTCCATGTAGACTTTTAACGAGACATTACCAATCGAGCGCTCTTCTTCTTTACCAATCATGTCGTCGGTTATGATTTTCGCTTTCGCCGGCGCTTTTTGCTCTCCTTGCGCCACAGAAATGTCCATAGATTTTCTTTTCTCGTCGACAGATTTACGCGCATCGCCGTCCAAACTCGCGCGACTGCTCTCTTCTTGATCTAATCCGTGGTGTTTCATTAGCTTTGAAAAGTCTAAACCTTTGCTCATCAACGATTTGTACGTTCCTATTTCCTGGACTTTACCTTCCTCCAAGACGACGATTTGATCCGCTTGCGGAAGGTATTGCAACGCGTTCGTCACCAAAACTCGCGTTTTGTTCTTCAAACTTCCTCTGATGACGTCTTTAAACAAAGCCGCGCCGACGTGGTTATCCACCGCCGATAAAGGATCGTCAAACAAATAGACGTCTGATTCTGCGTACAGCGCTCTCGCGATGGAGATGCGTTGTTTTTGACCGCCGGACAACGTTACGCCTCGTTCTCCAATCATAGTCAAATCCCCAGCTGGGAGTAAATCTAAATCGTCCATGAGTTGCGAACGTTTTAAAGTATCTTCGTACAACTTTGAATCGTACGGTTTCCCGAACAAAATGTTGTTACGAACGGAGGTGTTCAAAATCCACGCCGTTTGCGCGACGAACGAAGACGTGCCGGAGAGCTTGATTTCACCCGATTTCAGCGTGATGAATTTATTCAGAGCGGACAACAAGGTCGATTTACCACAACCCACTGGGCCGATAATCATGGTTAAACTTCCAGGTTCGATGTTGACGGAGACGTTCGTCATGCCAAACGGTTCTTGTTGCGGCGAATTTTCGAGCTCTTCCTTCTCCTTCGCCGCTTTCTCTTCGTCCAGCTTTTTCTGTTCTTTCTTCGACACGCGCTTTGGTTTCTTTGTCGGTTTCTTCTTCGTTTGAATGGGACCGTCCTCTCCGCTCGCCGTCGTCGCTGGCGCGCCGCTTTTAGAAGGTGGAGCTCCTCCTCCTTGACCGGGCTTATTTTCTTCCTCCTTCAGTTTCTTCGGCAACGTCGGCCAGCAAAAAGACGCGTCGTTCAAAACGACTCGCCCGGGGTCCGAACCGTCAATATCCACGTCCAAACTTTCGTCTTGGTCCAAGAACGAGCCTAAACGTTGTATCGCGTTCAACGCGTTCAACAGCGAGGTCAACAAAAACGGCACTAAAACGAGCGGAAATCTCAAGGTGTTGAACAACGCCAACGCCGTGTATGCCGTTGGCGCGGTAATCTCATTTCCTGCCAAAGAGAACGACCCGAACGAACACACGGCAATGAAAATTGGAGTGGAAAACAACGCGACGCCAAACAACGCGCTGATTTTTTGCGCTCTCCACACTAAATTAATCTCTTCCTCTCGAATTTTCTCTGCTTGCCCTTTAAATGTCTTTTCCCAGGCGTAATATTTGATCACCTTCATCCCGCTCACGACTTCACTCAAGATGTTCACTCGTTTGTCCGCACACTGAACAACCAAGCGTCTCAGCGCGAACAACTTCTTTGCCACGGTCGCGGTGAAAGGCGCGGCGATTAAAATACACGCAAACCCAACAAACGCGGACCATTCGATGACATCGTACAAAAGCGTAAACGAAGCGACGATAAAAATCGGCGCCGCCCACAAGTTGTGAATCATAGAGAACAAGTCTTGCAACTTATTCACGTCGTTGGACATTAGCGTGACAATTTTCCCGGTACTTTCCGCCTGTAAACCTTTCGGCGACAACTTTAAGACTTTCCTGTACAACGCCACCATCAGCGTATTCCTCACGGCGACGCCGACTTTTTGCAACGCGAATTCCTGATGCGCGGCGCAAAAGTTGCTAAAAATGCTCGCCCCGGTTAAAATCCCGGCAAACATGTACAACTCGTTCGTCGTCGAGCACATATCGTCGACGGATTGTCCATCTTGTAAGAACCCCGAGTTGGCGGCGTAAAAATTTCTGCACTGAATGCCTTTCACAATCTCCCTCAGTAACAAAGGTCCTGCAAAAATCGCTCCTTGCGCAATCGCGAACAAAAATCCAGTCCACACGAACGTAAACTTGTGTCTTCGGAGTAAAACCCTGATTAAATTCTTGTCGTTCTTCCCTCTCAAACGTTTCTCTTCTTCCCACTCGTTCTGAAAGTTTTCGTGCAGAAAAGAAGACTCTAACTCGGGCAAGTGCGCTAAATCTTCCAACTCTAAGCGTCGAATTTGACCGACGGAGATGAGTTTGGTGACTTGCGCGAAGAAGAATTTATGAAACGGAGAGTTCTTGACGGACCAATCGATGATTGGAATTCCAATGTCCACTTTTTTATTCTTCTTCTCGTTGTTGTTCTCTTCTCTGGTCATGTTGGTGTTGTTCATTTCGTTCTTCTTCTCGTCGTCGTCTTCACCCGATGGTTGAGGTGACGACGACGACGTCATTTTTATCTTTTTCTTATTTATACGACGACGACGACCTTGATAGTAGTACAAGTAGTAATCCTAAACGCAAAACAGAGAGACAGAGAGACTTTTGTTTGTCTGTTGTTGTTCTTAGAAACACTTTTATTATGCGCCGGAAAAGGGGGGGTTAAGCGGTTTCCTTTTTATGACGTGTGTATAATCAATCTAAAATCTCTATCTAAAACGTGTGACGACAGACAGACACTTTTTGTTTTTTTTGTGGTCCACAGCCACATGTCAAAAGAAGAGGAGACCGAAAAATGACAAAAACAGAGATGATTGAAGATTTGTGGTGTTCACATCATTCCATAGTACACAGTTCTAATAAAATGTCTACGGTAAATAAACTCTACCTCTCGCTATCGTCTCTACTATTTTCTCGCTATCTTCGCTCCTGGCTTTCACGCGGCGTCCATCAAAACCGTAGCGACTTTAATGCCGCCAAACTTCGCCTGTCGATAGACGTTGCCCCAACCGTTGACGCGTTTCATGTACGAGTACGCGACGGTTATTCGGATTTTGTTACCACCGCACGCATAATACGGATCGGCGATGACCGTCGGGTAGTGGAAGTGAACACCCGATTTTCCGGGTTCGATTTCTTTCAGCTTCGAGAAACGTTTGCCGTCGCCCGAAGAAACGGCTAACGAAAGTTTCTTGCGACCGGAAGAGGCGTCGTTAAAGGCTAACGCGATGACGTGTTTCAAACTTTGCTTTGCTTTCGATGATGTCGACGATAATTCGCTGATGCCGCTGTTGCTGACGATTATCGTTTTACCACTCGTGCCGTTGACGTAATAACTGAAGTCTATCAGACTCGATTTACTGTCTGGATTTTTCAAATCAGTTCGCTTTCTCGGCGAAGTCCACGTAAATCCACCATTCGCCGACGTCGATTGCATCAAAAATCCGCTTTTTGATCTCCACAGTTGTAAAATTGAACTCCCGTTCTCGGTTACCGCCACGGTGCCCTCGATCACTCTACCGTGTCTTGGGTGTACTTTCCCGTGCGAATGCCACGTATGTCCTTCGTCCTTAGAAATTAACACTCCGCTGATGGTTGGATGACCCGAACGACACCCTTTCGCGCTCGAGGCTTCCCCCCAGTACGGTAAAATCCAGTGTTTTGATTTCGGATGTACGACTAACTTGTTCGCGATGACTTTCGGGTTGCCGCTCTCGCTTTCGCTCGTTATCAACGTTTTAGGCTTCGTCCAGGAAATCCCGTCTATGGAAGAAACAGCGTTGATGTTTCCACCAGGCGACCATCGATTTTCCGGCGACATCAATCGCAAACATTTCACCGACTCGCTAAAAAATAACCACAACACGTTCTCTTTCTCGTCTAAATGGAGAACCGGTGCCCAAACAGCATTCTTTTTATCTTTCTTTACGTTCAACTCTATGCCGTCCTTAGGCATCCATTTGTTGAGATCGTCCGAAAAAACTGCCCTCAAGTGCATATCCGCAGTACCCTCGATTCCTTTTGAACACTGCCACACTAAAATCCATCGATAAAAGCTTCCTTTTGGTAACGGCGAGAGCATCGCCATGTGCGAATACCCGATGCCGTTCGAGTTTGCGTTTTTGAACGCGTCAGAGATTGTGAATTGAGTTTTACACGACGACGACGACGCGGTGTTCGAATCTTCAAACTCATCGTCGTCGGTAAAAATGCCGTACACTCTCGATGGAGACTTATCCGGTAACATTTTGGCGTGCCCGTTTATTGTTTTTAATATCTCTTTTTGCTTCGCTCTTCTCTTATTTTTGGACGAAGAAGAAGAAGAAGAAGAAAAAGCTGAGGTGCGGATTTCTTCTACCGCCTCTTCTTCTTCTCTGTGAGTATATCCGCGTTTTGATTCGCCGTAATCATCAGTGTTATCGTTCTCATCCGCGAATTCTCTTACGTTTGCTTTCGCTCCGCTGCCAACATTCTGAATACCAGTACCACTCGTTGTTGTCGTTGTTATTGATGTTGTTGTTGTTGTTGCAACATCCACGCTTGTATATAACACAAATCCAGCGATAGCGAGCAATAAGCAGCACTTTATCGCGTTACTCTTCTTCGGCTTCATTTCATCTCTTTGCTTTCCATCGTCGTCATACTGTATGTACCGGTATCTTCTATTCTTCTCTACGACTAATACTACGTACTAATTTATTGCGTGTGTCGGTCTCTCTTTTTTTTTCTCTTGAAATTTCTTCTTCATTTTTTATTCATCACACGACGAATAAAATATTTTGTTCAACACGAATGATGATGACTATTATTATAGTATCTGCGCGTAACGATATATATTGAACGACGACGAGAAGGAAGAGGAGAACGAGGAGAAGGACGATGATGATGTCGACGACGATTCGGACGACGAGCGCCAGAAAGAATACCAACACAACAACGTCAAAAAATTCATCATCATTTACTTCTTCCAAAAGCAAAAAGAACGAAACGTTTAACAACGATGCGCGAAGGAATATGAACAAGGAGAGCAGAACGAGGAGACGAAGAGCACGAACAATAATGGTATCATCGTCATTATCATCATCTTTCTCTGTTGATGATGGTTTTAACAAAACGATGAAAAGAAGAAGCAGAAGAAGGAAGAAGAGCACGCACCTCCAATCGATGATTTCT
>Ga0115555_1001898_pt1 | contig 14252 bp, 11 predicted proteins | sample COGITO_mtgs_1104_2_FD_87285 | JGI IMG/M metagenome (GOLD analysis project Ga0115555, IMG submission 87285) | Pelagic marine microbial communities from North Sea - COGITO_mtgs_110407 | ecosystem: Environmental > Aquatic > Marine > Epipelagic | place: Germany:Helgoland, sampling site Kabeltonne... | reverse complement strand
GGCCGCTCCGGCTTGCATCTGCTGCATTTGCTGCTGCTGAAGTTGCTGCTGCATCATGGCTGCGTTCTGCTGCAAAGCCTGCTGCTGGATCTGCTGCTGTTGCTGCTGTTGCGCATGTTGCATACTCATCATGACATCTGCTCGTCCGTCACCATCTAAATCAACTGGCACTAACGCTTGGGCATGCGCATTGTAGTTTCGGGCCGTCTGGCGGAGTCGCTGGATCTCCAACCTCGCTGTGTTTAGATCATTAATATCGGACACATCAAGAGGTTTGGAAGACTCAAATGCGAGTTGCTGTATTCCCTGTTGGGCTGATGCTCCTGCTCCCATTTTTTTTTCGAGGAAATTCTTTTTGTTGAGCTGTTTTTTTCTTCCTTCGTGTTTTTTATACAAGAATGAAGTTGGCAGTTGAGCAGCAGCAGCAGGCAGTTTTCTTCCTGATAAATGCATTTCAAAAAGTCCCACTCCAAACATACATGACCGATAGAATTTTTAACCTAAAAAATAAACACTACCTCAGTTTTACCGATTATTATTTCTCTCGTCAACTACTTTTAGACTTCTGATAGCGATTCTGATGATAAAAGTGCCACAATTGCAGAATCTCTCATTTGCCAGATGCCCTCTCAAAATACAGTTGGGATCATTGGCTCAACCCGCTCAAAAAATGGACTGTTGATATAGATTTCCCACACTGCAAGCAACCCAATACCGAACCAAGTTATATTTTCGATTACTTTATTGAAAGGAACCGGTCCCTCCTTCTCCCTTTTAGCCTGTCGCTCTTGCATTTTCTTCTCAGAGAAAGGATTCTTTGAGTCAAAGAACTTTTTCATGACAGTGTCATCAGGCACTTCCTCCGTATCTTCGATCACCGGCGCACGTTCGTCGAAACCCAAGAGTGAAGCTTTCGTAGATCCCGGCTTGCGCTTCTTTCTCGCCTTCTGAAGGGCGATCTTCTTTGATGGAAGAGGAGCTCTCACAGGTTCAAAGTCAAACAACTCTTCAAGCCCGGTATCCCTCTGAATCCCTGATGACAGAGGTTGCCCCAACTCCTCCATCAAGTCGATTTCATTCTCAGGAATTTTCGATTGCTCCCTTCTCGCTTTCCTAAGGCTCAGAATATCCTCAGCTTCGTCCCTATTGGCAGCCAATAATGACTTTGTTAATTGTGAGGAACTGCCACATGGCATAATGAGAGGGATTGACCGAGGGGTCAAAGAGAATCCATTCGCTGTCACTGTCATTATGATGACGATGAGCGCCTTGAAGCCCGGCAGTGCGTGGGTGTTAAATTCCATCTACCTTTCCTTGGCCAATGTACCAACTCGCGGAGAAATTGGAGGGAACGGAATTTTCCCCGATAACGCCAATCGTACTGGTTTGTTAGGCCTGAAACAAACCCGAAAAGTTATTATTCTGTGAAAAGAAAAATATTATTTACATCTAAAAATGGATTGCCGAGCACTTCCGTTTGCCCTTCCTCCCGTAAAAAAACACGTCGTTATATTATAGTCCTTTTGCCTGCTTCGCATTGCATATCAACGGCCTTCATTGGAAAAAAGTTCCACGAATTCCCACAAACTCCCCAAAATAGCACCGACCCAGAAACGAACTCTCCTCGCCTCGCCTCCCAACCATGCTTCGCGTTCTTGGCCGGCAAGCCGCTATCCCTCCCGTGCGGGCGAGCTTCCGGATTACACACCAGGGGTGCCGCTTTTTTGCTACAGATGACGACTCCTCTGATTCCCTCAAACCACCTATTCGCCCCACACCACCTGGCTCCCAGACGGCAGTGAAGCAAAGGTTCCGCAGCAGCTACCAACCCAAAAGCCGGCAATTCCAGAATTCCAACCAAGACGATGAAGATGAGATGTCGATGGAGGAGGCGAACTTGCTGTCGAAACATTTCATGCAGCTAAAGAGCCAGATTGAGTCAAAGGACCTCGATCTCTCCCCTGACCATGAGGAGTTAGTGAGCCTCCAGAGGAGGAAATTGAGCGAAGAAAATGATGGAGAAGAAGTCAGTGAGGACGATATTGAATTGAATCCGCCTCCTCTGGTTTCAACCACAAAATTTAACCGTACTGTGTTCGATGCGCCGTATGGGACCTACGATTCTTCAGCACTGGATTATACCAACAATAAATCCGTTTCCTCTTTCGCCCCAACCCCCACCGACCACTTCAAACACAAAATGAACAAATTCCAATCGCGTAAACATGCCACTCCTCTTCCTAAGGACAGTATCCACTTTATGAATCTGCCGTTGTTGAAACGGTTTGTGAGCCCCAATGGTTCCATCTTGGGGAGGTCACAGACAGGTCTGAATGGTACAGACCAACGTAAAGTCGCAAGAGCGATCAAGCGTGCGAGAGCGGTAGGGATAATACCCTTCATTGGAGGCTGGGAGGTAGAGTATGGCAGCCTCGGAGCTACTGCGGTATCAACAGGCATAGGGAAGGGGGGGAAGGAATGATAGCGAAAATGATTTGCCCTAAATATAAAGGAAAAAAATGCAGTTTGCGCACCGTAAGCATGTACGCCTGCTGGTGTATTCCACTGTAGTGTCGTTCGCTTTCGCGCCTGTACGACACGTGCAATTTGTTATGGAAAAGAAGGGCAACACTCCATTTACCAATTCTTTAATTTTTTCCTGTTAAAATTCCTTCCTCTCATGCTCTCGCGCCCTGTGCCAAAAAGGTGACTCATTGTCAGATTGGCTTTTGATTCATCGACTTCATTTTTTGGTGCTCCTTTCCTTTCTTCTGATCCATCTTCCCCTGACACATATTTAGCTTTTAATTCCGGTAATCCTTCTCAAAACAAACATCACGCATCACCCAAATCTGATGTTTCGTGTTAGCCTCATTCGCTCCCCGAGGTCGCATCTCAGTCGATCTTACACACGCTCATCACTTGGTATTACTTCAAGCACGCTTTACGATCCGACGAGAGAGACAGAGAATTGTGGTGTCGGCCTAATTGCCTCCCTGAAGATGGTCCCTTCACGCCGTATTGTGGTGGATAGCGATGAGATGCTAGTGCGCATGTCTCATCGCGGTGGTTGTGGGTGTGACCCTGCTTCTGGGGACGGTGCAGGGATGCTTGTTGGCATGCCAGGTAAATTTCCCAGCTCTCTCTCTCTCTCTCTCTCTCTCTCTCTGTCCCCCTCCTTAATTCTACGGAAACAACACTAACAAAACCGTTTTGTTGCCCTTCACTTGGTTTCAAATCGTCCACCAGACTCATTCATGCGATCCGTTGCCCTCTCGGAGTTCAACAAAACCCTCCCTACCGTAGGGGACTATGCAGTCGGCAATATTTTCTTCCCCAAGGACCCTTCCATCATCGCCCATAGCAAGTCGAAAATTGAAACTTTAGTAAATCTACATGGTTTAGAGCTGATTGGTTGGCGCCCCGTTCCCGTTGACAACAGTATGCTTGGTCGCGATCCGCTGGAATCTGAACCGCTCACTGAGCAGGTTTTCATCGGCAACAGAGCCAACCGATACAATCAGAGGGAGTTTGAGCAGGTTTTGATGAAGGTCAGGAAGGTTGTCGAAGATGAATGCATGGAGGAGCGATATGATGGCTTCTACATAAACTCGCTCACGGGAAAGTCGATAACCTACAAGGGTCAGCTCACGCCCGAGCAGGTAAGTGTTTATTAGTGTTTATTACTGTTCATTCTCCCTTAGCCTGTGCAAAAATGCTAATCAAAAAACCCAACCTAACCAACCAACCCAAACTAAACCTAAACCTAAACCTAAACCTAACTCTCTCTCTCTCTCTCTCTCCCGTGTTACACATTCCTCCTGCAGGTGTCTCAGTACTTTCTGGACCTCCGCGATCCTGAGTTCAAGTCTCACCTCTCCATGGTGCACTCGCGGTTCAGCACAAATACCTTCCCCTCGTGGGAGCGAGCTCAACCAATCCGGATGATGTGCCACAACGGGGAGATCAACACTCTCCGTGGTAACAAAAACTGGATGGCGTCGAGGGGGTCGCTCATGTACTCCGATTATTACCAGGTAAATGTTGATTTAGCGCGATGGGAAGATACCTTTTGTACATAGGCCGCGCGCAAAGCATTGGGGCTCGTAGGCGCTCTTTATCAATACAATATCTTTTCGTGTTGCTCGTGCTCGCCATCAAGTCGATACTTACACTTGCTTCCACACACAATTCCATATAAAACAATCAAAACATGCAACAGGACGAGACGAACAAGCTCCTCCCCGCAACGAGTGACTCAATGAGCGATAGTGGTAATTTCGACAGTGTACTTGAGCTCCTGACGAAAGGGAGCGATAGATCGCTGCCAGAGGCCATCATGATGATGATCCCTGAGGCTTGGCAGGACAACAAGAATCTCACGCAGACGAAGAAAGATTTCTATGAGTTCAATTCTAACCTGATGGAACCGTGGGATGGTCCTGCGATGGTCGCTTTTACTGACGGGCGCTATATTGGCGCAACCCTGGATCGCAATGGACTTCGTCCTTCTCGCTACTACGTCACAACGGACGATCACGTGTTTCTCTCCTCAGAGATCGGTGTCTGTCCGGATCTGAAAGATAGCGATGTGAAAATTAAGCACCGACTGGAACCTGGGAAAATGTTTCTTGTCGACTTTGAAACCCAGCGAATCATCCCGGATGATGAAATTAAGGAAAAGATTGCGAGTCGGCACCCTTATGGTCAGTGGGTTGAGGAGAATGTGCTGGACCTTGAGTCCTGGACGCAGTCTCAGCAGGCATCTCGCGACGTTGCATCCACCAACAAGCCGTTCGATTTCAAAGATACCAACCGCCGCCTCAATGTATTCGGTTACACTTCTGAGACGATGGAAATGGTACTGATTCCGATGAGCGTTGGGGGGAAGGAGCCACTGGGTTCGATGGGGAATGACGCTGCACTTGCAGTGCTCTCGACTCAGCCGCGGCAGGTAACAGATTACTTCAAGCAGCTCTTCGCACAGGTTACCAACCCTCCCATTGACCCGATTCGAGAGGAGCTAGTCATGTCGCTAGTTTGTCCCGTGGGACCGGAGGAGAACTTACTCGCCGCCCCGAATGCGAAACATTGCAGCCGACTGCGAGTGACGCAGCCTGTGCTGACTCTCGAAGAGATGAGGACGCTGAAGAACTCGTCTAACGAGCGCTTTGTGACCGCAGTCATCGATTGTACATTTGATTCCTCATCGGATGACCCCAACGCGCTCGTAAGAGCTCTTGACCGCATCGCCAACGAGGCAAGCCAAGCAATTCAGGGGACGCTTGACGAACCTGGTGTCCAGGCCGTCATCCTTTCAGACAAGCTCGCTGGGCCTGACCGCGTTCCGGTTCCAACGCTTCTCTCTGTAGGAACGGTGCACCAACACCTTCTCAAAACAAAGCAGCGTCCAAAGGGGGCAATTTTTGCTGAGTCTGGAGACGCTCGGGAGGTGCATGACTTTGCTACTCTTTTCGGCTACGGTTGCGACGGAGTTTGTCCATATGTCGCCTACGAGGGCATCGCGAAGATGAATGAAGACGGTTTGGTTGAGAGCATTGCAAAACGCACCTTTGATAATGAGGAATTGTATACCGCCTACAGGAACAGCTGTGCCAAAGGGTTATTGAAAGTCATGAGCAAGATGGGAATCTCAACGCTGCAATCCTACAAGGGAGCGCAAGTGTTCGAGGCGGTTGGCTTGGCGGACGAGGTTGTGGACAAAGCTTTCACAGGAACTACCACGCGTATCCAGGGTGCGGGCTTCGAGGCTTTGTTCACAGACTTGAAGACTTTTCACGCCTCTGCATACCCCCTGAACAGCAACAAGGCCCCTCAGGTAATGAACTACGGTCACTTTCACTACCGTGAATCCGGGGAGCAGCACCTCAACACTCCAGTCAACATGACCAACCTTCAGATCGCCGCCCGCACGAACTCGAAGGAGGCTTACAAGATCTTTGCAAAGGAGACGAACGCTCAGACGAAGAAAATCACGCTCCGTGGTCAGCTGAAGTTCAAGATGGACCCAGAGATGGCGATAGACTTGGACGAAGTTGAGCCCGTCCAAAATATTGTCAAGAGGTTTGTTACCGGAGCGATGAGCTTGGGAAGTATCTCCCGTGAAGCGCACGAGACCCTGGCTGTTGCAATGAACGGCATGGGCGGGAAGAGTAACACCGGCGAAGGTGGCGAGGACATCACCCGTTTCGGAGACGATCGCCGCAGTAGCATCAAGCAGGTTGCAAGTGGCCGTTTCGGGGTCACAAGCAATTATTTAGCCAATAGTGATCAGATCCAGATCAAAATGGCTCAGGGTGCAAAGCCGGGCGAGGGCGGTGAGCTTCCGGGCTTCAAGGTTACGGATTACATCGGCGAGACCCGTGGTACGACTCCGGGGGTTGGGTTGATTTCACCCCCCCCCCACCACGACATCTACAGCATCGAGGATCTCGCCCAGCTCATTCATGATCTCAAGAACGCCCAGCCGACTGGCCAGGTCTCCGTCAAGCTCGTCTCTGAAGTAGGAGTGGGAGTCATAGCTGCTGGAGTGGTCAAAGCCTTGAGCGACCATGTGGTCATCAGCGGGCATGATGGCGGAACGGGAGCGGCAGCGTGGACAGGTGTAAAGGGTTGCGGTTTGCCTTGGGAGCTTGGGCTAGCTGAAACGCAGCAAACGCTCGTAATGAATGGTCTTCGAGATCGTGTCACGCTTCAGACGGACGGTCAGCTCAAAACAGGCCGTGACGTGGTCATCGCTGCCTTGCTTGGGGCAGAGGAATTTGGCTTTGCCACAGCCCCACTTATCGCCATGGGATGCATCATGATGCGAAAGTGCCACTTGAACACTTGCCCTGTCGGAATCGCTACTCAAGACGAAGAACTAAGGAAGAAGTTTACAGGCACGCCTCAGCATGTCCAGAACTACTTCTGGCTGATGGCTGAGGAGATTAGAGAGATCATGGCCGGCCTTGGTTACCGCACGGTCGAGGAAATGGTGGGACAGACGCACCGGTTGGAGGTCAACAAAAGTGTGCAGCACTACAAGTCTAAAGGTCTAGATTTGTCGCCCTTACTCACGCCTGCCAGCGAGCTCAATCCTGGTGCTGGTATCATCAAGAAATTTGACCAGGATCACAACTTGGAATCTGCCCTGGATAACACCCTCATTGAGCAAAGTCAAAGTGCTCTCAATGATAAAATTCCTGTCGTCATCGACTTGCCCATCCATAATGAGAACAGAACCGTTGGCACTATGCTGAGTTATGAGGTCTCAAAGCGATATGGTGTCGAGGGACTGCCCGATGATACTATCCGGATCAAGCTGAACGGCCACGGCGGTCAGTCGATGGGGTTTACGCTTGCCAAGGGCGTGTCGATCGAACTCGTGGGAGATGCCAACGATTACTGCGGAAAGGGTCTCTCAGGAGGCAAGATTGTTGTCTACGCCGACTCAGACGCTTCAAAGGCAACAGACTTTGTATCCGAGGATAATGTCATCGTAGGCAATGTGAGCTGCTACGGCGCGACCTCTGGAAAGGCGTTCTTCAGCGGTAAGGCGGGCGAGAGATTTTGCGTTCGCAACAGCGGCGCGCTTGCCGTCGTTGAAGGCGTCGGAGACCACGGCTGTGAGTACATGACAGGGGGAAGGGTCGTCTGCCTCGGTGAGACCGGGAGAAACTTCGCAGCTGGTATGAGCGGCGGAATCGCCTACATATATGACCCTGAAAACAAGTTCCCGGAGCGCTGTAACATGGGATTGGTTAACCTCTTCACTGTTGATGACCACGAAGAGAGGGAGAAGTTGAGGGGCTACATTGAGGAGCACCATGCCAATACCAACAGCGTCAAGGCGGCCAAGATTCTTGCAAATTTTGACGCTGACGTCGAGCACTTTGTCAAGGTCTATCCATCTGACTATGCCCGGGTGCTTGATGCCAGGAGGCTAATAACGGATACGGAGAAGGCCGCATAAGCTTTGCAGGCAGGGGGGAGGGGGGGAGAGGAGGTGGGAGACAAAGGAAAGGATCACATTTTGCATAGCACACCTCACTTTAGCATGTTGATAGCACGCTAACTTTATTCTACATGAAACAAACTCACTCGCCGCATGTCTTCAGCGGATGCACGGAACAGGAGAACAAAAAAGATTGACTCAACAGAAATGAATAAAAGACAAATTTTTATGTTTTTTTCAACCAAAATCTCTACTCTTTGTTGTTATCTTGTGTTCTGTGCTTTTAAGAGCCCGTTTTCGCGGGCGGTGGACCGCACGGGCACAGCATCTTCTCCAATAACTCAGCCCTTACCCTTTCGATACTGTCACCTTGGGCAACAGCAATGTATTCCAACATGTCTGGGTGGCCAACATGGGAGGCAAGTGTGTCTCTGTGCTGGGAAGTAACCCACTCGTATTTTGTGAAGTCGGCGTGTCCCGTACCAAGGTATTTATTAGCAAGCTGCTCGTGGTTCACTTTTTTGCCGGAGGCGGTTGACGTTGACATGGATATGGGCTGTTTAATTTACCCAAAGAGAGGGGGAGGGTCTGGAAGAGAGAGAGGTTCAAGCTTGTTATTTCAATGATAAATGGTCAATGTGGTGCTTCAGCCTTTAAGACAACGTCTGCAAGCTCAAATTTTGGTACTTTATTGGAGATTAACAGTGGTTTTGCATAACATCATCTCAAAAACGTGTCCATTGGGAAACAGTTCTCCTCTGTTTCAACTAGGGTCTATTGGTGTTTAAAAGCCTGTATTCCTCACCTTCACCTCACCTCACATTCACATTCACATTAATTATTTTACTGGCTAAAAACTTCAGCTTTTTCGCATCATTTCTGCTCCCCCTTCGTGTTTGTCATAAGTGCCTAGTGTATTCCTATCACAATCTCTTTGAATATGAATAGGAAGGAAAAGAAGAAGGAAAAGAAAGAGATTGCCCGAAGGAAGAAGGATGCCGCCATTTTGGCCCAGAGGATGCAGATTCTGAAGGTGATTTTTCCTGCAGTGGTGAGTGCTTCGGTCGTCATACAGCCTCGTCGCTATCGCGCGCACTTTTTTTTAAACCGCTTCCTCGTGGCTTCCCCTTAGCCATTTTCGGAAGTGATCTGCTGGTGCTAGATAAAACTGTTTTGCCACTCTGTGGCCCAACAACGAGCAATCGTCGAGCTTTGATTCAGCGGTCTGCCTGCACGACTGTGCGATAGGTATACTGTTCAATATTATCCACATCTATTTCTAATCCCCCCTCTCCTCTCTATGAATATTCCAGCATCTTACCACGATGCACTGATACGTGATGCATTCCATCCCATTTACTTTACTTTTCATCTTTCTTGTCTGTGTCTGGTATCCATCACCTGGAATCATCACTCACTCACTCACTCACTCGCTCGCTCGCTCGCTCGCTCACTCGCTCACTCTTCTTGTTGCAATTTTCTTCATTACCCAATAATATAGGCAGAGAGATCGGATCTGGCTGAGCGCAGAATGAAGGCGATTAAGGTGGAGCAAGTTTTTTCCAAACCATCATCACCACCTATGGTAAAAGTGAAAGTCGCGACTGCAGCAGAAGGTGATGAGAATGGCATCGAAGCGGTGAACGCAGTATCCAAACCCCCCATGTTCGTACCCCGTCGCTATAATCGAAGCTGCATTATCCTTTGCACTTCCGCCCCCGTCGTCCGTCTTGGCACGGCGGAGCGCAAGACAGGCGTCTGGCTCGAGGAGCTGGCGACACCGTACTACGCCCTTATCGAAGCCGGAATAGTGCCCATCATAGCCAGTGTGCTAGGGGGGCCGATCCCTATTGATTCAGGTTCAATCGAGGGCAAATTTTTCACCGAGTGAGTTTTCCCCAATGATCTGATTTCGGCTGCGAAAGGGAAACAAATCAAAAAGCTCACACGCCCCCATCCACACCACGCCCTTCCACGCCCCTCTCTTTATCTCGTTCTGCAGGTCCAGTAAGAAGTTTCTGCATGACAAGGATGCTATTGAGCAGATGTCACACTCTGTTTCAGTCTCTTCCCTCGTGACTGCTACCGATGCAGACGGTCTCTACGTGGCCGGAGGTCACGGCGCATGTGAGGACCTTTATGACGATGATGACGCCAGGGAACTGGTGGAAGAGATGTCTAATGCAGGGAAGATTATCGCGGCCGACTGCCATGGGCAAGTTGTTTTCACACAATGCGTTCAGCCTGATGGAATCCCTTTCGTGCAGGGCAAGAGGGTGACAGGGTTCTCAAACTTGGAGGAGGAGCAAGTCGGGATGGATCAAATCATTCCCTTCTCACTCGAAGATCGATTCGTGGATCAAGGTGGCCATTACTCCTGCGGTGACCCATGGACGTCGCATGTGGAGGTTGATGGGAATCTTATTACGGGGCAAAATCCTCAGTCCTCGTATGAGCTGTCGTGTGTGTTAGTCAACAAAATACTGCGAAAGGAACTTACGTCTTGGTCATGAGATGTTCTTTTTTTTCCCCAGCGGCAAGCAAGTGAAAGCAGAACTCAACAAAACTCAACAGAAACGCTTTTCCAAAGCCTTTTTTTTTTCTATTTTGCAATTTTATTACTCCTCCCCCTCGATGACGAACAGCAAATCCCCGTCCCCGACCAAATCCCCAACGGCGCCTCCTATCTTGGATACCACTCCGGATTTGGGAGCGACTATGGGGTGTTCCATTTTCATGGCCTCCAAAACCATAACAATTTCCCCCTCCTCGACTTCATCCCCATCATTCAAAGCAATGTTGTTGATCTTTCCGGGCATGGGACTCATGACATTCCCGCTACCAGTCCCTCCCCCACTTCCGCCGACCAATGAGCCTCTGAACTTTACACTGACGTACGTCTCCCCCACTTCACCTAGCCAGCTCCCTGGCTCCACCCAGAGGTTGACAATGCAGCTGCCGTCAGCTTCCTTCTCGACAAATACAGTCCCGGCAATTCTCCTCTCTCCAACAACGACATTAAATTTGTTGTCCTCGCCTACGAAGCCGTTCACAGCTACGCTATCCTCCTCGCCATGGCCGAAGTGGAAAGTGAAGCCGCCATCCGTCGAACATTTTGCGACGCACGCATCGTTCCCTTCGCTGACGCTCTCTTCCTCATCTGTCGCAAAGTTGACGTCCCGCTCCGCGTTCCCTGCGAGGTTCCAGCTACCACCAAGGCTACTCCAGGGATCCCCGCTCGCCCTCCTTGCCTGTACAAGGTTGCTAACTCCAACCCTCCCCTCGTCAACGACCCTCTTTACAAACGCGGCTACCCCTTTGGCGACTGGGGTAAAGTCTTGGTCGTCGGCGATGGCAACGTCATCCGCGTAAATGTCAAGAAATCCAGTAGTCACCCCCCCTTCCCTGAAGGCTTGGTGGTCTGCGCACTTTTCAACAAAGGCAATGTTGGTGGGCATGCCAACAACGTGATATTCCCGGAGTGCCTTGATGAGTTTATCGATAGCCTTGTCACGATCGACGTCATAGACGATCAACTTACTAATCATAGGATCGTAGTAGACAGAGACGTCGTCTCCCATGCGGACTCCCGTCTCGACCCTAACTCCCTCCCCAACAGGAGGCTTCAAAAATCGCAAGTTCCCAGTAGCTGGAAGGAAACCTCTCGCAGGATTCTCCGCATAAATCCGGGCTTCGATACTGTGGCCTCTAGCGACAATTTCGTCCTGATTTTTCACAGGCAGCTCCTCGCCTGCAGCGACACGAAGCTGCCACTCCACGAGGTCAACACCAGTAATCATTTCCGTGACAGGATGTTCCACCTGAAGGCGGGTGTTCATCTCGCAGAAGAAGAATTCGTCAGTACCAGCCTCCATCAGGAACTCGACCGTGCCCGCGCCAACGTAGTTCACAGCCTTGGCGGCAGCGACTGCCGCCTCCCCGAACTTCTTCCGGAGCTCGGGAGACAAGTTGGGCGCCGGGGCCTCCTCAAGCACTTTCTGGTGGCGCCTTTGGATGCTGCAGTCCCTCTCGTGCAAGTGCACCACGTTTCCAAACTTATCCCCGACTATCTGTACCTCAACGTGACGGGGAGCAGTAAGATAGCGCTCAAGCAAGACGGCTGTGTCCCCGAAAGCATTCTGCGACTCGCGGCGGCACGATTCAAGCTCAGACAGAAAATCCTCCTCCTTGTGCACCAGCCTCATGCCCTTTCCTCCTCCTCCCATGACAGCCTTGATAAGGACGGGATAGCCGACTTTCTTCGCGTGCTCAAATAGCTTTTCCGGCTCCTGGTCACTTCCGTGGTAACCGGGAACGCAAGGGACACCGGCTGCAATCATGATCTCCTTACTGTTGGACTTGCTCCCCATGTCCTCGATTGCATTCACCGGCGGGCCCATGAACTCCACACCGCTGTCCCAACAACTCTGAGCGAACACAGAGTTCTCACTCAGAAATCCATACCCTGGGTGCAGTGCCTCCGCCCCGAGGCGCTTGGCCACCTCCAGGACCTTATCCCCGCGCAGGTAGGACTTGGATGCCTCCGCCTCCCCAATGCACACTGCCTCGTCCGCCTGGGCAACGTGCCGGGCGTTCGCGTCTGCCTCGGAGTAGACAGCGACGGTCTTAACGCCCATCCTCTTGCACGTGTCAATCACACGGCAGGCAATCTCCCCTCTATTGGCGATTATTATCTTCTTGAAAGGCCTCTTGCTGGGAGGCTTGGGCGACGACGGGACGCTGCTGAACAGCCGACGAGAGAAGATGCCACGCGAAATCATGCTCAAGATAAACCGGCGCGCTATTCTCTAGAGATAAGGACTAAGTGGGGAGGCTCTTCCGTCTAGCAGGTAAGGTATGGACTTCCCTGAACTGTTTGCTCAATTGTGTCTTGTTTGATTCGTCTTCGTAGATATTACTTCGTGCGGGGCGTTGACTATTATGTGGCTTCTGTTACAAAAAGCTACACTAAAAAATATAAAAATTTACACCACAACTGGGTGGGTTAACTTTCTTGCGCCCCCCCATGTTGTTTTTCCTGCCATAGCAGATCTCTGGTCTTTTTTATTCAATTTGAGCAATCTCGTCTGTACCACCGAACTGGAGACAACTACTGCGGAAACTATTATTGGGTCGCAGAAGTTCTTTCTGCTAAACTGAAGAAGTGGAAACCTTCTTCGATTCCTCTGCATTACCTCGACCTACAGCATTGTCACTGGCAGTTGGCATGGACGACGAAATCTATGAAGAGGACTCTCCTATGCTCCTGGACTCCCTGGAGGACCTGAGCAATGCCTTCACCGCGTCTGTTTTTAGGGTCATCCTTTCTGTTGATGCCTTCCTTGTGGCAAACTTGCACTTTCTCTTATTGTCGGCGATTATCCTTGCCCTCTCCTACTATTCGGTCGTCCTTGCCCTGAAATACATCAACCGCAATGGTATAATTCCCCTCCGTTTCCGCCCTTTATTCCGCCAATCATTACATCAACACCTCGGCGAGATTCCTGATTTGACTGCCGTATCTGGTATTCTGCAGCTTGGCGCCCTGACTACAATGTGTTCGATGCTTACGGAGCGAGAACGCGACAGTATAATCGATTCCTTGCCGGAGGAAGATAGAGAAGTGATTCAATCTCCCTTTTGCGACCTTGTATTGCCTACTTGGGCATCGAAAATGCTTTGGGGAGTGGACACCACCAGCATGGCAAATGGCGGAATCAGTTCCGAGAATGGCTTCCTCGTCAACAGAGTTGACGCGAAGTCTCCCTCCCCTCCGCCCTCCGTCGTCCGCCTCGCCCAGTCCTTGAACGACACCAGCCGGATAAATTTTGGCGAGGATGAAATATTCTGGAACGACGGGGAGGGGAACAACTTGTTGGTGACTCCCCCGAGGCGTTCTCTCGACGGTACTTTCGCGAGCTCCGCGATCGCGCCGTCGCCGCTGTCGTTGTCCGATACCGGCGCCGTGGACTATACCCCACTTCAGAACGCGATCAAGTCAGTCGTAACCTCCCGTCTTCTCAACGGTTGTCGCACAGTTGTGAACTCCCTTCCGGAGAGGAAGTTGAAGGTCGCGACGGCGGCCGCGGCGTCTTCGTTCTTCTTGCAGATGCGGTATAGTAGGGCTAGTAGAAGGATATTCATGGGGCTGGTCAAGGGTGGGACGAGCGTCGCGCTGTGCAGCGCGGCTTTGGCAGGGGTCGGAGTGCTCGCTTCGAAGTCGGTCTTGAATGGCGAGGGGGATGGTGGTGGAGACGGCAACGGCAACGGCAACGGGAACGGCAACGGCGACAGC
>Ga0115555_1001896_pt1 | contig 14258 bp, 8 predicted proteins | sample COGITO_mtgs_1104_2_FD_87285 | JGI IMG/M metagenome (GOLD analysis project Ga0115555, IMG submission 87285) | Pelagic marine microbial communities from North Sea - COGITO_mtgs_110407 | ecosystem: Environmental > Aquatic > Marine > Epipelagic | place: Germany:Helgoland, sampling site Kabeltonne... | reverse complement strand
CCCCTCCCCCTCCCTCCCCCCCTCCCCATCCCTCCTCTTCCTCTTCCTCTTCCCCTTCCTCCTCCTCTTCCCCCTTCTCCTCCACCTCCACCTCCACTTCGGCATTTTCGATAACCTTCTCGTTCAAAACCTCGTCGAGTACATTCCTCAGGCAGCTGATCAAGACAGCGCTCTTCTCCCCCCCCTCTCCAATCTTGAACTTCAAGAACCCGTCGATGACGATGCAGTTCCCGTCGATCTTGAGGTCGCCCCCGAATAACAGCAGTGCAAAGTGGGAGACGAAGTTCACCTGGTTAAGGAAGATCTGGGACTGTGTGCCGGAGGAGGTCACGGACCGTTCCTTGCTGCGGTAGACGACGTAGGCATCCCTCCCCTTTTCGTTCGCCTCCCTGATTCTCTTTGCCTGAAACGAGTTGGAGGACGGTCTACATGCCTCCTTGTTCTTGGTGACAAGTTTCCCGCCCCCTCCCTTCCCGGTGGTTTTCGGCCGAAGAAGTACGGCAACATTCGGGTAGAGTCCAGCAACGAGGCAGCAAGACACGAGGGTCGCCCTGGCGCTGTTATCGTTCCCGTCGCCGCTCCCCTTGCCGCCGCCGCCGCCGCTCCCCTTGCCGCCGCCGCCCCTGGCGAAGCCGGCGTCGACGAGCTGCCCCTCGAACGTCCTGCGGAGGATGTTCGCGTCGCACAGTACGCCGTAGTCCATCGCGTTCTCCCTGCACCAACGCCGCCTTTCGGAGACGCTCTTCCCCGAGCACTGCTCCTCGTAGTGTAAAAACAAGGCGACGCAAGCGATCAAATCGCCCTTTGAAGTGTCCCCCCCCCGAAATCCCTTACCCCCGTATCCATTCTCGACGATTGTGTCCAGAATCTCTCTTCCCCTCTGCCTTCCCTCCCCTCCCGGAACGTAGCCCGTGAAGATTGGTTTCGTCAGTGAGAGTACAGCGGCAATAATAAGACAGGGCTTCAAACAGTTCAGCATACTTCCAGTCAGCAAAATTTTCCCAACTCGACAGTCCATATGGAGATGACTGAGGTGGAATCCCAGAGGAGTAAGCCTGAAATTTCCTTTTCCAAATCCCTTAATCGCACCTATCTCCATAAGCCCCAAGCAAGCGTTCACGATGCCCTGCTTGCTGGGCGGCTCGATTAGCTTCCCCATGTGCGCCAAGATATCCACGCTAAAGTCGTCGTTGCCCCCTCCCTCACTCAAAGGTAGCTTATTCTCGCAGACGAGCAAGCACTGCAAAATCAGTTCGTCGAGGGGGGTCCTGAAAATCTCCGGAACGGTGTGATCAGTCAAATTGTTCTCCGCGAAATCCTGACGGACCAACCGCCAACAGAACCCTTCCCTCACACGGCCGGCGCGACCAGCTCTTTGAGTCATGCTAGCATTACTAGTCCAAACGGTTGTTAGCTCTTTGATCCGGGTGCTCGCATTATACCGACTCTCCTTCACAATACCCGTGTCGACAACATGTACCACATCGTCAATAGTGACGGAGGTTTCGGCGACATTGGTCGAAAGAACAATTTTGGTGACGCCAGGTGGAGGTGATTGAAAGACTCGTCTTTGTTGGTTGTGGGGTAAGCTGCTGTAGAGGGGAAGAAGGAGGCACTTCGAGCCGTCCTGGAGAAAAGTGTCGTTCCTCATTTTGGACAAGACCCGCTCAATCTCGCCGCGCCCAGGCAAGAAGACGAGAACTGCGCCCTCGTTCCGTTTCGCTAACTTGGAAACGAGCTTGACGATAAAGTCTTCATCTAGTTTGGATTCCACAATCGGGGAGAGTACCAGGCGCCGTTCATTGTTGTCGCTGTTGTCACTGCTATCATTGCTGTTATCATTATTGCCGTTACCGTTTCCGGTGTCGCGATCGCGGTTGTGGTTGGGATTGTTTCGGTTTCCGTTGGCGTGCTCATCTGCCGTCAAGCGCGTCTTCACAAAGCCTTCGCAGTCTGCCAACCAATTGATCTGCACAGGAAAGGTTCGCCCCGGAATCGAAATAACCTCCCCACCGTTGAAGTAGCTACGAAATGTATCAGTAGAGACTGTCGCAGACATCAACACAACCTTTATTGTTTTGTTCGTCTCGGTCAATTCCTTCACCAGCATCAAAACAAAATCAGTGTTCAGGTCCCGCTCGTGCACCTCATCGATGACTACATGTGTAATGCTCTGTAATTGATTCTCGTCGGAATTCGACTCCAAGAGCATTCGCAATAGAACACCGACGGTGACATACGTTATCCGAGTTGACTTGCAGACGGCCCTCTTCAATCTAACGTTGTACCCCACTGTGCTTCCTGACCTCCCGCAGCTCCCTGTATTCTGCTCAAATGCGACCCTATCTGCAAGGGCCATGGCCGCAACCCTTCGCGGCTGCGTCACAATAATATTAGAAGTGTTATTGTTCGCATGGAGAAGAAATTGAGGGACTTGGGTGGACTTCCCACACCCTGTGGCCCCGGCGATGATGACGACCTGATTGGTGGCGAGGGATTTCAAAATTGTCGCGCGATAGTTCGATGCAGGGAGGTTTGATCTAGGGGGGGTCAGGGGCGGGAGGATACTATCCCAGTCTCTATCAATATCAATATCATTAGCGGGAGGGGGAGGGGGGGGGGGCTCCCTTTCATCGTCTGTAATTGCCATGGCCGACATACGTCTCCTCGCACTGAGACGCTCACGGCGCAGACGGTACGACTTTTTGCATTCCTCCATAGGAGAGAGTTTCGGTACAGACGGGAGAGCGTCATCATCCTCTTCGTCCGAAGAATCTTTATCGTCTGTACCAGCTGTTTTGGAGACAGGTGTTTTGGGATCGACAGCATCAGCATCCCCCAAAAAGACAACCTCGCCGTCTTTCACTCCCTTGAGATCAGGGATGTATACCTTCCCTTCACCAACCTCTATGTAAGCAGACACAGGCTTCTTTTTCATCTTAATTTTCTGTTTGAAAGATTTCATCAACTTCTCATCCGCGAATATTGTCTCTTCCCGATCCAAAACCAACAACTTTTTGTTGTTCTTATTTGATGAATCTGTAATATTTACCCGAACTTTGCCCGTCTTCGGCCCAGATAAAACGGTAGGGGTAGAGTTGGCAGCTACACAATCAACGACAGATTTGGTAGAATCTAAGCTCAACGAGGAAGACAACTGTGGTGGTGTTACTGTGGAGCTATAGTAACGCTTCATAATTCCTCTCAGCCAGTGCCGCCGTTTGCTCTCAAGTTTATGCTGTTTAACTTTTTTAGGTGACAGCGACGAGCTCGCCCCATCACATTCCATCAACAGATCGACGATAGTGTCTTCAATCCCTTGGCTCCAGCTTGCTCGACCACCTCCGATGACGCAGGAGGAATTTGACGAAGAAGAGGAAACCTTGTTTTTCACTGGATTAGTGTGCTTGCTTCGCTCAGCATCCTTCTTGCGCTTATCGCGACGGTCGTTCTTCGTAGCGTACGACTTCATCTACTTATTAGTGTGTGCAGCGCTATATATGGTGCTGAATTTTGGGGAGGAGGTAATAATAGGGGCGGATGGTATTCATCCCAATCCACAAGCTCCTTCCCGAAATTAAGTACGCTCCCGTATCGGTCATCATCTCGATAAAAAATAAATCGTGTCGAAGTAGAAAAAAAGCGCATCCCCTGTCCTCCAAGCCAACATCTCCAAATAGTAATCAGGATTAATTGTTCATTGTGGCAATGTGGTCTGCAGCAAGCATCCTCCTCTTTCTCCCTTTCGGCTTAGCTCTGCGACGGTTAGAGAGTCGTGAACCATCTCCTCCCTCTTCTGAAACCTCATCTTTTACGGGTCAATTTCTTCGCAACCTCCAGGGTTCAACGGGAGTCAGCAATCTTGCTTACAATCCGACGTGCGCCAATGATCACCTTATCACGCATCTTCCGGGAATGTCGAGATTACCAGATTGCGAGATGTTCGCTGGTCATCTTCCTGTGGATACAGGGGATGCAACAATTAGGGATGGGAGAAAGCTATTTTACTGGATGATTCGGGCGGGGGGAGAGGATGGGTCTAAGCACCCAGATGACGCGAAGGAATCCGTTGACGGACCCGGGGAAAAACTCCCCCCCCTGCTAATTTGGCTGAACGGTGGTCCCGCGTGCTCAAGCATGGACGGTTTCTTCCTCGAAAACGGCCCCATTTCACTAGAAGACACTGGTGGGGATTATTCGTTTCGAGTGACTGAAAATCCCCACAGCTGGCACCGTGCCGGTGTCAACACGGTGTACATTGACCAGCCTGTCGGAACCGGCCTTTCATTTCTTTCTTCAGTATCCCAATACGGCCACTACCCGAAGAACGATTTAGAGGTTAACATGGATTTCTACGGGTTCCTCCTCAATTTCTTTGACCTTCACAGTGACCTCAAGGGGAGGGAGGTTTGGTTCAGTGGCGAGAGCCACGCAGGACACTACATACCTTCAATGATGGATTTTATTATGGGCAAAAATTCCGAGTTGCCGGGGGGGGAGAATGACCCGGACTACATCCATCTTGCTGGGGCTGCCATCGGCAATGGCTGGACCTCCCCCAGACACCAATACTCCGCTTCCACAAAAGCCTGGGCGAACGGCATGATATCTCTAGACCAGAAAAACGCCATCGACAATAAAGAAAAGACATGCCAGAACTTGCTTGACTCGGGGAGCTACGACAACTCTGTGTGTTTCAATTTGCTCGATGACATCATCCATGCCTCAGCTGCATCGGGAGGAGGGCAGGCATCTATTTATGACGACCGTATATTTGGAAAGGACAGTAAAGACCCTTTTCCACCCGGTCACCTCTCTGTGGAGAAGTACCTGCGCCCGGGCGCGGATGCACTTTCTTTCATCCACGCAACTCAAGCTGACACTGCCGGCCAAGTCTTCAAGGAGTGCACCGATCCACCCTGGTATGCTCTCAAGCATCAGGATGGTCTGGGCGTCTTAGGCAATGTCGAGAGCGTGCTTAACCACGCCACCAAACCTCGGATGCTTTTCTTCAACGGTATGAATGATATGATATGCCACCATTACGGGAACGAGAGGTTTTTGAATGCTATGGATAATTGGGAGGGAATCGAACATTTCCGAAGCAGCACCCGATTCAACTGGGGAAAAAGACCAGGAAAGGGCGGCTCGAGAGACGGATCCGGAGGACCAGTCGGCTATTTGCGAGAATACGACAACTTGCAGTATTTAACTTTGCGAGAAAGCGGCCATATGGTGCCCATGGATTTGCCAGAGGATTCCTTGGAGATGATCAGGGAGCTGATTTGGGATGGTGGGGTGGGGAAACTGAAAAAGCGGCAAAGTTTGCAGAGTAGTCAGGGGGGAGTATGCGATTTGGACAGCGGCAGGGCGAGGAGAACAGCGGCTGAAAACATCTTTGAACAACTTAAAGTTATAGAAGCGCAAGGTCAAGGTCAAGGTCAAGACAACCGTAATAATGTCCGCAAACTCTCCTCCCAATTAGACTTCAAGGATGGGCGATCACCGTCAAAGCCATGTAAAACTTATGTTGATGGCGAAGGAAATCCACCTGTAGGTGGTGGTATTTTTGTAATTGGGGGTGAACATGGCGGGGGCATGCTGTATTTGGGGGGGGCGTTTGTTATGCTGTTTGCTTGCGTGTGTTGGAAGATGAGGCAGAAGAATACGGGAGGAGGGACAGAGTATGCGGCGGTGGAAGAAGAAATTGAGATGAATGGAGGAAACTACCTAGATGACGACGACGATGACGATATATTCACCATTATTCGGAGGAACAAGGAGGAAAAAGAAAGAGAGGAGGCAGGGGAAACAGAGAGAAAAGAGCCTGTGGTAAAGGAACTCCCACCAGGGGAGGGTATTAAGCGATTTGGGGGCGCGAAGAAGATTTAATTTGCAACAAATGGCATTACTAATTTGTTTTGGGCCCACACTCACTACACCTACACAAAACAATTCAACTTAAAAAATTTATGTTTCCTTCAGCTTAGCTCCAAAGAGGGCAGGCGCAGAGGTACCTATCATTCATATCACCGATGTGGATCGTCAAGTCTTTCACCTCCGAGGTAAAGGTGTAATCGAAAAACGGGATTCGCACGGTTGTCTTCGAGTCAATTTTGAATTTCAGCGTTCCTTTGTAATATTCCGCTGTGAGTTGTAAGGCCTCCCACTTGTCTGGGGTGAAGGATGCTGTGATTATGACGTCAGTGATTGAGTTGGCTGCTATTTTTGTAGGGGAGTCGTCATCGAGGTCTTTCTTTCCAAAGGTCATAGTCCCCACATACACACCGTCATACTCAAAAGTCCCCTCTCCTTGGATAACCTCTGCGTCAAAATAATTAGGGTTATACACAGAAATAAGGAGTTGGTAATTCGTCTGCATCTTCAGGCTCGTCATCCCGTCGACTATTGACTTCCAGTCCATCTCATTACTGCATATGTTGTAAACCGGCATACTAGGGTAGAGCAAGAATGTCGTCGTGCCGAGGGCGAGGAGGAATGTCATCGCCAGAATGTAAAAGGAGAAGCAAGTTCTGTAGAGACAATTCACATGGCGGTGGGCAGCGTGGTTAGAACTACTGGAGGCGGGCGATTCGTCAGCGCCAAGTGATACTATGGGAGACGTCCCAGCAGAAGAAGGGGAGGAGATGAGCTCTTCGTAGCGAGTGTCCTGTACGTCCAAGAGCACGTAGCGGTGCGTGAGTGAGCTTGATTGATGTTTTGTGATCTGATGAAAACAAATGGCTGCAGTGAGTGTCAAACTACTAACCTCTTCCGAATCAAAAAGATCAAGAGAACGAGACCGCTTCTTTCCGACATTTTTATTGTTGCCAGCCTTCAATAACTTCTTCATTTCGAAATCTTCCATTCCAGGAGCAGCATAACTTGTCCCTCCCTCCACATCCTTCGTGTTCTTGTCAATGTTCTGGGCGAGGTTCACCATCTCTACAAAGGCAAGTTTTACGTTTCTTGCTATGCACATACCACAGCTGCATACCAGCATCAGCGTGAGAGTCGTCACAACGATCGCAACCATAATTGTCGAGGAGACAGATGACTCCTGCAAGTGGTAGTGTGAAGAGCAAAAGGTAAGAACTCAAATTTCAGGCAACTGAGCCACATACGACTGAGAACACGGCGACCAATGAAATACTTACCTGATCTACGCCACTGTTGTTGATGTTCTCGCTGCTTGAGATCTTTTGGGGAGTTTCTCGATAGCAAGAGTCAATGTCGTAACAGGTTTCACCATAAGAGCATCCATAGATGGAGCCAATAGCATGGCACGCCTGGTCAAACGAGCACCAGTGACAGCCAGTCACATTGTGGTAGCAAGTTTCGCACGAGGTGAAGGAAGCGCAACTCATGGACTCTAGAAGGGAGCAAGTTCTGCTCAGAATGTCAAATATTTTTGGACTCGATTATGAGTACTACTTGGGTTTCCGACTCAAATATGATCAGCAAGCGAGGAAATTTTCGTAGGATGGGAGGAAAAATAGGGAGATTCGACCGAAAATTATTATTTGGGACGGTGAGGTGGGAGGAACCAAAATCAATTTTGGTTCTCACGAACATAAGTAGCGAATGAGCTGAATCTCATGCTTTTGTCATAATTTGTCGAGCTTGGTCCCCTCTGATCTATAAATACCTTCTTGCCGAAAACTCCTCAAAAAATCAACAAATCTTAACCCTTCACTTGGCTGAGTCGATAATCGCTTGCCCAGTCGATAGCCATCGTCACATATCGTCATATCATCACGCTATGATGGTCTCTCAACTGCTGCTCCTTGTCCTGACGCTCCCCCTGGTAGCTCCTTTTTCCACAATATACCCCACTCGTGCACTTCTGCCACCAAAAACAAGGACCACACTCTGCGATGTTCGCAATGATAATGCTGGAAAATTTGGGCTTGCACAGAGTACTTATGATGGCGAAGTTTCACCCTGGATTTACAGCTATGCTGACCTAACTCCCGAGACGGACCAGACTATTGTTGGTGCTCTTTTTCTGGCTACGAATGTGCCTTTCTTAATCGTAGGGAGTTTCTTTTCTGCGAAGGCCGTGCTGGAGAGTGGGCTCAGCGGGCTCGAGGGGGAGCTTGCAACTTTCAGTGGGTTGACAGATCTGGCTGGAATTGTATCTATTTGGTATCACTGGAGTCAGCTCCACTTTGGCCCTAATAGGAAGGAGGTGAGTGCACATTTTTTTTAGAGTTTTTTTTCTGCCTTGCGATATGCGATGCGATGCGATGACGACTTTCTAACCAACCACTGTACCAGGTTCGAACGTCCCTGATAATTGACTACTGCACTGCGTTGTCAATAATTATTTACAGCATATCCCTCATTTCGGCAAATCACATTAACCTTACAAGTGACATCTCCCTCCTCGGACAGGTCTCAGGGGTAGGGGCTGCAGCGTGTTTAGGGGTTGGTTGGCTACGAGAAGAGGGACCGTGGTATCTATTTTGGCACAGTGGATGGCATGTATTGAGTGCCTTGGCTGGGTTCGAGCTTGCCAAGGTTTTATTTTAGAAAGTAGAGTAAACGGAAAAAGGAATTTCTGCTTTTTTACAGCTTGGTTTTACATAAAAATGGGGGGGGATTTTCGTTGAGGGGCGCTCGCTCACTGATAAAAAGGAACCTAATTCCCTATTCTTATAAACCGTCTCTCTGTATATATATGTTTATTTTCTCAGGTTTTCGGTCTTGTTCATTCAAGCCCTCCCCCTGATCTCTTTCATAATTGTGTTATATTTGCTGGAGCAAACCATCAGCCTCTGGTTTCCCTCGAGTTTCTTCTCCATTTCAACCTTGGCCTTGGCGAGAAGCTCCTCAGCCTTTGCTTTGTCACCATTCTTAAGCGCAAAGTCTGCCGCGTCCTTGAAATCGCCTTCCGCAGTCATGGCATCGCTAATATCAGTAAGGATCGGGTTGGCCTCATTTAGTTGGTCGGTGAAGGTCTTAACTCGCAAATTCGCCGTTTCCATTTTCTTTGTGTCTCCAACCTTGCGTGCATCGCGGACATCCATCATAGCTTTTGAGACTTCAATCGAAAGGAAGAGGGTGAGAAAGTTACGGATGCCGAATCCGCCACATCCAGGTTTGATCTTCGCCGGACAGCCGTCAGCACTCACGCATTCGCTGCAAACACGCTGGATGAACTCCAGGAAAGGGCTCTCATCCCCAGGTTTGTTTTGCAGAATGTTGCTCGTAAAGATCTGAAAGAGAAGATCCTGACCCTGAACATCCACAAGAATCTTGTTACGGACAATCGCAACATAAGTGTCCTCACTCATATGACTGCCAAGAAGACTGAACATGTTACAGTATCGCGATTCCATGATAGCCTTAACGATCTCATCTTTGTAGGCATTATAAGTGTCATTCGAAGTGAGGGAAGAGCAGCCATTGAGCTTTTCCTCCACCACATCCTTGCTAATTTCGAGATCAACGGCACCGTCTTCACTGCAGATACCGACACTCTCACAGCTACTGCAGATGAGCTCAGCAGTGGCGTTGTCGATCTTCTTGTTGCCGGAAGTCAAGTAGAGGGGAGAGAGAACGCCATAGTAGCTACGGGGAATATTTAGGAAGGTGAAACCTTCGCCAGTGATCTTGCGGAAGTCGTTTGCACGCTGAATCAGACCGACAAGGTCCACAACACGTGAGGCAACGTGCTGCACGCCCTGCCCAATCTCCTCAATGAAACCGTGCACATGTCCAACTGGAGATAGAGCGTTGTTGATGGGAAGATAGACCTGACTCTGGTCCTTCAGAGCAATCGCGGCGGCGTCTTTGCTGAAGGTCCTAGTGGTTGTGTTGCCAGTGACAGTGGATTCAATCTGGGCCTCTCCTGCAGCAACAACTCCAGCGTTGAAATCGACCTTGGGGGTGAAACCAAGAGTGTCCTTGAGAGTGTCGAGAAAGCCGGTGCGACTTACAACATTGCTGACCCAGTGGTCGCAGTAAGCAGGGAAGCTAGTGCCGTCAAACGTCGCATCAACCTTAGCCAATCCGGGGAGGATGCAGGTAGTGCGTCCGTCCGTAGATTTTCGGCCAACGACCTCGATAAAGCGGAGAAGAGTACCATCATCCTCTTCATCAATCTGCTCACCATCTTTGCCCTTGTAGTAAGCGTACACCTCCAACATTTTCCTAGTCGTGCCATCAGGCTCCTCATAAACATTGTAAGCACCTTCAGGAAGAAGCTTGGGGTGCAGCTTCTCGTAATTAGCTTTGATGCCGTCAACACCGACACCATTCTCGCCAATCACCTCGAAAGCGAGAGCACTGATTCCCTGACGCTGACAGTGGGCGTCGTAGAATCTGTTCAGAGCACGGCTTCCAAAGTGCTCATATTTAGTCTCAGTTTTCTGTTTCTTGGGGCTGTCGCTTTTGATGAGCTGCGTGACAACATACTGGACACCAATCTCGTCCTCGCTGGTGATAAGAAGCGAGTAAGATTCCACAGACTTGTGCATTCCCGTAACGCGAAAGCCAAGGCCGGAAATCAGCTGCTTAACAAGGTCACGATTTTGGGATTTGTAAGTGTCAGGATTCTGGTCAAACTCCCCAGCCATCTTCACCCAGTCAGCACGGGCAGCAGTGCTGTCCCGTACGATACACTTCGCAGCGGGGTTCTTAATGTGGGTGTTGGCCGTTTTTGAAAACTTGTTGCAAAGGTCTTCATAGGCCTTGTAGTGCTCAAGCGGTTTGAGGTTGTCAACGTACAGATGGATGTGGCTGAAGCCCATGGTGGGGGGGATCGGTAGGTCTTCAATTTGGTCCATTATTCTTTTTTTACGGCGAAAGTACACGTGTGCACGACAATGATTTTTATTAAAATAAATAGATCAAAGTAATCCAAACAAACTGGGGAAGGAAAAAAGGGTGTGTGGATCTCGCGAGACGGGCAAACCATAAGGTATTTGTTGTAAAGATATCTACGCAACACTCCATCTAATATCCATGTTTCGTTCTGTGAGTATCTCGTCAATGTGTCGTTCCTTTTCGAGTCAATCTCAGGGCTCCGCTTTCCGCTCAATCACTCCTTCTCAAAGTGCTTTAAATTATCTCCGTTCAATTGGATGTGGTGTTCCCGACAAGCGCAAACGAGAAGCACGATTCAAGCAAGGAAAATACAAAAAGAAACCAGCGATATTGGGGCATGTAAAAAAGGACGACAGTATTTTTCGGGGTTCCGTGAGGAAGTCCCCGCTGAGGGGGGCACAGAGCCGCCCCATCACCGCGGAAAAAATAAGTGAAAGATCAACGAAGAAGGTAAAGCGGTGGAAATCAGTGCAATCCGGTTATTTTACGGATGAAAACGACGACGACAGTGAACAGAGCAATGAAGACGAACAAGATGACAAACAGCCCAAGTATACACCACCGGTCTTCCCATCTCCTGTGTATCCGGAGGTTGCCATCGTTGGACGGTCTAATGTCGGAAAGTCAACGCTAATCAACGCGATCCTTTATGGGGGAGTTTTGGAGGAAGACCTATCTTCCCCTTCAAACAGCTCTCTAGCTCCACGAAAGAGAGGGGGGACTCCAGAAGCCTACAAACTTCCCAAGGGCCCAAAGGCAGCAGAGAGCGAGAGGCCAGGAACTACCAGGACCATCGACTTTTACCAGTTGACGGGGGGGAAGGGGAAGGGGAGCGATCGCAGTATTGTTCTAGTCGATCTTCCCGGCTATGGATTTTCATTTGGGGGAGAAAACAACAACTTGGAAGTGGGCCATGGCAAGCTTGAAACTGATGGAAGCGGTGTCAATTTGTTCAGAAACTTTATATACAACTATATCACTGAGAGGTGCACTCCAAGCCTTCATGCTTCAAACCAACAAAATCTCAAAAAACCCTTAAAGAGACTGATTATACTGCTTGATGCCCGGCATAGATTGAAAAGCGCAGATGTTGAGTTTCTGAGGAATTTAGAGGATATCGGCATAGAACCTAAGAATATGCCCGAAATACAGATAATTCTCACAAAATGCGACCTGGTGAAGAGGGCAGACCTGGCCAGGCGGATGGATCAAGTGGCAGCAGAAGTTAAAAATGTCACGAGGAGGGAGCTCACAGGTGGACGAAGTGTCATGTGTGTGGTAGCAAAACGGGGTGTGAGGGGTGGTCGTAAGCATGGTGATGGCGGCATTAACCAGATACAGAATATGTTGAGTATGCTAGCTGCCTGATTTTATCGTAGATAAGATTTTAGAGATGGATGATGGATGGAGATTGTGAGTGATGAACGTAAAAGACACTGGAAAACTGGATTTGCAATTTGCCAAAATATTTTCTTTATTTAAGTGTCTCTTGCCTACACGATCCTGGGTTTACATAGTCATTTCTTTAATGATTATTATCTAGGTTTGGCTGATAATTTCTGGAAGTCTCTCTCGAAGCTTTTTTTCCGCTCACAACTGCTGTGCGAGTTATTGTACTTTATCTCCCTTGAAAGGCTACTACTCATTATTCATCAAATACCATTACCAGGTAGAGCAAAGGTGACGCACCGCCCTCCAAAAACAAAGCTTCTTTGGGACCCACTCTTTTACTTAATCAATTTCCCAGGATCCTCCCAACTCTGTCTTTGTTGACACCCCAGCAACCCTGTCGAAGCCTTCAAACATTCCAACCGGGCCAGAATCAATGGCACAAGAGGGAGGCCAGGGCAATCACGACGGAAAGCACGGCAACAGACATGGTGAACATGGTGGTAATCACGGCAATGGATTGGGAATTCAACTACAAATGCACATGGCCACTATGACATCCCACCAAAATGCTTTTTTAGAGGTCGTGTCATTGCTCTGCAACACAGTAAGCAAGCTTGAAACCACCGTTCTAAGGAACGAGGCAGATTGTACGACCCGCCTTGACGACCTAGAGACCTCGGTCAAAACTTTAGGTGAGGAGGAGCTGAGCGAAAAAGTTGAAAGCAAAATAAAATCTTTCGGATACGAAATGCGCGAAATTTAACGTGCGCCATGAGCAAAAATAACTAACAATCATCGCGCTCTCTTGCTTGGAAACGCAGCCTTCAACATCCAAGGATTTTCTGCAACACAGCAGCAGGAGGAGGACGAACGCCAAGCTAGGCTTATTCGGGCCGAGAAAAAGCTAAAGAGTATGAAATTAGGGACGGGTTTTTCAGACTACGGCTCCTTAGCCGGAACAATGACTCCAGCAGCTTCCATCAGAACAGTATCTCCGCGTATACCCGTCGAGGCGCCTGTGCCTGAGGAAGAGAAGAAGATTGAACTTGAAGATGAGACGGCTGTACCCGCCCCAGTAGAAGCCCCGCCTACGCCTGAACAGGAGGTGAAAGTTGAGCCCGAAGCCGATTTCACTGAGCCTACCCCAGTAGCAGACGAGCCGGAACCCGATCCAGAACCTGAGCCTGCCCCAGAACCAGAACCCGAGCCCCCGAAGAAGCGGAATGAGAAGGCTCGGAAGAGATGGAAGTGGGCATTTAAGCAGGTAAAATTCCGCAACATGGCCAGGCACGTGTCGATGACTGCCATGAGAGTTCAACCCCACATGAGCGTTGGAAATCGTCTGAAGTTACTCGAGGATCACCTCTCGAGTGTCAACGAGGATATCAGCAGCATCAAGAAACACTTCGGTTTGGATAGTTCTGCCAATGGCGGTGGTGGATTGAGTGGGGAAATTGCCGCATTGAAAGATTCATTGGCTGCGCTGGGTATTAGTTGCAATAACCACAACAAAAAGCTTGAACAGACGATGGAGAACTTCAGTATTCTCCAGAAAGACTTCAATGCCAGCAGCACGGAGATCAAGAACTTGAAGCAGGATTTCAACGAGAGCAGCCAGCAGATTGAAGATATCAAGCAGAAGAGCGAAGGCAGCGAAGATGAGAAGAAAGAGACGATAGTTTCCGACATAGTACGTGACTTAGAAATTCTGCGGCTCGACGTACAAAATGCCGTGAAGGAAGGGGACACTGAAAACTTTGAGTTAATGAACGAGCTGGATACTGATATCGAAGAGGCGTTGGATGAAGTAAGAGAAAATCCTAATAGCGAGGAGTCGCTGTCTAAGGTATGCAGGCTCTCGCTGCGTGTCCAAAATGTTCTCCACGCGGACGATGTCGAGCTACAGAGGCAGCAGAGGGGGCCATCACCGGAGACGGTCGAAGAAGGGGAGGAGGAGGAGGAGGAGGAGGAGGAGGAAAGGATTGTTGTTGAAAAGAAGCAGCGCCCACCGAGAAAGAAATCCGAGAAATTGG
>Ga0115555_1001891_pt1 | contig 14268 bp, 6 predicted proteins | sample COGITO_mtgs_1104_2_FD_87285 | JGI IMG/M metagenome (GOLD analysis project Ga0115555, IMG submission 87285) | Pelagic marine microbial communities from North Sea - COGITO_mtgs_110407 | ecosystem: Environmental > Aquatic > Marine > Epipelagic | place: Germany:Helgoland, sampling site Kabeltonne... | reverse complement strand
ACTCACCCGTTCGAACTTTTCAAATACTCTCACGACGTAAGGAACTCCGACATAGGTCCTCCTCCACTGGCCTCCTCCTGCATTCCAATAATTTAGCTTCAAAGACCATCACAAGTAAAAGACAGCGATCCTTCAGCCTCACTACGAGCTCCCGTCTATTCTCAACCTCATCTGCTGCGGGCCCACCTTGGCCCTCCACCCTCCTTCGCTTTGATGGCGGCTCTCGTGGGAACCCCTCTCCCACCTCTGCGTGGGGTTTTGTGGCATACGAGGGTGTTTCATCAGGGGAAGCGACCGACTGGTGTGAGAGAGGTTCGAGGTGGGGAACTATCGAGGACCTATACGTTACACTCGAGCTCACCTTAATGCTGCGCGCTTATGTACTTTCATGTCTTACAGCTCATGGGGAACCTTTTTCATTCGAGCTTTCGCTATTCTCGGCAGAATTATTGTCAAATGATGTCCCTAATTGTTCGTCATCACTATCATAAGGATCGTAAGTGTCTTCGCATGCAGTACCTTTCCTGGGCAGAGGGTGGACAATTTTGCCCGCTTTCGCCAAAGACCTTCGCTTAACCCATTTCGCATAGTCGGAGCAAACAAAACATTGGCTGACGGAGCAGAACAGAGCGATCTCCCGGCAAAAGCTTGCGTACAATCCCATCGAGATATCTTCCTCGAAGATCATATAGCAGTATATCGCCGGAATGAGCATCACTCCTAGTGAGACAATCACCGAGGCGATTAGTCGGATCCGCTTAACTTCGTATTTGTGTATGTTAAGATTGTCCTCGAGCATTCTCCCCAGGCCAATAGCACCAATTGCAAAAAGGATGGTAAAATAAGAATTTAAGAAAATCACCCATGCCTGTATCGCCAATGTATAGCGAAAAACAAAGGAGACAGAGAGGAAAACCGTCGAAAATGCAATCAAGAATCGGTGAAGTCTCTTGGCCTTCTCGCTACCCTCAGTTGTGATTTTCGTGATGTTCAGCATATCTTGTTTGCTGCCTTCCCCCACAATGCAAATCTTATTATTCGAGGCATTGGAATGCGGCGCAGTCTTATTGATTGCGTCTAGACAGGCGAACGGTATAAGTAAAATTGTACAAGAACTGAACACAAGTGACCCATACTTGGCCACAGCTTCCAGGATATGTATACAATAGTTGGATGTAGTCAGCCATCTGCTGGCCACAAGCAGGCGGCAAATATGTACAAATACGGTCGACAGGATCGATAGGGAAGCCAATAGAGATATTTCGAAAGGCAAGCGGTTCGTGGAGCGAAGAGAACCAAGGTAACCCGTCGTAACAATAGTTTTTACTATAGTGTGCGGAAGAGAGAGTTAGTTCTCAGTACAGACAAGCACGTAAAGAAGCACGCATCGCACTCGCGAAACCCCACGGAATGCCCCAAAAAGAAATAATGTTTCATGACACCAGATACTCACCAAATAGCATAAACGCCCAAAAAGAATTCAGTGCTGAGAGGAGCAATGTCTGCATGAAGGTGTCAGTCCAGCCTTCACAATACCCTTCTGCATTCACATCCCAGGGTGGCACAAGAGTGGAGTACACAGAATTTGAAGAGTCTGAACCAGAGAATCCCATCGTTGTGTCACAACCGCAAGACATTACTGGTAGCTCTCCTTGGTAATCAAAGAAGGTTTCTGCGGATTCATCAAGACGCTCCATAGACGATTCAGCGAAGCAGTTCGCCCGGGGCGGGCAGTCAAGCTGAGAGGTGCATGAACGAGGGTAAACATTGGGCATCGACGAGGAAGAATGTACTAATAGGACAAGGAAGAAGGTCAAAGTCGGTGCCATCGCTGAGAATTTGTTTGTCCGGGATGAACTTCTGGGAGCAGCAACTTTCAGCAGTGGTTTCTCAATTTACTAAATTATGTAGCTTGCTACGATCTAGCCCAAAGGTGTGTTAGTGAAGGTTTTCATTATATATGCTGAAATAGTCATGTAGGAGCCTGAGTTAGTTCCGGGCTTAGTCGGGGGGGGGGGTGGCCCAAGTCCCAAGTCACCAAGTCAGCCAACCCAGCTCCAATCATCATCATCATTGAAATCACCTCGAATCAAAACACACCTGTTTTTTGTAGTTTTGTATGACATACACACACAATACCATCAAAATTTTCTCACGAGAAGCTAACAACGAATTTGTTCGCGTCCACGCACTTAAATCAATATGAAAAATAAACCCCAGAACTCCAAGGTTGTACCTTACAACAATGAGTTGAACAAGGGAGTTGACTACTCAAAATATGCGCATAAGTACCTCTTCGAGCGGAAGGGTTTAATCTGCCTTCTATTGATTGTTCGGGAGGACTTTAATGATGCAATGAACGATATGCGGCGAAAGATGAGGAAGCTGCATAATGACGAGAAAAACTTCCAGTCTCCTTTTGAGACAACCACTTTTGACTTATCGAAATTGCTAACAACGGTGATAAATGACACGAGCAAACGAGACACAGCAATCGAATGCAATAAATGTTTAAGCGATATTACCGACCAGGATGTTACAACACTCGCGTATGGATTGAGTTTTTATATCGGGAAGAATAGATCTGCAACCTCTGCTCTCACGCAATGGGAGGACAAATACCCAGCGATACAAGAGCTAGCGCAGGAAAATTGGTTCAAATCGCTACTCGTCCCGATTGTTGTTTGCATAAGACGAGATAAAGATCTTGTGACTTATTGGAGGATGATCATTTTTCTGCTTTTGGTAGGAGTAAGTGAAAGTCGTTTTGATTGCTGAGTTTGACGAAGACCTCCTCTAACACCCTCTTCCTCTCCCAATAATCAATCAGGTTACTATATCCATTTTCAAGTGGGGGCCTTACGCAACTCACACAAGTGGGTGCTCCCTTGCAACACAACACGGATGCGATGAGGATTAAGGGCGACATCGCATCCCACATCCCACATCGCATATCGCATATCGCATATCGCATATCGCATATCGCATATCGCATATCGCATATCGCATATTATTTTATTATGTTCCTCGGTTACCAGCTTCCACGTAAAAAAAATAGTTACAAAAGCAGCATTTTTGGAAAGGAAATTCTAGCAGCCAATAAAACGCATCGCGACATTCCCTATTTTTTACTTCTCTTACATCATGTTTCTCCTTAAGTGCTTGACTAAGCTAACCACGTCACCCTTACTTATCCCGTGGGTCTCAATGAACAATTTCCTCACTCCTCTCACAATGTAGTTTGGGTCGGCCAGACTGTTGTAGTCAATTAGGACTTTCTTCACTCCACTCCCCCCAATCGCGATGCCGCCCACATCCCCGGATATAGCTCCAACGATTGCATTCTTCCACTCTTCAGTTGTCCGTTCTCCTCCCACACCCTTGACATTACCCGTAGTGACGCGCTTCATGGGGTTCATTTGGGCGAAAACTAGTTCGTCTCTTGCACTTCCAGTGAGAGGAATACGACCCGATACCCCTCGTTGCCCTTCCTTCCCCCCCTTTCCTCCCCTTTCATAAGCTTCATCATCGTCGCTATCCTCATTGAAGTTTCCCATTTCTGAGACAGTTTTCTCGACCTTTTTACCAAAGTGACTTAGTGCACTCTCCAATCCCATCTTGTTACTGCGCGTGACCATAACGATTTTATCGCTTTTCCTATTTGGTCGCAGTGTCAGCACTTTTCTAGACCCTCCTACGCTCACGCTGCAATTGGCCAGCGGCACTGCCATTCTGAGCCTTCTATGGCTGGTTTTCTCCCCCTTTTCAGGAAGGAAGTATTCGTAGAGAACATTCTTGGCCACGATATAGTAGTATCCCTCAGTGACAGTGCCCAAAAACGCTTTGTTCCTGGTCAAAAGACCCTCGCAGACAATATCTTTCTTTTCTGGATACATGGTCTGCTCACTGGCCCCCCTTCCAAGCGACTTTAAACAGATACTATGGAAGATTATTTCCTCTTGACTCTTGAGATCGTGAATCACAACATCACTTCCATCCTCCACACTGCTCTCAGATTTGTACTTAACGCTCTTCGTTAGGCTTATCACTATGCCTTGATCCCCTTTCGACTCAATAGCAGTTACACAATCGAGTGGGCAGATCCAGATCAGCCTCGGTTTCACCGTACTGGTGTCCTTGTTGACGCTGCTGTTGTTGTGGTTGTCGTCGCATAGATACAGCAAGCTACGCTTCCCTCTCAGTGACTTTTCAGTGTGGTTCACGATCACTAAGTACCTATCCCTGGTCGTCGCGTGCAGGTTGGCCCCTACATCGACGTTGGAGGCCTCCGCAAACCCGCTGTTGGCATTATTTCTAGAAATTTCGTCCGCTTCATCTGCCTCATCTGCCTCGTCTGCCTCATCTGCCTCATCTGCCTCATCCGACTCCTTTGCATCGTTTGAGGCATCATAACTTAAACCACCAGTATCTTCGATGCTTTCTAACGCCCTATCGATACTCTCTTTGTAAATCGCGCTCTCCTCAGCTTGCCTCAAAGGTTCTTCCAAAGTTCTTAGTCTCCAATCGAACAAGACTGTGTCGAATGCAAACCTCCCCTTCTCTATTTTGGTCAAGAATCGCTGCTTCAGGGCAGCCTCTCTGTCATATTCTACGAGTTCACCATCCTTCCCGAAAGGTCTGCTGTCCCTAACTCGCCCGCCTTTCCCAATCAAGGCGAAATCAGGTATAACAATTCCGCTCAAGCTGTGTTTCTTGCGGCCGGCCGTGGCCTTATATTCGCCGTCATTACTGTTAATGCCATCGCCGTCACCGTCACCGTCACCGTCACCGCCACCGTCACCGTCGTCGTCACCATAGCTGTCGCCTTTGTTGCCATCGTTTTGCTTGCCAAAGCTGACCCCCTTCTCTCCCTGCTTAAGGCCTCCAGCTGCATCCACGTTACGAAAGTCCCTGAGATGTCTGCTGTCATTCTTCAGTCCCTCGGTAGCCCTGCTACTGAAGTCGAGGATTCCCACGACGGGTTTCACGGCAACCCCAACTACCCCCTTCACAATGCCCTTGCCCAATCCATACAGCCCCTCCTTCTTGTGCCCCTTTATGGGCTGCACGACAACCCCGCTGACAGCACCGGCTAAGCCTTCGCCGAACTCAAAGGCCCCTTTCTTCAGGCCCTGTGAAACACTCTTTGCTTCCTTCATTCGTGCCTTGTTGCGCTTCTGCAAGTAGTCCCTGTCGAAGCTAAGCTGACTGATCCCTTCTCCAAACGTGCCAGTAATTTTGCTCATGCTGTTTCCGAGACCTTCGCTGAAATGGCTCCCCAAAGATGTCGTCCCACGCTGCAGTCCCTGCAAAAAGTTCTTGCTCTCCCCGTCGCCCTTTAGACCCTCCAGCGGTTCATAAAAGAAGTCCTTGACTCCTGTACCCAAAGATCCGACCAGACCTACTGGGTTTCCCAAAAACTCAACGCTCCCGAGCACGTGGAGCTGTTTTATTGAGGCGAAGATATAGTGCTTCACGATCCGGTCAGCAATGTCCCTCCTGTCACCGTACATATTGTTTATTTGAAGAGCTCCGAGTTTGATACGGGTATCATCTAGGCCACCGAGGGCGTTAAGGGCAAAAGAAGCAGTGTTCGCCTCCTTCGACTTGTTCCGCAATAGCGGTGTAGTCGTTTTGAACGACATCGCAATATCAATAGGGTGCAAGTGTAGGAAGTTAATGAATATCTTCTTCTTCGTCTTGACGCTGCTTCCCTTGGGAGAGAGAGCTTCAGACTCTAGATGAGCACTTCCGCTCATGATGCTGTCAAGGTAGTGAGTTGTCGAAGCGCCAACTTTGAGCTGGTCGATCAAAACACTGCTCAATTTCCCGTCCGTCAGGCGAATCATCCGGTGCCCATTCACTCGCGTCGTATGCGTTGCCTCGCGCAAGCGCACCACAAGAAACAACAATGCCTCTTCAACCTTTAAATCGAGCGGATGAAGCCAAAGTGTCGCCATGTCCCAGAATATAACGCTTTCGCCCCCCTTGTCGCTGCTTCTGCTAGCGAATAGGTGGAGTGCGGGGGGTACTATGCGGGGTGATAGACCCGGAAGGTGCAAGAGGAGGTCGTTAACAATTTGTTGCTTACTGCTAGTGTGCGCCTCATTCAGTGCATTCAGATTTTTTGCAGAAAGCTCTGCTCGCGTCCTCAAGACGGTCGGGATTAAGGCATCTGTCAATTGATTGTCAAGTTGGATTGACTCGACGGTAAAGCTTATCTCGTTGTTCTCATTAGTCGTGCGGTGCTTCATACTGATTCCTCGAAGAGAAAAATAAACAAGCTCTCGCAACATAGGCCTCGGTTTGTCAATCACGGATACACCAATAGACAGGGAGATCTCAACATCAAGCTTGACGTCGTCGTCGCCGTCTTTACCATCATCATCGTCAGGCAATGCGAGGACATTAGACTTTTGAGTACCCATACTACTCGCCCTGTTGAAGCTCTCTCCACCCGGGATAGTGGACGCAGCATATCCAGAATTGAAGTCATCACCTTCCTCACTAAGCTCTAACACCTTTGTCAGACCTTCAGCCTTAACGAGAACCTTGACATATGACTTTGCCGTCAGCTCGTCCATAGTAGTTGTCGTAGGCGCCGCCGTCAGTGAAGTCGTCGAAGGCGAATTTACTGCTGCCTCTTCACCAATGCAGTGCTCGACGGCAGCTTTGTCGCTTGCATTTCGGAGCGCGTAGACCCAGTCTCCCACTTCCCTCTGCGACCCGCATTTCCACTTATGAACATTGCCGCCGTTGGTGACCACCTCGAACATTTTGCTTCCGCTCAAATCTATGTCCTTGTCCCGAGAGATTGGGTCCAGCATATAAATCACTCCCTTGACATCTCGGAAGAAGTCCGTTAGCAGTTGCTGTTGCTGTTGCTGTTGCTGTTGCTGTTGCTGTTGCTGTTGCTGTTGCTGTTGCTGTTGCTGTTGCTGTTGCTGTTGCTGTTGCTGTTGCTGTTGCTGTGATGATTCGGTATGGCCGGGGTGCTTTGGGGATAGTGACTTTCGTTTCTCGTAGACCGACTTCCGCTTTGATGGCGCCGATGACTCGTCACTTGTACCGACTAAGACGAGAATCCCCTTGTCAAATAGCTTCTGGGCAACATTTAAGCAGCGTGCGCGTTCCCCGACGCCAAGCTTCGCAAGTAAAGAGATCCAATCGCTGCCCGATTTCACCAGTTCACTGCGAGTTGTCACCATTCCCTTCAGTAACGAAGATGTGCTGGTGGTGTTAGGGGGAACGTAGGATGCCCGCTGAGACGCCAGTGAGCGCCGCCTGCTAGCCATGCTACTTTGCCTCCTACCATTGCCGCTCACGTTGCTCTGAATCGATCGGCTGCACCCAACCACGAAGACAATTGCAGTAGAGGAAGAGAAATGACAGGAATGGTTAGACTGACGACTTTGGGAATTGATTGCGATGGCATGCCAATCTACTCAATCTACTACATACAGCGTGCGCGCTCGCTCACCTGGAGGGCGAATGTACTAATGTTGGCGTTGCTGGAGGTTGGGGCTGAAATTGGACAACAGACACGCGCTTGAATGCGCTCTTTCTCGATCGAGTAGCCCGTTTTGTTTTCTTCTTTGCGCTAAATGTGCTCGCCCGAGGGGGACGCGACTCCACTTCACTAAAAACCATCCTCTCCAACAAAGTGGCAATCAGCTTCAAGCGCTTTTTCTCCCTTTTCTCAACGAAAGCTGGCTCATTGCTGTTCCTGCGCTGTCTCACATCATCTTGCAGTCCACCCCCCCCCATGATGGCGGCTTCAGCCATGTCTTGCAGCGCCAGGCCAATCTTCTTTGACCACCCGACTTCCCTTTCTTTGCTCTGCTTGACGGTCACCTTGCTACACAGGTCATCCATAGAAGCCAAGCTAGACAAATTAAACTGTTTTCCCGGGCCAAGATGGATTATCCCCTGCAAATCCATCTTTCGAACTTCAGGGGTATTGTTACTCTCACCATCGTTGCCTTTGACAGCCTTTTGGTTCGCCCTAAATATATACAACGTAGCCTTTCCCAAGACACAATAAGATCTCACCCATTTACTCTCCAGAAGGTTTCCGTGGGATCGGTAAAGATACCCTTGGAACTCAGGATTGCTCAGATCGGGCAGCGTTCGAGTGAGCTGAACGCGATGGTGGAGGGCAAGCACATCTAGTTTGTAGTTCTTACTGACCCACTTACTCCCTTGCTGGAACTCAATTTGCAAAATCCTCTGCTTCGTAGGCTCGTCCCAAGAATAGGGTAGGCTCTCTCGGGGGCCCATCTCATCGAAACGATCGTCCTCGTTCCCTGTATTTTGCCTAAAGCGAATTTTGTGACTGGTGTTGTTGTTGATACGGTACGGTACCACCTTAATCTCGCTTGGCTCAAAATTTACAATGATCGTGGACTCGACAAGCCGCACGCTCACCCTGACTAGCACCACGTCCGTTCTATTCGAGGCTGACCTGATCTTCAAGGTCTCTTCACCTAGACTATCGATGCTAAACTCACCGCTCCAGTTCCAGGAAGATCGCTCAGTGGCGGAGCCAGTGGTGGAACCGGTGTTAGGGTTGGAGTTGACGGAACCGTCACTGGCATGGCTGTCGCACAAGCGGATCATGAGTTTCGTCTCACGATCTTTCGATGGCCAGTGGAACCCCGTGGATGTGGTAACGGGAATCGACATTCTCCACTCCTCGGTCAAGCTCAACTGAGTGATCTCAATCAAGCAGTTTAAATTGTTGACCAGAACATAACGAGGTAAGAAAGTCACTACTGTGGTATTGTGGTATACACTCTTGCCTATGCTGCTGTGAATGCCGATGTCATAACGGCACCGGCGATCCGCTTTGTTGTGCCTTGTCTTGGTAACCTTTTGCTGCTGAGAGTGCCTGTCGTAAAAACTGCTGTCTGTATGGGAATACCTTCGAAGATAATCCCCTCTGGCTGTGCGATCGTAATTTTTGTCCTCTTGATCTCCGGTTAAGGTGTGTAGGACGATTCCATCGTCGTCGCTGCTGTCTTTATCGCTGCTACTACTGCTGCTGCTACCACTGCTGCTGCTACCACTGCTGCTGCTACTGATGTCGTCGTCAGACTCTTCCTCTTCTTTCACCTCTTCTATCGTCGCTTGTTTTTTCCCCTTGTTCACATTCAGTGCAGACAACTGCTGCTCAATGCTAGCGTTCAACGGGGCCACGATGTCATGTTGATGGTGTTGATGGTGTTGATGGTGGTGGTGGTGGTGGTGGTGGTGGTGGTGGTGGTGATGATGGTAAATCGCACCTATTGCATGAACATTCCTCTTCCTGTGCTTCACTTTGAGTTGCTTTAGTGACATCACGCTCGTCAAGCCACTCACTACCTCTTTTTGATGGCTCACATCAAACGGATTGCACCAATCGCTGTCCAGTATTCTAGCACACAGATGAGACCGCATTCCTAGTTTCGTGGGCGGCGCAAACATTACACATTCACCCCAATCAATGATGCGCGGCAGACGGATCCCATTCTCCACACTGCTGTATACATCCAACTGCTGCCAAGCAACATGCAGCTCAATTTTATGCACAAGTCGAAGCTCCAAGGAGGTCAAATGCCGTAGTTGAGTGGCAATGTCAAGAGGAGCGTAACCACCTAGCAAAAAACCAATCCCGCCCTCGCTCTGAGCTTTCCAAACATTGTTTTTGTCAAAGTAAGCGAAAAAATAGTCCCGCTCTTGCAACCCGCCGGTTTGAGTGTTTGCAGTAGCCGATGTAGTAGTAGTCGGACCATTTTCATTAACATCCTTCCAACGAAGTCCACCTTCTAGACAGGCCTTATTGAACAAATCTCTCAACGTATCGTCGTCCCAACAGTCCTCCAAAGTGAGGCAAAACAGATGGTTGGTCGGCATCCGCACGGATACTTCGACCTGCTTTCGCTTTTTCATAATGTTCCGCTTCTCCAAGTCTCTCTTTTTCACCCGGGTTTTGGGATTCAATTTAGCCTGCAGGGTTTTGATTGTCTCTTCGCTGATAGTTACCATCTTCCGCTTCTCTATGCTGCTTTGGTGCTGCAAAGTGGGTCTCACAGATGGCGACAGAGGTTGAGGGGGCCTAGGAGGCGGTGGAGGCTCCAATTTCTTCGAGTCGAGAACATCAAGCGCGCCCAGAGCGTCGTCGATGTTTTTGTTGTTGCTGTCGCCGAGATCGCCAACGTCGTTGCCACCGCCGCTTTTCCTGCCGAATACACTATCAAACATCCTGGTGCCATTTGTCTCAGTCACAACAACCTTGCCACTGTCCTCATCACTATTACTGTTCTCGCCTGCTTCCCAAGCGTCGCTTTTGCTCCGATCTTTGCTTTGAAAAAACTTGCGTTGAAAGATCTTACTGCTGCCATCCACCCAGACGATTGCGGAATCATTGTATTCATCTGGTGTGCACTTGTAGGCAACACGAGTAGTGTAGTTGTTGTACCTCTCCGGGTCCGCGCTGGTGTTTTCAAGCGCACCAATTGATCGGTGAGTGATCTGAGCCGTTCCGCTCCTCAAATGGGCTAAGTCAAGACTTGCTCCAATGCTCGCATCACGATACTGCATAGTTAAATCAGTGTGATTGACGATCCAAACTCGGCAAAAAATCTTGATATCGCGGTCGTGCAGCAGGCACTTCAGCTTGAGGGTAGGGATTTCTACTTCAACAAAGCTTCCTGTATGATTTTCTTTCGGTTTCTTCAGCTTGCCGCCCTTGAGTTCAAGACTACTGTACTTCGGGATGTTGCTCTGAAAGCAGCGAGGCGTGTGTACCTTCTCGAGTTTGCTCCATCCATAGTTAATGATTCGTATGCTTATATAGAGTTTCTTACGTAGGTCGAGTCGGAAAAGCGGAAGGCTTGTGCCGACAGGAATCACGCCCTCAGCTGCCACCTTCCCCTTCTTGTCAGTAAGTCGATACAGCATGGGGCAGCACAGGAGGTTATGCAAAACCAAGGGGGGCAAGAGACACAAATTCAGCAGCGGCTGCTTTTCTTGCGCACTGTATTTGCTTTTAGCTGCAGTAGAGCTATGCAAGTGACTGCTCTGTTTGTGAAGACCGTGTACGACGTTGTCCGCAAAGCTATCGTAAGCGTGCTGAGCTTTGTTCAACATTCGAAAATTGCTCCCCCCATCACCATGGGCACTCTCCAAAATCAATTCTCTACCCTCGTGTTTAGCAAGGACCAGTTTGTGCCCCTGGTTCGTAGTCGGAGTCACAAAAAATGTTCCAACGACATCCTTCTCCTTTGATTTTTTGCGCTGCCGTTGTTGCAATTCGGGTTGCTGGTCGGCGGCGGCAGATTGCTCTTCTTCAAGAATCGAGTCCTCCGACGTACCACTGTCGTTATCTTCACCTTCGTCATCGTCATCGTCATCGTCATCGTCATAGTCATCGTCATCATCATCGTCATCGTCGTCGTCGTCGTCGTCGTCGTCATCGTCGTCGTCGCCGTTTTTCAACGCACTAAAGGTGCTTAATCGTCTCGTAAATGCGGCGAATGCATCTTCTTCAGCTTTCAGATTTTGTCTCATCGCATCTTTAATGTCGAGGCTGCCGTCGTTGTCGAGATCGCAGTCGTCGCCTTCGCTTTTGAGATTACTTTTGATCTTCTTGCCCCCCCCAGCACGCCACATCAGTGCCTTGCTTTCCATCTGCAAGCTCCATTTATTGTTGCTCACTTGATTCAAACCTTCGTTCATACCCCCAGTGCCGGCCCTTGGGTTAGCCATTGTCAAAATATTGCTGTGGCTGTCCAGGTCAGATAGCCAGCCTACCAAGGGTGCCCACTCAGTGTCATCATTTGCACGTACAAAAATACTAGTATTATGACGGACCATCGAAAGTGGCAAATACAATCGCCGGCTACTGTCAACCTGGAAGTATTTGGCATGGTTGTGGTGATGGCGGTGTTGTTGCTCTTGGCGGTGGTGGTGTATTTCAGTTGCATTTCCGCGTTCGTCGTCATTTGCGGGGGCGCTTAATTTAACGTGAAGCGGAACTCCACACACATTTTGGATGCTTACCCTGCTCCGAACCGTGATTCGTTTGCTTCCATCCGCCCGAAGGTCAACTTCTGCGACGAGAACGGGGGGTGGGGTGGAGTCGGCGGGTTTGGTGCCGTGCGCAGCGGAAGATTTTCCACCCATCTTTCTTAAACTGCTCCCCAAACTCATCAGCATGCCATGATGCGAGCTGGTTGGGACAGAATAAGTAGAGCTTGCGGCACTGCCGCTGACCTCGTGCAGTTTTATCGTGTGGATTCCAACCAAATCGATCGGAATTCCGTGCGAACTCGCGTAAACACGGTTACGGAAGGTCAATGTAACGCTCATCGAGTGGTTGTGCACTCCGTGGTTGCTCGTTTCAGTAGTGTTGCGGTGCCGCTGGTTGCTTAACGAGCTGTTCTTCAAGCCGCCGCCTTGAAGGACACTGGCGCGTCTGTTGTCACCACTAATTGTGCGAAAGTCAAGTGGCATATCGTGGTCATGCCGAAGAATTGTCTCAAAGGGAGGTCCAATCAGCCGGCTGAAGACCAGGGAAACTCTCTCACCGCAGCGATTTCTCACCACATACGGTGCGAGCGACTTGCTCGCGGAGGTGACATGGTCATTCAAGAGGGTTTCATGACTAGCTAACTTCAGCAAGGCGAAGGTCAGGTTGATATTGAGTGGCCGCCTAAAATTAACCTTGGCGACAGTGTGACTTGCACCGACATCCTTCCGCACGTCTACTGTGATGCTCGTGGTCTCAATGAGCGGGTCCCAAAGGTGGTCAGAGTGGTTGAAGTAACTGCCCTGTATCGTGAAATCTGCGCACACGAGGAGCCCTTCTACATTAGTTATCGACGAGACCGTGACGTTGACGTCCTTGAGAAGAAGAGACAAAAGCGGGATACCCATTACGTTGTTAACGTACGCAAGCCGCATGTCCGCGAGACCCAGATATATTTGTTGATTTGTAGGAAAATCTTTCCAGAAATCATCGAACTGGGTCAGCTCGCGATTCGCGGATGACTGATGTTGTAGGGAATCAACGTCGGAAAAGGACGCGATGGAGCTGCTGCGGGGAACGTTATCGTTGCTGTCTTGTTGTTGATTTTTTTGACGATGCTGCTGCTGCTGCTGCTGTCGCAACAACATTTCCATTTCTTTCTCTTCCCTCTCTAGAATCTGCTCAGCCTCGTCCTTCCGCTTTAAATCTTTCAGCAAAGTCCCTACAACCACCCCAATCAAACGGATGTCAGGGAGAGACAGACCAGCGTAAAACAATTCGCCGTTGGCATTTTTGTCATTCTCAAAATTACCAAAACTTGTTTTGGTTTCTTTATCACCGTGCAGGCTGTCTAAATTCGAGAGTTTGTCCGTCGTTTTCGCCTTTTCTGTCCAAAGCAGAATAGTCTTCTGGATCATGTGCTTATCGCAAATGGATCGAAGGTCGTCAGTAGTCAAGACTTTACCGATGTGAGGTGTAGTCGTTGATATCTCTAGCTTGACTCGAGCAGGGGACAGAATGCTAATTGCGTCTTTCGAAAATAGGTTCTCAGTGTTGGCAAAAAACATCGACTTGATGAGAACTTCCAGGGTGAGGTCTACGCTCCCCGGGCCCTCGCTCCCCTCGTCAGGCCAGCCCCTAAATCGATGGAAATATCCGACATCCAAACTCAAAACAAGGTCTCTTGTCTCACTTGAGCCGTATAAGGACTCTAACAAACAAGCGTTCGTGTTGGTCACTTGTACGTCAATATCCCAATTCTTCTCCATTTCGGGTTCCCTCGGTAAACCCTTTTCCGCTAGCTCCTCCGCTTGCTCCTCCGCGTGCGCGCGAATAGGATCCAAAAACCAATTTACGAGTTTTATAATTGCATTGCCGTATCCACTCAAAATCGTGTGAGTCACATAGACTCCGATTCTGCGGTAGGCGGGACCGTAATTATGTTGATAGAATTGTAGTTGGAGAGGGGCAGTTTTCGTTTTCGTATCCGATTCTGTGTTACAGGTTGTAAAGGGAAGTTCATGTGCTTGATGAAAGTTGCCACCGCCAGAGCTATCATGGTCGCTCTCTTCAAAGATAGTCCCTCCCACACCACTTGAGGCGCCGACAAACGAAAAACTAGGCGCGTCTTTGTCGTTGTCTTTGTCTTTGTCTTTGTCTTTGTCTTTGTCTTTGTCTTTGTCTTTGTCTTTGTCTTTGTCTTTGTCTTTGTCTTTGTCTTTGTCTTTGTCTTTGTCTTTGTCTTTGTCTTTGTCTGT
>Ga0115555_1001885_pt1 | contig 14301 bp, 11 predicted proteins | sample COGITO_mtgs_1104_2_FD_87285 | JGI IMG/M metagenome (GOLD analysis project Ga0115555, IMG submission 87285) | Pelagic marine microbial communities from North Sea - COGITO_mtgs_110407 | ecosystem: Environmental > Aquatic > Marine > Epipelagic | place: Germany:Helgoland, sampling site Kabeltonne... | reverse complement strand
TGGTGTTGAGGTAGAGAGTGAGAATCTCTTCTTTGGTGAGTTCGCGCTGAATCTGTAGCGCGAATGGGATCTCTTTAAATTTGCGCAGATAGACGTTGTCGCTGTCGAATGACAGGTTGTTCGCGAGCTGCATAGTAATCGTGCTGCCGCCGCCCATGTTTACTCCGCGGATAAAGCCATAAAAGCCCCGAATAAGGCTCTGAAAATCGACACCAGGATGCGAGTAGAAGCGGGCATCTTCCGTGGCAATCAGCGCGTCGATCATCACCTGAGGGATTTCTTCAAATTCGACCGGATCTCGGCGGTTGCCAATTTCATCAATGAGCAGGCCATCGGTGGTATAGATGCGCAGCGGGGTCTCTAGCTGGACGCTGCGATAGGTTTCGGCTGCCGGCAGGAGTGGGGCGAGATAGAGATAGGCAGCGGTGGCAATCATCACCACGCCGGTAAAGGCGGCAACGGAGAGGAGTACTAGCCAGCGGATGGCTTTGCGCAATCGTCTTTGTCGTTTCTCTGGCGTCATCGCGGCGGATTATCGCTCAAATTTTGGCGTTTGGAAGAAGTAGCGCAGCGCGCTCAGTTTTTTACCCTGCCAAGTATACACCTCACTCGGCGCAATGCTCGCAAGCGGCAGAGTCTTTTTGATCACGAAGAGGGAGTTGTTCCTCTGTCTAATGTCTCTGCGGCGCGGTTTTTCGCGAGGAGACAGCAATGTCTGAATCTAAAACTCCGTTTCTAGGAGACATTCCTTATCTTGGCCGATTATTCAAACGCACGAAACGTTCGAGTCGACGAACCGAGCTATTGATTTTCATAACGCCTAAAATACTCGAAGAGAATTTCGAGTAACTTCCCCGCTGGCCTAGCGGGGGCTCAATAATCTCAATTGATGCTTACCCCGAAGTTTCATCATAGCGTAACTGCCTCTATACTGTGCCTACTCGATAAAACCCTCATGAAGCGCAGATGAAATCCTCAAGTTCATTATTTTTAGTTGGCCCGATGGGTGTTGGAAAGACAACCATTGGCAAGGTCTTAGCTGAGTCGCTTGGACTTGAATTTGTCGACTCCGATCGCGAAATCGAACGCGTCACCGGTGCCGATATCCCCTGGATTTTCGATGTTGAGGGTGAAGAAGGCTTCCGTGCTCGAGAGTCTAAGATGATCGAGCAGCTAACCTCCCGCACCAATATTGTCCTCGCGACAGGCGGCGGCGCGATATTGGCGGAGGCGAACAGACAGTGGCTAATGAGCCGTGGCTGCGTAATCTACCTGCGCGCACCGATAAGCCAGCAAATAGAGAGGACCAAGCGCGACAAGTCTAGGCCGCTTTTGCAGACAGCCGACCCCGCACAAAAAATTCGTGACTTGATGGCTTTTCGCGAGCCACTCTACCGAGAGGTCGCAGACTTTACGGTTGATACTTATCGCCGAGGGCCTAAGGCCGTTTGCGCAGAAATACAGCGGCAGCTTAACAGCGGCGAGAATGTTCCAGCGTAAAGCGGCGACTACCCGTTACCTATTGCAGTGCCCTGAACCTGCGGGACTGCCCGATCGAATGATTGCATTGAAGGATTAGAGACCATGTTGACCGTAAATGTTGAGTTAGGCGAGCGCGGCTATCCGATCGTTATTGGTGCCGGCTTGCTTGGCGATCAAGGCTTGGCGGCCCGCATCGGCCAAGAGGTGCTGCGTCAAGGCAAGATCGTAATCGTGACCAATGACGTCGTCGCGCCGCTTTATCTCGAAAAAGCAGAGGCATTTTTTGCCGACCGTGACTGCGCTTCAATAGTCTTGAACGATGGTGAGGCGCATAAAACGCTTGCAGCCGTAGACGCTATTTACGACTTTTTGCTCAGCAATAAATATGACCGCCACACCACGCTTGTCGCTCTTGGTGGGGGAGTTGTCGGTGACATTACCGGCTTTGCGGCGGCAACGTATCTGCGCGGCATCGACTTTGTGCAGATCCCAACGACACTCCTCGCGCAGGTCGACTCGTCTGTTGGCGGTAAGACAGGCGTTAATCACCGTCTCGGCAAGAATATGATCGGCGCTTTCTATCAGCCGCGGTGTGTGATTGCCGACACCGATGTGTTGTCTACCCTGCCGGCACGTGAGATCAGGGCGGGGCTCGCCGAGGTCACTAAATACGGATTGATCAGAGACGCGAGTTTCTTCCACTGGCTGGGTGACCATGCAGCGCAGTTGGTGAGCGGTGATCCCGTGCTGATGGCTGAGGTTATTCAGACCTGTTGCAGAATTAAGGCAGAGGTCGTTGCCGAAGACGAACGAGAGTCGGGCGTCCGTGCGCTGCTCAATCTCGGGCATACATTCGGTCATGCAATCGAGACGGCTGCGGGCTACGGCACATGGCTGCACGGCGAGACTGTTGCGATGGGCACCGTAATGGCGGCAGACCTGAGTGCACGAATTGGATGGATAGCCCCGGAAGACGCTCGCCTGATCAGGCGAATCCTAGAGCAAAATTTCGGTATGACAGTCGTCCCTCCTGCCGATATCACTATTGAGCGCTATCTTGACCTGATGGCGTCAGACAAGAAAACCGAACAGGGCAAGCTGCGTTTTATCCTACTCAACGCGATTGGGCAGGGAGCGATAGCGAGCGACATCGAACCAGGTCAGCTGGTGGCCACCCTGGAGGCCGCCGATCGCCTATGTGAATGAACTTGTGAGTGAACTTGTGAGTAAGCCTGTGAGTGACGCAGCGATTCTGATTCCGGACCCCTTGGCAGCAAGGGAGAATCAACTATTTCAGGGCAAAGCGAGGCTCGCTGTATGATCGATCATCACGATGCTCTTCTCTCAAAGCTTATAGACGATGCCTTTTACGGCAGGCCATTAATTGCGGTTACCGGGGTTGAAGGTGCGGGCAAGACGACCCTCGCTCGACGTTTCGCTCAACAATTCGCCAATGAAGCTGAGTGCATAGCGCTCAAGGCGAGCGATTTTAAAAATCGCGATGACTTTATCCAGCGCCTCGTATCTAAGCTGAGTCCCGACTCTGTCGAGTACGCAGCTGACACCCCTCTTAATACTATTGTCGACTATGCAGGCTCGCTTGCCGATCAAGAGCGCTTGCTCGTTCTCATTGTTGATGATGCAGAGTCATTGAGCGATGCCTTTCTGGAGACGCTCTATGAGCTTATAGACGAAGCCGATGAGGCGAGTCTCTGTTGTCTGCTTCTTGGCGATCCTGCATTAAAAGACGCTATCGAGCGAGCCGACCCTAACGGAGGAATCGAGGATTTTAGCTGGTTCGACCTTCCAAAACTTGAGGAGCCTGAGCGGCCAGTCGATCCCGATCAGCCGATTGCAGCAACCGCTACAGCAACTATTACAGCAACCACAGAGGCAGCCGCGCCAATCGATGAGCTGCTTCAAAAACTGGATGTTCACGAGGCACAGGTTGAAAGTGGCGCTACTGAGTCTGCTGAGCCTATTGAGTTGGCGCCGCTCGACATTGAGAAAGAGTCCGATGAAAGCTTCGATGAACTTCTAGGTAGGATGGTGATCGACGCTGAGGAAGGCGCTGCTGCCGACACAGAGTCAGATGATGAGCCAGAGTTTGACGGCAGTCCAGAATCAGAGCCAGAACCAGAGCCAGAACTGGAACCAGAAACAGAAACAGAAACAGAGCCAGAACTGGAACCAGAACCAGAGCCAGATTCTGCATTCGAAAGGGTCAACAGCGATGCTGTCCAGCGAGGCGACAGCGGCCTCGAGCCGGCTGCGAGCGAAGACGAATTTGATCGCAATATAGACGAATGGCTCGAGCCCGATACGCGGCCGAGTCTTGGCGGAGCACGCTTCTCTGCGGGCGAAGACTTGGAACTGGACTTCGACAATGATGAGCAGCCCGAGGACGCAGGGCAAGCGCGGCGCGATGAGGCGTCGACGCTTGACCCAGATATTTTTGGAGACGACGAGGACGACGTCAACACCAGCGCGAGCAAGACGGATTACCTCGCCGCTGCAACCGGATTCGCGCGGTCTGTGCCTTTGCGTCTCGCTGCTGCCCGCAATTATTGGCTCGCCGCAGGTGGGCTGATGCTGCTCGTGCTTGCGGTGATTGTGTTCTGGCGCATTCCTGACGAGCCCAGCTCTGGAACTATTGAGCTTGCCGCGCCAGTCGCATCGAGGGCAGGGGATTCTGCCTCGGTGATGCCTCCGACAAGCGGGCAGATAAGTCGACCAACCGCGGACCGTTCGGTAGTAGAACCAGATTTGGAAATTGTCTCGTCAGCCGTGCCGGTTATAGCTAACACGGCTGAGTTATCGCAGCCCGCCTCTCTAGAAAGGGTCACCTCTCCAGAAAGGGTCACCTCTCCAGAAAGGGTCACCTCTCCAGAAAGGGTCACCTCTCCAGAGAGGGTCGACTCTGAGCAAGCCATGCTTGCTCCCGATGAAATCGGGGTCGCCGCCGTATCAGTGAGCGAGGCGCGTCCTGTCGCGCGCAGTTCTAGCGCAGCACCAACGGCTTCGCCAACGCCGGCACCAACTTCCCCAGCGCTAGCGGCAACCCGTCAAGCCCCCGCCACGCCGGTGTCGCCAGCGGCAGCGTCTCCACTCCAGCAAAATAGGCTAAGCGGTAGCGCCTTCGAAAGACAACTGCTTGCGATGCCAGCAGGGAGTTTTACTCTGCAAATACTCGGCGCGAGCTCGGAGGCTAATGTTCAGGCGTTCGTCGAGCGCTATGGCGGCGGGCTGAGGCAGACACTTGGTTATTACCGCTCGCAGCGGGGAGGGGCGCCTTGGTTTATTGTCGCTTATGGCGAATTCACCACGCGCGAACAAGCCAGCGCCACCCTTAGGCGTCTTCCGCAGGCGCTCTCTGCGGCGGGGCCTTGGGTGCGGCCAATCGCGGCTGCGCAGGCCGAAATACGCGCGGCGCGGTAAATTGACAGAGTCGCGCATTGGTCAAGGCTGTCGCCTCGTGTAGAATTGGCGGCCTTTTACGCCACCAGCGAGCGCGGCACTGCGCCGCCCGCGACTCGAGGTCAACGCCCGTGACTGAACAAAATTCAAATTTCGCTCCTCTAAAGAATGACCGCTTCTTGCGCGCACTCCTTCGTCAGCCTGTCGACAGAACGCCTGTATGGATGATGCGGCAGGCGGGGCGCTATCTGCCTGAGTATCGAGCGACGCGCGCTCAGGCGGGCGACTTTATGAGCTTGTGTAAAAACACCGAGCTCGCGTGCGAGGTTACGCTGCAGCCCCTGCGCCGTTATGCGTTCGACGCGGCGATCCTATTTTCTGACATCCTCACTATCCCCGATGCGATGGGGCAGGGTCTCTATTTCTCCGAGGGCGAGGGGCCTAAATTCAAAAAGGTTATTCGCACGCCAGCCGATGTCGAGAAATTGCCCGATGTATCAATCGCAAGCGAGCTGTCCTATGTTACTGACGCCGTTGCGCTTATAAGGCGCGAACTGAATGGTTCTGTTCCGCTCATTGGGTTTTCGGGAAGCCCATGGACATTGGCTACCTATATGATCGAAGGCGGCGGCAGCAAAGATTTCCGGCATGCGAAAGAATTCCTCTATAACCATCCCGAGGCGATGCACCTGTTGCTCGATAAACTCGCCGATGCGGTTATCGATTACCTCAACGCACAAATCGCGGCAGGTGCTCAGGCTGTTCAGATATTCGACACCTGGGGCGGCGTCTTGACGCCCACGGCCTACCGCGACTTCTCGCTTGCCTATATGCAGAAAATTATCGGCGGCCTGACGCGCCATAACGATGGCCGCGAAGTGCCCGTTATTCTGTTTACTAAAAACGGAGGTCAGTGGCTCGAATCTATTGCAGCAAGTGGCTGCAACGCCGTTGGCCTAGACTGGACGACAGATATCGCCAACGCGCGCGAGCGCATCGGCTCGCAGGTGGCATTGCAAGGCAACATGGATCCCTCCATGCTCTATGCTTCCCCCGAGGCGATACGCGCAGAAGTGGGATCCATTCTTGCTGGGTTTGGCAGCAATCCCGGGCATGTGTTTAACCTGGGTCACGGCATTACTCCGGCGGTAAATCCCGATAACGTTGGTGTGTTTGTTGAGTCAGTCCATGAGCTTTCAGCCGCCTACCACGACGCATAACAGCGCAGCCTGCGCAGTTATTGCGTTAGGCTCGAACCTAGCGCATGAAGGCGAGTCTCCCGCTCAGATTGTCATCGAGGCGGCTAAACGCCTGCAGCCCCTCTCGCTCTGCGTACCTCGATTGTCGAGGATCTATTCGACTTCAGCCGTTGGTTTGGGCGCTGGCGCCCCAGACTTCTGTAACGCCATCGCCATTATTGAGCCTGCTGCAGCGCTAAGCGCGCAGGAATTACTCGACGGCTTGCTCGCGATTGAACTTGAACTTGGTCGGGAGCGGCTGCAGCCCCGCGCCGGTGCTAGCTATGCTTCTCGGACTATCGATCTCGATCTAATCTATTGCCGCAATGAAACAATAGACTCCCCGACGCTGCAGCTGCCGCATCCTCGGGCTGCCGAGCGTGCGTTTGTTCTCGAGCCACTTGCAGAGCTTTGGCCAGATCTAGTGTTGCCAGGGCAGCATTCATCTGTCGCAGCGTTGCTGCGGGCACTGTGACTGTTAGTGGATATCGCCTCGCTATGAGTGCGCTATTTAAGTATGTGTTAAGTATGTGCCTTAAGTATGTGCCTTAAGTGTGCGCGCCCCCCAAGGGTCAACAGTCTTTTGGGCTGACCCGACTGTCGCCACATTTTGGGCAAGATTTATAACAAATTTGCGGGTTGTTCAGGGTATCGACAGGAGCGAATTGAGTGCTATGCTTCTTCAGGTAAGAAACCAAATTAAGGTCACACACGTGAGCGTCATTTCTGCATCAGGCATTTATGCGAGAGCTCTTTCAGAGCTCTCCGCGACGGAAGCGCCCAGAGCGAGGAGATTTTCGCGAGCGCGCTATTTGCCTGGTTTAAATTCGGTGTTTTCGGCCTCTTTTGCTGCTGTGGCCTCTGTGGCGATCAGCTTGGTTTCGGCTACCGTGCAGGCGCAAAGCCTCGGTGGCGGCGGTGCTGGCTCTAGCGATCTTCAGGCAATTAGCGCGCTGACCGTCAATCAACGTGGTGGCTTCGAGAGTGCGCTTGCGCCGGCCAACAGCCAGTCGGCTAATTTTCTTGGGCAGGTTTTGCCCAGTGTTGAAGGCAGTGCCAGTTTTCGGATCGGCCCTTCGTCTATTCTAAACGGGGCCGTGCCCGCGCTGAGCATCGCGCGAAACGTCGAAGAGACGGGATTTGAGGGCGCTGTCGTTGAAGACGCGCTCAATTTTAATCTCGGCGTCGCTGTAGAGCCTATCGACGGCCTCAATGTAAGCGCCGATGCGTGGCGTTTAGAGGTCAACGAGACATCGGCTCAGGCGAGTATGGGCCGCGACTGGCAGCCCGGTACCTCTCAGCTTTACATTCAAGATTCGACAATCAACGAGTTCAATGTCGGTAATCCGCTTGCTGGCTCACAGCTCGAAACCAACGGGTTCGATTTGAGCGCGTCCTATGTGTGGGACACTAGCCGTTTCGGGCAGTTTACGCTCAGCACGAAGTCGACTTATGTACAAGATTTTGAGAATGCGGGTGGCTTGCTCGAGCTAGGAAGCGACGAGCTCGGTGCAATCGACGAGCGGCTTGTCAGCCCCGAGTTACAAAGTAGCATGATGCTTTCATGGCAGTTTGGTAATCACACAGCAAGCGCGATAACTAACTATTTCGATTCGTTTAAAGACATAAGCGAGCTCGATCTCGACGAGATCAATGATCTGGTCGACAACATTACCACCTTCGACCTGCAGTACGGTTACAGCGTGAAGGCTGGCGCGAAGGATCGCGCGATTATCTCGTTCGGAATCCGCAATCTATTCGATGAGAAAACGGCTCAGATCCTCAACTCATCGACCCGTCTCCTAGACCAGAACGGTCGCGTCGCCTACGGCTCGATTAAATACCAATTCTAGAAAACTAAGACGCCCGCGCCCACGTGGTTACCCTTTCGATGAGCGTTCTGCTCTAGCCAGACACCAAACATCGACGCGCTTAACGCCGGCATCGAGTAAAGTCTCGGTGAGCGAGGATACTGTTGCTGTCGTGGTGACAACATCGTCGATAACGATCACGTGCTTGCAGCCATTCAGGGCTGCTCCTTTCACGATCCCAAACGCCCCGATGAGATTCGCTTGCCTTTCGGCTTTTGTTTTTGCCTCAGTTTGTGGCGTGGTGTGACGGGTTCTTGCTACGGCGTCGCTAAGATTGGGCAGGGCAAGCCGGTGCGCAACCCGCTGGGCAATCAGTCGAGCCTGATCGAATCCGCGTTGTCTTAACCTTCGGGGGTGCAAAGGAACGGCAATCACCGCACAAGGTTTTCTGCGAGTGCTAGCCTCTTGTCGAACGCCGGCGTAATACGCCTCCATCACGAGTTCGAGCTCTTTACTCAGCCCCGCGCCGATATCTAACCGTTCGTTGAATTTGTAATCTGCAATTAGCTGATCGATTGGCGTAGCGTAGGCGAATGCGCCGCGGCAGAGCGCAAAGCAGGGAGGGTGCGCGAGGCAGTGAGCACAGCGATTGTATAGCTCAGTTTGGTGCTGATGCTGCTCCCAGCTTTCGCGTTGACTGTTGCTCTGGTAACTGAGCCCGCAAACGGCACACGCGTCGCGAATGCGGGGCAGGCTTGCAAGGCAATGGCTGCAGAGCGTGCTGTGCGTGTCTGAATCAAGGCCGCAAGAGCAGCAGAGGCCGGATACAGTCCGAGCTAATCGATCCGCAACAAAGCGGCGTACTTGACCTCCATACACAAAAATTTCGGAAACTAAATCAGTCAAAAGTCGCCTCGCGATCGTTGGTTGCTCGTAACAAATGTGTCGAGCCCCTTTGGTGTAGTCGCAAAGCGCGACGATTGCCAGTTGAGCCGAAAAGCGCTGGCGACTCACCTCGCGCGGCTAGGGTTTCTAGGGTTCTTCCCCTATAATCCACGAGTAATTGAGTGCGGTAGAACGAACTGCCTGCAGCAGCGTGCTGCGATGCAGTGTCATCAGATTAGAATGTTCGAGGAGAATACCAATGCCAGCCTACAGAGCGCCGATCCAAGATATCGGCTTTTTGCTAAACAACGTGTTCGATGCGGATAGCTTGTTTTCATCGATGCCGGGCACTGTGGAGGTGACGACCGACCTCACCTCAGCAATCGTAGAGGAGGCGGGTAAAATTGCCGAAGGACTGCTTGCACCGATTAACCAGAGTGGCGATCAGCAGTCATGCCAATATAACGACGGCGTAGTGACAACACCCGATGGTTTTAAAGAGGCCTATAAGGCCTACGCTGAAGGTGGTTGGGCGGGGCTGACAGGTGAAATCACCTATGGCGGCCAGGGCATGCCGAAGACGCTGTCTGCGTTAATTGAAGAAATGAGCTTTGCAGCAAACTCCTCTTTCGCCCTGTTTACGATTCTTACGACAGGTGCGACGCTCACGTTGAGTCACCACGGTAGCGACGAACTTAAGCTGCGCTATTTACCAAAAATGTATGAGGGCATCTGGACAGGCACCATGTGTCTTACCGAACCGCATGCAGGTACCGACCTCGGCATGATTAAAACTCGCGCTGTGCCCAATGCCGATGGCAGCTACAGCCTGTCGGGCACCAAAATTTTCATTACGGCAGGTGAGCATGATCTTGCCGAAAACATTGTTCATTTGGTTCTCGCTAAACTGCCCGATGCCCCCGCAGGCCCGCGCGGCATCTCCTTGTTTCTCGTACCTAAAATGCTCGTCGATGAAAACAGCGAGCTGACAGGTGAGCGCAACGGTGTGCGCTGCGGATCGATCGAGCACAAAATTGGCATCAAAGCATCTCCCACCTGCGTGATGAATTTTGACGAGGCGACAGGCTATTTGGTTGGTGAGCTAAACAACGGCCTCTCGCACATGTTCACTATGATGAACTACGAGCGCCTCTCGATGGGCCTGCAGGCGAACGGCCTCGCCGACAGTGCTTATCAGGTCGCGGCGGCTTATGCGAAAGACCGTGTGCAAGGACGTGCGCCTAGCGGCCCCCAGCAGCCCGAGGCAAGCGCCGACCCGTTGCTTGTTCACCCTGATGTTCGCCGCCTGTTGTTAACAATTCGTGCGAATATTCTTGCAGGTCGATCGCTTTCAATTTTTGCCGCGATGCAACTCGATATTTCGCGGTTCCATCCTGATGCCGCTGCGCGAACTCGCGCCGACAAACTCGTTTCTTTGCTGATTCCTGTGCAGAAAGCCTACTGCACCGATCGCGGCTTTGACGCCTGTGTGATGGCACAACAAGTGTTGGGCGGACACGGTTATGTTGCCGAGTGGGGACTCGAGCAGAACGTGAGAGATGCGCGCATCGCGCAGATTTACGAAGGGGCCAATGGCGTGCAGGCGCTCGATCTAATGGGGCGTAAAACAGTGAGAGCTAATGGTGAACTACTCGCCCTGCTTTCCGAAGAGATGGATGCGTTTGTTGCGTCGCAAGCAGGCGTGCCTGCCATGCAGTCTTATTTGGTGTCGCTCGCGACGTGTCGCAGAGTATTAAGTGATGCGACTCTTTTTGTGATCGACAGTGCTGCGAGCAATCCAGAGGAGATTGGCGCGGCCTCTTACGCGTACATGGAACTGATGGGCCTCACGCTTTACTGCTTCATGTGGCAGCGAATTCTGGCTGCCGCGCTGGCTGATAAGGGCGGAGACAATGCAGAATATCTCGACGGTCTCGTGAAAGTAGGTGAGTTCTTTCTGGCGCGGCAGGTGCCACGTGTCCACTCGCTGCTCGCAGAGATTGAGGCGGGCTCAGAGTCGCTCATGGCAATGGCCGCGAATCAGTTCTAACGAAAGCGGGATTGTCTATCCGAGCCGCAGGCCAATGCGCCTGCGGCTATAAAAAGGCGTCCACCTCAGAGCGTGGGGCCAGGCATAAACACCGATAGGCCCGCAGCAATAGCGATAATTAGCGTAAATATAATCGCAAGTCTAAACCGCCGTGCTGCGTCTCCAGCCCTTGCAAGTAATGTCGATACGTTGATTGAGGTGAGTGCCTGGGGTTTACCGCCGTCGTCTTCGTCACCTTCGGGCAAGGTAAGCAATCTCTCATAGAGCAAAGGCGGGATTGGTGCCGACGTCAATAGGTCTTCAATTCCCGATTCGACGCTGCGCACAGTGTCGAGCATTTCTCGCAAGTCCTTATCCGAATTCGCAGCGGCCAAAACCTGTGCATCCTCGGCGAAGGGGTCGCTCAAAATTGCTTTACGAAACGCAGTCTGATCCATTGGGAATTACTCAAAAATGGGGCGGTGAATTCTAGAGGCTTGTAACAGTTGAGTGGTAAACAGGAGATTTTCTTTCAAACTAATTTTTGTTCCGGTATGCACGTCGCACTTTTGGCATCGTTTAACGAGGGCAACCTAAGCGCGCTCTGCACTTAAGTTGCCTAAATTACAGTGGTTTTAAGTTCACCGAATGGTCAAAGAAGAGGGTATTGCCTTGCCGTATCATTTTGTTTCGTTAGCTGATTTTTTGGCGAAATAACCCATCGCTTGCGTGAGTCATTTGGCAGCCATTATTTAATTTCAAATAATTGCGAAGAGATCTTGCCCGGCTTCGACGCAAACTGATTGATGACTTTGCTGCGCGCCCGAAAAAGTCTCGTCATAACGGTATTGGAGTTGATGTCCAAAATTAGCGCGATTTCTTTGCCGCTAAAACCGCCAATGATTTGCAATAGAAGTGGTTCTCGGTAGTCTTTTTCGAGTCTGTTCATCGCGTCGAGTAGCCAGCGTCGCTTCATTTTATTGTCGGGCTCGATGCTGTCTTTCTCTACGATGACTTGTTCGTCGACATCGACCAGCACGGGCCGGTATCTTTCGTAAAGGCGCGCATTCTCACGACGCAGAATGGTGAAAAGCCAGGCTTTGGCCGCATTGTCATTCTTTAGGCTGTCGAGAGAACGCCAAGCGCGCAAGAATGTTTCTTGGACAAGGTCTTCGGCTAGGGGCTGGATTTTACAGAGCCAGAATCCATACCGGTAGACATCTTGATAGAGAGAGGCAACCAGTTTTTCGTATCTCGCCCGACGAGAAAGATCCGCTGCGTTATCGATTTTGTGCGTTTTTGCTTCTGCCATTTCCCGGACCACTCTATACGTAGACTTCGTTTTGTAAGTATTTGCGAGCCTTTGCAGGTATCTCTTCGCACCCTGGCAGGCTTCATAAGTTTTACTGCCTGCTTATGTTGTATCAGTTTGTATCACAAATTGCATTCCCACAAGCATGGGAGGAATTTTTTAGGGCTAAGATGGGTAGATTCTGTGCGATTCTGGTTTAGCGTCTCAGTCTGTATACTCTGAGGCTTTAGAGCGCGGGCAATAGTCAGGACTAGTTATGATAGAAGTAGCAATAGCGGGGGCGGCCGGACGCATGGGCCGAACATTGGTTGAGGCGGTCGAAACAAGCGGCGCCTCGATAAAGGTTGGCGCTGCTAGTGTCCTTGCAGACGACCCAACTGTCGGCGCTGACATCGGTCTTCTGGCGCTTGGTCGGCCGTTGGGTGTAGTCGCAAAGCCATCATTCGAGAGTCAAGTCGATGCGTTTAGCGTGCTAATTGATTTCACCAGTCCCGAGGCCACGCTCGGCCACCTCGCGCTGTGCTGCCGCTATGGCAAGGCGATGGTTATTGGTACCACTGGCTTTACACCCGAAAACCTTGCCGCCATTGATGCCGCCGCCCAAAAAATACCCATCGTTATGGCTCCCAACTTCAGCGTAGGAGTCAATCTCTGTTTGCAGCTGCTGCGCAAAGCCGCCGAGGTGTTGGGGGATGATGTTGATATCGAAATATCAGAGGCACATCACCGCTTTAAAAAGGACGCGCCATCGGGCACGGCGCTCAAAATGGGAGAGGTGATTGCCGAGACTCTGGGACGTAATTTAGATGAGGTTGCGGTCTACGGACGCGAAGGGAAGGAGCCTGAGCGCGATCGAAAGACGATTGGTTTCGCCACAGTTCGCGCGGGAGATATCGTCGGCGATCATACAGTCATATTCGCAAGCTTAGGTGAGCGTGTCGAAATAACGCACAAAGCGAGCAGCCGCATGACTTTTGCCAGTGGCGCCGTGCGCGCCGCCGAGTGGGTCTCGTCGAAACCCGCGGGGCTGTATTCGATGCAGCATGTTCTCGGATTAGTCGAATAGATCACGATTCCTTATCGCTTATATTTGGCATTTTGGGAGAACTGCGTAGACAACTTGGGGGTGGTGTCTCTATAATACTCGCTCAGTATGACGAATGCTGAGACCTTTGCGAATTCCTACAAAAGCGGAGTGAAGATATTCTTCATCCGCTTTTTTTGTGCCTGTTTTTCAGTCGTTTACGCCCAGTGGTGGCCCTCGTAACGCGCTCATAGCGTGTAAGTTAAGAGGCTCAGCGCGAGAGAGCGGGCGACGCCTAAGACACGAAGTGCACAGTAGAAAAGGGAATTGAGATTGGCAAGGCGAAGACCCGATAACTTAGAAAAGCATAAGGAGTGAGAGTGGCCGCACTAGCTGTATTAGCACTAGAGGATGGCAGTATCTTTCGTGGCGTCGCACTCGGCGCCGAAGGGAGCGCCAGTGGAGAGGTGGTATTTAATACCTCGATGACTGGATACCAAGAGATTCTGACCGACCCCTCCTACGCACAACAAATCGTAACCCTTACCTATCCTCACATTGGCAGCACGGGTACTAACGACGAAGACAATGAGTCCGACGGCGTTTGGGCCACCGGCCTTGTGATCCGCGATCTGCCTCTCATTGCGAGTAATTGGCGCAGCGAGCAAACTTTGCAAGACTTCTTAGTCGAGCGCAAAGTTGTAGCAATAGCTGAGATAGATACCCGCCGTCTCACTCGCGTACTCCGCGATAAAGGGCCGCTTAATGGGTGTATCGTTTCAGGCACAGAGCTAGAAACCCTTGGAGAGGAAGGCGCGATAGCCAAGGCGAAAGCATTCCCAGGGCTCAAAGGCATGGACCTTGCCAAGGTCGTGTCGACTAAAGCGCAGTATCCTTGGACAGAAGGCGTCTGGGACCTGGTCGACGGACACAGGAAAGATGTGCCAAGCCGCTTTCGTGTCGTCGCCTACGACTTCGGTGCCAAGCGCAACATCTTGCGCATGCTCGTTGAACGCGGCTGCGAGGTCATGGTAGTTCCGGCGCAGACACCTGCCGCCGATGTGCTCGCGATGAACCCCGATGGCATCTTTCTGTCTAACGGG
>Ga0115555_1001882_pt1 | contig 14308 bp, 20 predicted proteins | sample COGITO_mtgs_1104_2_FD_87285 | JGI IMG/M metagenome (GOLD analysis project Ga0115555, IMG submission 87285) | Pelagic marine microbial communities from North Sea - COGITO_mtgs_110407 | ecosystem: Environmental > Aquatic > Marine > Epipelagic | place: Germany:Helgoland, sampling site Kabeltonne... | reverse complement strand
GGCTGGTTTTAGCCGTAGCACAAAAATGTGGAGTGGGGAGGGGCTCGTGAGGGGTAGGGGGGGGGGGGGGGGGGGGGGGGGATAAAAGCCAATAAAAAATAACGCGTGTTGGGGCGGCAGAACAACTAATTTTTTCCACAGGCACGGTCCGCTCCTCAGTTAATTTAAGGACAGACAAGTAGTGCCTTGAAGAATAATAAACATCCATTCGTCGCCTCAATCTCTTGACAGCCTGATCTCCTCGTTTCCAACAGACTGCAGACTGCCCCAGCCAAATGTGGCCTGAGAGCCTAATAGACGAAAGCAGAACAGAAGGGAACGAGCGAATAGAGTTGCTAACATCAGATATCTCGTTGTTGACAACGACAGACTCTCAAATATTACCACCAGCTGTAAATTCTCCCACTACGGTCAAGTTTCCAAGTATAATTAGCAAAGTTAACTATGCCGAGAAGGTTCACGTAGACAAGAATAGCAAAGAAAAGAAGCAGCTCTCCCCAAGAACTCTCGAAAAGTTCGCGTCAATGTCTTTAAACGCTGCAAGAGTATCAACTGCCCAGCTTCGTTCAAGAGTAGTTCCTCGAGTTGGCACTGGCGTCACCAGCAAAAACGATGAGATCGCGGCCCTGTCGCTCGCAATCAAAACATTAATCGATACATCTTGGAAAAGAGAGGCCGAGCGTCAAAAGGAAGTGAGCGAGGAGATCTCCAAGATTGAGATCAAACGGGAGTTGAGGCGCAGGCAAAAAGAGGAAAGTGACGGTGACGGGGGCGGCGGCAAAGGCGACCATCCCGATGACAAAATTTACTTGAGTTATCTCAAATTGCAGCATAGAATTGAGCGTTCCAAAGAGGAGGAAGTTGGTAGAAGGCTAGATGAGCGATTGAAAGCTATTGACGAGGAGATAGATGTGTCTGAAATAGTATCAAAATATTGTATGTAATTACGGCTTGAGAGTAGGTTTGGTATAAAATAGGAGCAGTTTAGCTCCAAGATTAGGCCATTCTTTTTGTTACATTGTTCCTTCCTTGAACAAGTATTAGAATAAATCCTTGGTGATGACGATAGTCGCATACCAGTCTGTTCCCTGACTGCTCCCCCTGTTATCATCTATGGTGGCCACAAGGGGGGAAGCTGGAGAAAACATCAGAGAGCAAGCAATTAATTGGGCAAAATGTACCCCGACAATAAATGCAGAAACGCGACATAGCGGTCAATCTTCAGGTGGGAGTGATTTCTCTTGAAGTTATATATATCAAACAAAACTGGCTGACAAACAAACACTTCGGGGAGGTTCGATTCTTCTTTGTTTTTCGTTTTTGCCCTCGTTACTGAGTTCTACCAACACCACATTAAAACCAGTGTCTTTGGTAAATTAGACTTTACTGACTCGACACTACCCATTAAAACCCCATTCTCCGCCAGCTTAGCATTTAATCCACCCTCACCCAACCTAAACCCCTCAGCCAACTCCCAACTCCAACTTCCCCAACAACCAAAATCATGCCCAAGCAGGCAGTGAAAGTGTGCATCCGCACCCGTCCAACCGCGGCTTTCGACGAGAATAGCATCCAAATAGACGTTGACAAGGCCACTGTAGTCGTCAATACTGCTGCAAAGCAGGCTGCTGATAGTCACATTCCTGCCAGTGCTGTGAACAATGCGGAATCTGTGTACAGCTTCAATTATCACCACATCCTCCACAATGCCTCTCAAGACACAGTGTTCAACACGCTCTCTCGAGAGGTTGTGCAGTCTGTTGTTGACGGGACGAATGGGACGATTATGTGCTATGGTCAGACGGGTTCTGGGAAGACCTTCACCATGATTGGTGACACACGCAACTTTTCCCACAGGGGCATCGCTCCCCGGTCCCTGTCTCACATCTTTAATGAAGTTAATGAGAGAACCGAGATCGACTTCAAATTGAGCTGCGTGTACTACGAGATCTACAACGAGAAGGTCTACGACTTACTCGACGATTTGAGCAACAGTGAAACGAGAACTGATTTTCAGATTGCAGAGGAGAAGAATGGAAGGGGTGTGTTCGTCCGCGGCCTGAACGAGGTGCAGATTGACAGTGAGCAGGATGCACTGAATTATTTATACAGCGGAGAGCTTGCCCGGACGACATCCCAGCACAAGTTGAACAAACGATCCAACCGGAGCCACAGCATCTTCACAATCTTCCTACAGCAGCGAGCGAGAAGTGGCGTGAGCGAGAGGATCGTGTGCAGCAAGCTCAACCTAGTGGATCTAGCAGGAAGCGAGCGTTTGAAGAAGACCATGGATGATGCGGATGATCTTGTCAAAATAGACGCCACAACCAAGAAAGAGAGCATGTACATTAACCAATCGTTGACGTACTTGGAGCAGTGTGTGGTGGCACTGAGCAAAAAGAATCCTGGGCATGTACCCTACCGCCAGACTCGCCTTACGAACGTGCTCAAGGACGCTATCGGAGGAAACTGCAACACCCTTATGTTTGCGAATATCTATGGAGAGGTGCGTACATTTGGCGGGGTTTCATGATTTTTATTTTATTTTATTGGCGTGGTACTGGCAGTGGAAAGCGGAAACTAGCATCAGCAGCAGCAACTAACACCATTTTTCTAAACTACTAAATGCCACGTAGACGGCACATCTTGAGGAAACAATCAGCACGCTCAGGCTTGCTGCTCGGATGATGCGAGTGCAGAACGATACGAGTGTGGTTGAAACCTTCGATGACGCTGCTCTCGTGAAGAAGCTGACAAAGGAAGTAAAAGAGCTCAAGCAGGAGCTCTTGATGCACGATGCTATGGTGGAACGCACCGGTATCGTATACGACGAGTACACCCCCGAGCAGCAGCAAGCAATGCAAGAGATGATCGAGAAGTATTGCGCGGCGGAGGCTGGCAGCGAGGAGGAGGATAATGCCCTGAGCTTCCAGAGTGTGAGGCAGATGAGGGAGATTTGTAGGCAATTTAAGAAGGTTGTGGGGCTCAAGGACATGGCTGTAGATCGTGCGAAGACAGCAGCTATGGCGGCTAGTAGGGGAGGTGGCGGCGGAAGACTCGGAGAAACTACCGCCGGTGGAGGCGACGATAAATTTGCCGGTGGAAATGTCACTTTTGGTGAGGACAAGGATGCAGTTGGAGACGCTGTCAATGGAGAGGGTTTCGGACTTGGGTTTGCGCAGGCGGATAGCCGTCCGGGACAGATAGATCCCGTGGGATCGCCGAGCAGGAGCGTTGGAAGCCTCAGTCCCAGCAGGAACAATGTCACTTATGATAGCTCAGCTCAGAGCAAGGGAGGTAGGGCAGAGAGAAGTGAGAGGGGCCACAAGGGCGAGGTCCCCGATGACAAGGAGGAAGCGTTTATACTCTACAAGAAGACGAGGGGTAGCAGAGAATCCGCCTCCATTCAGAGCATGAAGTCCGAGGTGAAAACTCTCAAGAGCAATGCAAGATCTCTGGGAGAGGAATGCAATCAGTATAAGGAGGAACTTGACGTGGTGCAAGATGCCATAAACAGGAAACGGAATGAAAGGATGGCCCAACTCCAGCCCGGTGATGTCGGGGATGTAGACGTTGTTGACCAAGAGGAGTTTGATCTCATGCGAAAGGAGCGTGCTGCCAAAAAGGGCTACAAGACAGCCATGGGCGATCTACAGGGCATCAAGAGCAAGATTGGCCAGCTCCAGATGAGCATCGATGACATGAAGTACGATATGTTGACCGATTTCGACGAGTGGCATTCGCTCGCATCTGGGACCGCCATCAGTAACTTCCCTGCTGAGAGCGAGGTCAACGAAGATGGAGAGATCATGGACGATGCTGAAATGTTTGAGAAAATGGAGAAAGAAAGAGTATACGCTGCTGATCCTGACAGCGTTGCCTTCTTCCAGGCTCAAAAAACTAGAAACGCCAACATGACCCAGAACAGCTTGGCCATTAAACAAATGCGGAAGAACAAGAGATCAGTCGGAGGAGGGAATTGATTGATCCGTTTTTTTCATGCATGGTGATGGTGGTTATATTGTGATTGTGATTTCCAAGTAAAATTATTTTGGAAGAACTGTACATTTTAGACTTAATGAACGTGACATTTTTCTGCACTGTTGTTATTCTTCTCTATAGTAGGAAAGTAGCAACGGCAACAACCGGTCATTTCTCAATTTGTTTTTAGAACATAAAATCAAAGACATACGTGGGATGCGGAGAGGCAAAAATGGCCTCATCAGGAAAATTTTGAAAAAGGAAAAAGGGCGAAAAGGGGGTTGAAAACTTTTTTCAACCATGGAGAGGCAATGGAGATTGAATTATACCGTCAATAAAGAGATTATTCAAACGTAAAGCTTATTTTCACGCGCCTTTGTGAATCGAACTAACGTCACGGAAATAAAAGATACCAAAGTCCCCCTATTTTATCAGTTAAACATCATACCTGGTAAGCATCAAACTGCAAAACAAAAAAACGCCGGATAACTTACAGAAAAAATGGCATCTGTTGCACCTCCTGCAAATCAAGCGGACGTCGCTATGCTGAAAGATGAGCAAGGCGGTCTCACGTATGAGGAGGGTATAACAACAGTAACATTTTTCAAAGGTGACTTTACTGCTGCTGCCTCCGCCTTGAAAGTGCAGTTCGCTGCTGTTGTGGCAGCAAACCCTTGGCTTGCTGGACGGCTGGTGAAGACGAAGGAGGGTTTTGTATTGCGACATCCAACAGTCCCTACAGATAGCGACATCGGCGCCATTTTCACATCGGACCAGTCGAGCAAACCAGTAAGCACTGAGGAGAAATATGTTGACACATGCGCAAAATTGTTTAAGGAGAAGAAATTCGTGGTTGGTATGGGATACTACTTGATTGGATCGCCCGATCCAGTCGTTAAGCTATCAATCGTTGGCTGCAGCGGAGGGAGCGCCAATTCTTTCGCCGTCATCTTTAGTATGAGTCATGCAATTGGTGATGCCAAAACTCACTACGATGTTTTGAAGATGACCTCCCCCGCCGTTGGCACCACGGGTGTCAGAACTCTCGTCTCAGAGCGTATACAAGCATTTTCGACGGCCTCGAAGGAACAGTGCGGGAAGGAGGAGCTTGCGTGGATGGAAAAACCTTCAACCGCGATTATGTATGAGGTGAGTAAGGAGAGTGAATTTTGACCTATACCTCGGCAACGCTAACAGTAGTGTGTATGTATGTCTATATATAGCTATCTCTCAACAGCCCATGCGGTCCTGCCGTCAAATGCTTTGGTTATTACCTAGACGAAGCGAGAATCGTTTCGATGAAGAAAGAGGGGAAAACAGACGGGGTGGAGTACGTCACCACGAACGACATCCTCACGAGCGGTTTCTTCAAAGCGTGCAAAACTACGGTTGGCACGATGGGAATAGACTTAAGAGGAAAGCTTAACGGGTACGGAGACGACCTGGCGGGGAATTACGTCTCAGTATTGACCATGGACGAGACAACATTTGGGACACCCGCCAAAGTCAGGAAAATGATGACCTCAGGCCCCCCATGGAAGGCGAGGAATAACCCTCTGCCGAGCTTTTGTGGATGGCTCGTTGGAAAGGACAGCATCAATTCTGCGATGGCCACCAATTGGAGTTCCTTTGCGGGGAACTTGATCGAATTTGAGGGGTGTGAATTGGAGTTGCACATGCCCTTGTTTAACCCTGCCTACAATTATTACGATAAGCTCATCCCTTTCGCTGCCGGAAACGGGAGAAAAGGTGTGGTCATGTTCGTAAAATATGGCGACGAAGCGGGGATAAAGGATGCCATGCCAGTCGGGGATAGCATAAACAGCAAAATGTTTCCCTAAGGCGTATTTTCGCCGTCGTAATAGCACGTATGTAATAATAGGATTTGTTTATATGGACCGAAATGTTCGTGGCGTGGCGAGGAGGCGACGCTTATTTTGCCCCAAAGAACCTCTCCGATTTTTTGCTGGGCTAGCATCCAAAAACTTTATCTTCTACTTTGCTCAATCAGCAACGGATAGCTTTCCCACCACATCGAATTCCTTAATTAGTTTTGCAACTTCTCCTCCGTCTTTTATCTCTTTCACCCAACTATCTAACCAATTTACCGCCACGTCTACTTCTGATTCCTCCCCTTCCTTTTTTGGCAATCCTACGCTTTGCATCACTGAGGTAAATTTTCCATCCAAAACACGGCTGTTTTCTATCGTTTCGGACTGACTTATAAGCCATGGTCGCAGTCCAGCAATCGCATCGAACCTATCGTCGCTCAAAAACAATTCTCTGCTGAGTGGCAGACCTGGCTCTGATGTTAAGTGTAACTGAGCGTTCTTGAGGTTCGATTCCAGCCAGAGCCCATAAGCAGACCCTCGAGATACTACCACATTGTTGGCCGCCACATCAACATCAGCAATCGAAACAATTGAGGGGCGTCCAGATTTGATCAAATAGCTCGCTTGGATTTCGCAGTATGCCTAGCAGTCAGTGAGAGGGGAAGAGTGAGCTGCCAGCGGGAGTTGCCAACAGCGAGCAAAACAGCACTTCAGGGACAATGCGGCATGTGCAATGCAATGCTCACCTGAGTAAAGCTAATCACCTCTGCCCGCTTAGGTTCGTTGCCAACTAGGCAGACGTCCCACTCATCACTCTGTGCTGTCGACGTGATCAATGCTGGGTTCTTATAAGGGACCAACTCAAGAGGCAGGTCCAGAGTTTTTGCGAGCAACGCAGCGATCGAAGGTGATACTCCAACAGGATGCGTTGGCGAACCCGCAGAAACCAACAGAAAGTTGGACATATTGACTGCACATCGAAGTGTCCCTGTAGGCGCAATAAGAGAGCGGATCACTGAGGTTGCAGGCGGAAGCATTAGATGGAGTAGATATAGCCCATTCAATAATGCGAGAGTAGGGTGGAAGTCTTAAAATATCCTCTCATCATTTATTCGAGCACACTTCTTTTTTCTTTTGTAAGATTTCAAACCCGTTAATTTAATTAACTCACTCAACGATACACCCCACCGACTGCACGATCTCGCTTGTTGCAGACATCTTGTTTTGAACCGTCCTGAGGATCGTGTATCCACAGGAATTCAGCCAGCTCGTTGATGAGGTGTGGCTGCTCTCTTTTTATCTGTACATTAGCTTTAACAAATGCCTTCGTTCAATTACAAGGCCCTGGATATTACTCGCGTCTTCAACTTCCTTCGTCGCAGGCGAAAACCTGTGCTTGTGAAGACAACTTGGAAGAAGGTAATCGATCCAATCGACGTCAAGAAGGGCATGAAGACAAAGGAAGGACTGGGGGTCTTCGCGCAAGTGGGGAAGAAGCCCTTTATTCAGGTAAGTTTTGCTTATCTCTGATGGAGAATGCCGACCGAAACTCTAGACCCAGTACTACAAATCGTCTGACTTACACGTGCATTTGTTATTTCTACAGCGAAAGAATTTGGGGAGGATCGGTCTCATTTCCACGAAGGATGGAGGCAAGAGGGGCAGCCTGGAAAAAGGTTGCTCCTCCCCAACCCCTCGGAAGTAGGGAATGGGCTAGGTGGGGGGGGTGAGAGGGGGGGTGTGTTTGGGAGGGGTGTCTTTCTCCGTTCTGTGTCTGATTTTGTTCTCTGTCTGAGCCTGGGTTTGGACCTCTTGCCAGCTACTGCTGTCGCTGACATCACATCTGCGACGGCCGCGGAAAGAGAGTACATGCAAAAATATTCTGATTTCAGCCCAGTCAAGAACTCATCGACTGGAGCGATGGAAAAGGGCTTCCTGTCTGGGGCTAAGCGCGGCACCACAGTCGCATCTGAGGGCGATAGGATCGTTTTCGATTGGAGCGGGTACACGATCGGTTACTTTGGCAGGCCGTTCGAGATGAAAGGCGGGGTTAAGGGTGGTGCGTTTGAATCTGACGGGGAGTATAGTCGTGCTGTCATCGGGGAGAACACCATTGCGCGCGGCATTGAGCTTGCTATGATAGGCATGAGGAGGTGAGGGTTGAGGGTGTTTTATCGTGTTTTTTTTCAACAATTGTAGCAATATAAACTAATATTATTATCGCGATGACTCGTCAAAAATCTGCAGTGGCGAAGGCAAGCAGGTACTTCTCCCCTATGGCAAGGAGGGCTACTTGAACGCTGCCGATGACAAGGGGCACAAGCGAGTCGGACCGACTCCGACGACCTTTAGCGGTCAAAGGGCTCTGGACTTTGTCCTGGATAACCCGCGTTTGGACAGGACAATTCTTGTTAATATCAAGGTTATCAGGGTGGACAATAAACAGGGTAGCGGGGGAGTGTTTGTGAAGGGAGACTGACCTGAACAGAGAGACAGACAGAGAGACAGACAGAGAGACAGAGAGAGAGAGACAGAGACTAACTGAACAAATTGCATTTGCGTGTCAAAACGAGTAAGGAAGAAAAAAAAGAAAAGCACAAAAGAGCAGAGAGAAATTTGCAAAACTGCATTTTGCACGGAAAAATCTTCTCGTCTGTCTTTCTTTCTTTCTTCCGACATTATTCTTCTTCTTCTTCACTCCATGACATTACTTTCCACACCCCTGTATTGCTCACAAACCTGCCAATTCCGGTCGCGACCTGCCCACCCATAAAAATCGCCAACCCTACCCATAGTTGCTGCAGAGAAAGCGTTGAAGTCGCGCTCTGGCTTTTCGCGTACAGAAGGTACGACAAGCTAGCGGCGTTGGACGCGTACATTCCAAAGGTTGAAAAACCCCAATCCAAACCTCCCATAAGAACTCCGTTGACAGGGTAAGCGAGACCCTTGAGAATCTGCGTGATTAAGACTATGGGAAAGATAGAGATAGCAGCAGTTTGGATCTCCGGGGAGTTGGTTAAACTCGTGATGACCGAACCACGGTTAAGGAACGTTAATAATGATAGCGACGAGGCGATGACACCGCCTGTCTTTATTGATGTCCAAACCAAGTACTGTAAATTCTGCAGGGCAAAAAAAGTGAGTTAGATAAAGAGATGATAATAGCCTGGTTGGACCATCCCGTACAGGAATGGAAAATAGCCCGCAAAAAAAAGCTGTCGAGGGCAAATGATTGGATGTGTACATGGGTGAGTAATTATAATAGCGAAGATACCCTTTATATTGAGCGCTTTGTCAGGTAGCAAACGAATCAGAGATTTTGATTTTCTTTTTTGGACATCACCCACTAAGTGTCTGCCAATATATTTTTCATCACTTTCGCGCACACAACACAACACAAGCAGCAATTTAAAAATTCCTAGAAGCGATAAGACTCACCTTGATCTTGATCACGGGTACGATAAGGAGCTCGTGCCGAATGTCTTTCAGCACTCGTTACTTACTTCTCTACTGCGCGCCCTTTCTTTATCCCCACCCTCCACAAGCCCCCCCACTTCCTTAGCAATCATTGTCTGACAGGCTATGGCAACACTCTCACAAATTTGAGTTGTAGCAAACCCCAACTGAAAAGTCAAATTGTATGCCGCGGCGCCCACTGCGCCCAGAATAGCAGCCTGTTTTGCACAGAACGCGTATATTCCAACCTTAGCAACCGTCCTCCAAAATACAATGAATCCAGCGGACAAGTAGCTCTTCATTGAAGACGATAGCTCCCCAGTCTTGGAGAAAATATCAATTCCGCCAGGGACCTTTTTGTTCAGGGCACGAAGGAGGAAAATGAGCGAAATACTCTGAGAAATTGCAGTCCCGGCAGCTGCTCCACTAGCTCCAAATCCAAGTGTGAAAATGAATATCGGATCCAATACCGCATTACCTATTGTGAAAATTATGCTCCACAAAAGAGGCGTTTTGGTGTCCCCTAATCCACGAAATATACCATTGGATACAAGCCAGACCGTGGCCGCAGGACTTCCGAGGGCCCGAATTTTCAAATAGGACAGTGCTGAATAATGCATCGACGAGGATTCACCCACACCCATGAAATTGATAATCCTGTCAGCGAAGAAAAAATACAAACCCATCTGCAGGACTCCGATAGCAGCAGCAAGGAGAATTGCAGAGGATACAGAAGACCCGACGCTGTTTTCTTCCGTAGCGGATTCCGAAGCCACGAGGGATGTGGACGTGCGCAGCAGAGGGTCATTGTAAAGTTTCGATACGGAATAGTGCGCCGCTATGGCAACTCCTGCTCCGCCCAAGACCTCCGGTCCCAGTCGACCGAGGTAAGCCGTGTCAACCAACGATGCTAAAGGCTCAGCAGTCAGTTGAATGAATGCAGGAATTCCAATCTTTAGCAAATTTCCTCGCAGCTCCTCTTTATTCTGCGACCCTGAACCGCCTCGAGAGCACCTGAGAACATTTGGCACTCCCCGAGAATGCACGAGTCCATCGCTCGACAATGCGCCCCCGCGAATGATGTGATGGGCTGGAACGTGTTCGCTTATCAATGGCCTGATAGAGAACTCGGTCGAGAAGGTGATGGCCAACAAAATGAGGATTATCCTGAGAAAAATCATGGAGATGAACGACCTTCAGGGAGCCCGTACGTGAGTTTAGACACTTAACATTTTGCTCACACTAAGAGGGAGGTGATGGTTGATGGCCTGGGTAAACACGTAAAATAATGAACGAATGAACGAACTACACAATAACTCCATTTATGGTATTCAAATCCGTATCACTTGCCGTTCACGACTGATTCTCAACGGGGAACCTTTTGTTCAATCATAAAATGAGATTATTTCTCACATTTCTCATCATCATCGCCAGCATTTCTGCTTCCCCATCCCTATCGACTCTTCCCTTCGCACATCCGCCCGAGAACGTAACCTTGGTGTCCTCTATCTCGCCTCCCCCTCCTAAAGGATTGACCGCCGAGCGGCAGGAGGAGATTGAGGAGCTGATTTTATCTGCGTGGGAAATGGGGGGGCAGAAGAATGTCTATCGTTCTCAGGGAGCAGACGAACCCAACGATGAAAGGGTTATGACGTATGGCGAGGTAACGACACTCGGAGTCCGTCAGATCCTTCATTCGATGTTCCCTCCCTCATCCTCCCCTGTCCCTGCTACATTCGTGGACCTTGGCTCGGGCACTGGTAAGATTCCTGCACAGGCTTTCCTAGAGAACGGGAACGTGGTCCGCGCAGTTGGCGTGGAGCTAGGGGAAGACAGGTACAAAATTGGGATACGATCTTGGGATCAGATCGTAAAGGTGATCGGTGAGGAGGAAGGTGAGAGGTCTGCTGCTGGCTCTCCTAGCTGCTATCGTAGATGCATCCTGATATAACTAACGCTAATATTTATTTATATGTGTAGCATCTGGAGTTGAATACTACCTCGGTAGTTTTCTTGACAGTTCAATCTTCCCTCAGTTCCAGTCCGCTACACACGTTTATGTAGCTTCTCTCTGTTTCCCTCCCGAATTGCTAGATGATTTGGGAGACATGCTACTCCGCATGGAGTACTTGGAGGTTGTCGCGAGCTTGAGAAGAATAGAAAAGCTGGAATATAAAGGGGAATGGGAGGTGGAGAGAGTTTGGGCCGAGATGACTTGGGGGGGTTCTGAAGTGAAGTTTTACAGGAAAAAAAGTAGAAGGCATGACACCAGGGGTTGAAAGAATTGCGATTGTGAGTGATCGATTGAGATGGTGGGATACTGTAGACTGTACGTCCATTGTTTGCTCCGGCAACGAAGCAAGCTACAACAAAAAAACAGAAGTATAACGAATAGTTTTTGATTGCGTAGCCGTCAATAGCGTCAATATTTTACCACATCATCATACACATCACATCTTAGTAAATCATCCCATAGCCCCCCGGTACTTATCAGTGCTCATCGCCATGGTAAAACTCTCAAGAAGCGCCGCGACTTCTCCGTGCTTCATGTACTCCGCCCAGTCGATTGCCATGAGTTTCTTCCTGTCCTTCTTCTTCTTGTTGACTCCCTGCTCCAAGATCATGAGGACAACCTTGGGGGAACCGCCGTATGCGGCGTAGAAGAGGGAGTTCCATTTGAACTTATCCGTGAGGTCCGGGTCGGCGTTCTCCTCGAGGAGGAGATCTACCATGCCAGCATTTCCACTTCCGCATGCCATCATCAGTGCTGTGGTACCATTCTTATCCTTGATATCAATCTTGCAGTGCCTCCAGAGTAACTTACTAACAGTAGCCTTGAGGCCAAGATGGGCCGCATGGTGTATCGGTGCCATACCAGTGACTTGATCAGCAATATCTGGATTAACGTCACTCGACGACAATATGGTCTCGGCTATATCCTCCCTACCGGCCATAATACTCAACCCCAAAGCCGTCCTCCCCTTCCCATCATATTCATTAACAGCATTCGGATTCTTCTTCGACTGCCTCCTCAGTGTCTGCCTAATAACTTTTAGGCTCCCCTCCAAAACCGCCGTATGAAGCTCCACATCAGCGCAACCAATCGCCTTCCTCAAGCCGTACAAAGGGTACCTCTTCTTCTTCTTCTTCCTAACTTTCTTCTCCGCCTTTGGCTTGGTAGCATAATCCGTAAGCAGCTTATCAACTGTATCCTCTCTCGCCTTCGCACGATTATGAGAGGCAAGGTGCGTCGAATTCGTACCGTGAACTTTCGCACCCAGATCTTCGTCATCAGGATCCTCCAAATTGTCGTTGTCGTCCGCGGCAGGATGAGCTGGGCCTCCACCTGTAACGCCGGAGATTAAGGCGTCGATATCGAGGTCGATCTTCGGGGCTTTCATGACCTTTTTCTTGCCCGAGTTTTTCGCGGCAGTGAGGAGGGAGGAGGAGTCCATGGTATTTTAAAAGGAACACGGGCTGGAGAGTTGTTCCGGACAGCTTTGACTACATATATCTTCACGGCGTCATTAAACACGCTCACTCGTCAACCTCATGAGAGTGAGAGGACATTGGGAGGGAGTTGGGGAATTAAAAAGGTGCAAGAGGGGCTTTACTGTTGTTGTTGTTTTTGAGTTGCCGACTGCCGACTGCCCCTCCTGGCAAAAAAGAAGTCTTGCTCATAAACACATCAAACAAAGATGGAAGACACAGTTCGCGACTCATATCCGCTCCCCTCTTCACCTTCAACCAACCCATTTCTCCAAAAGTGTCTTCCGTTTCTCTCCCTCCGTCATAATAATTCTTCAATAACGTCAAAAACAAACACAATAACGAAACAACAACCCTCACTGCCACCATACCATCGTCCCTCCCTCCTTTCCTTCCTCTTCAACCTTAATCGTATGAAATCCTACCACCAGCAGCTCCTTCCCCGTCTTCCCCTTCCTCCTCCTTTTCCGAATAATACCACGACTGCTGGAAGGACGACAGTGTGTATATTCATTGGCCCATATCCTCAGTTAATCAACGATATAGCTGAAAGAATTATGATGAAATCTTACTCCTCTGTTGTGCCTGCCTCCTCTGGTGATTTCTATCATGATAGGAATTGTTATGGGAATATTGTAAGGTTTTCAGGGTCAAGGTGTCTTCGCATCACCACCACCATCAGCAAAAAGGCCAGCAGCAGAGACGGAGGAGTAGAATTTCTTGACCTGTACCAACTTATTACCCCTCCCCCATCTTATAATGACGAGAAGCATGGGGAGTTTGATAACGCAGGAATCGAGCGTGATGTCGGTGGAATACTTTCTGACTATTATGATAAAGCGGAAGAAAGAGAGGATGGTGAAATTGACTGCAACGATAAGGATGCCACGGGGTCGAAGCGAATCAACATCTGCGTTATATCAGTGTTTCCTCTTCCCCTCTCCCCTCCCCCATCCGCATCCTCTGCAACCAGGGAGAAGGAAAAGAAAGAGGAAGAAAAAGAGGTAAAAAAATACGCTGGCGGTGTGGCATGTGTTGTTGGTAACGCTGCTCGGAGGGTTATAGAGGAGAGAGAAGGGTTAGATGGGGAAGTAGGGATTGTATATGTTACTACAGACGAGAAGGAGGTTGGGGCACTTGATGATGATAGGAAGAAGAGGATTAAGGAGGAGGGGAAGGAGAAGGAAGAGGACGGTCGTGCGGAGGACCATGATAAGAAGAGGAGGAGGAAGAAGAAGAAGACTGGGACATCTGTTCACCCTGATCACGAGAAGAAAAAGGGCGATAACAAAGACGAATTTTTTACCCCCTCCTTTTACGAGTCATACGGGAAGACTTACAGAGTTTCAGTTGAGAAGGGGGACGGGATTGTCAGATTGATAAGGGGGATTCAGGGGGTTGGAGTAGTGTGACCTGTAGGGCGGATCAAAGGGGGCAGAGAGGAAGTTTATAAAAACAGATTTAAATACAGAAAGGTAGATTGTATCGTAAATGTAAACCCTCTCAAACTTATCATCACGCTCTCTCATAACCTAACATTACAAAACGCG
>Ga0115555_1001873_pt1 | contig 14339 bp, 12 predicted proteins | sample COGITO_mtgs_1104_2_FD_87285 | JGI IMG/M metagenome (GOLD analysis project Ga0115555, IMG submission 87285) | Pelagic marine microbial communities from North Sea - COGITO_mtgs_110407 | ecosystem: Environmental > Aquatic > Marine > Epipelagic | place: Germany:Helgoland, sampling site Kabeltonne... | reverse complement strand
TAAATTCTGTGGCAGAAACCAATTCGATATGGTTATGCTGCGAGCCCTAATCATTTTGGTTGCTCTTTCCGTGCAAAACCAGGCCAACGAGATTCTCTCTTTAACACCATGGGAAGCTCTTGAGTATGCCACGGAAATGTTCAATAACAATGTTGACAATGATCCGAAGACGAGGCGCACAGTCATAGAAATTCTGGAGGCAGTCGATAAAATTGGTGAAGGTGGCGAGGGACTAGCATCTGGCGATGCAAACGCGGAAGGGCTGGAGGATCACTTGCGACATTTGCCTTCATTCTATTTGGCCGCAATTTATCACTTTGGCGGCGGTGAAGTACATCGGCAAGGCGATGCGGACAATTTAGAAACGGCAATTCGACTTTACAAAAGGGCGATATCGATCAATCCATCGCACTCAGACAGCTTGAACAATCTAGGAAAACTTTACAATGATTTGGGGGAAGCTGATTCTGCCTTTGAGTATTACTCAAAGGCTACGAACGCCGATCCCAACCACGTCCAGTCTCGAATCAACCTTGGGCTGTTCCTCCACCGGCTCGGTCGGTTCTCCCAGGCTACTGAAACTTACGAGGAGGCGAGGAATATTGGGGGTATCAGTCCGGTGGAACGGAGTGAGATAAATTATAACTTGGGGGTGAGCTACCAATTCATGGGTGAGGTTCTGAATGCGGTTGATTGCTACCGGCTTGCGATTGGCGCAAAGCTGGAAGTGGACGAGGAGTATCCTGAGGCTTGGATAAATCTGAGCGCGCTGCACCACAAGCATGGGAGGCTGGAGGATGCAGTTTCCCACTACAAGGTGAGTTTTTTTTTCTTCTTGTCGATGATATTTGTTGATTGTTGATTGTTGATTGTTGATTGTTGATTGTTGATTGGGAGTCGCGTGATGCTGACACTTTCTTTTTCCAATTTTCATCGTTTTCACTATTTCAGAGGAGTGTCGCTGCAGTTTTGAACGATGAGGATCTTGCGAAGATTTTTTTCGAGCAAATTGTCTACAACAGCGGGGACAAGAGCGAGGACGATAAAACTGGCACTAGCAGTAGTGGTAGTCTCGGTGGTCTCATTTTGCAGAAAGTGGCCGGTGACCCCGACATCTATGAACTGATGCTGATGATAATGAACAATTTAGGGCAAGCGCTCAGTCAACAAGGCATTGTCCGAGAAGCGATCCTGCACCATTTAGCCGCTGCTGCCCTCCTTGAGACACGGCTGCAGCTGTTGTCCGGTGTTGATGAGGAAATCGCCAAGGACGAAATTTTAGAAGCGCAAGACAACCTTCTTCATACGAGGGCTCATATCTGGCGAGCAAGTAAAGTGAATGGAGAGTGGGAACGATTTGCGGACTTCGACGTGCTGAAGCACCATGTCGACGAGATACAACTAAAAAATGGGATGGATTCTGCTCTGTTACCATTCGATACGCTCGGGAGTGACGTCACTCCCCAGTGGAGAAAGAATATTGCTGTTAAGCATGCCGAATCGTTGTCCCTTTTTTCGCGCAACTATTCCCCTGAAACGCAAAAATCACGACACACACACCGAAGCATCAACAATAACAAACCCCCGCTGCTGAAGCTTGGTTACCTCTGCTACGACTTTAACGACCACCCTACTGCTCACCTCGCGGAGGGACTGTTTTTATACCACAACACTTCCAAGAACAACGATATCGTTGTCTCGGCCTACAACTATGGCAAGAACGACAACAGCAGCTACCGAGAAAACATTGTCATGCTGAGCGGGGGATATCAAGCTGAGGGAGGCAGATTCTTCGAATTATCACATCTGGGGCACGATAGCGGGGCTGATTTGATCAAGAGCGATGTACCGGATGTCTTGATTGATATGCAAGGTTTTACCCTCGGCGGTCGGCCGGAGCTGACGGCTCGAATGTTGGCCCCAATCCAAGTAAACTACCTGATATTTCCGGGCACATCCGGGGCAACCTTCATGCATTATCTCGTCGGTGACAGGTTTGTCACCCCCCCTGAACACGCAAACTTTTACTCCGAAAAGTTGTCTCTCATGCCGGAAAGCTACCAGATAAACTTCTACAAACGCCACGTCGGCGAGAGCGAGAACTACAGTTGGACAAAAGAGGAGAGAAGACGAGCGCGAGTTGATCACGGACTGTGTGAGGACTGCTTCGTATTCGCTAATTTCAACAAGCAGGACAAAATTGAGCCGGCAATCTTCAACACTTGGTGCGACGTCATCAAGAGCGTTCCAGGGAGCATTTTGTGTGAGTTCTTGCAGCGCGTCCGTGTGTGTGCGTGCAAATCACGATTGCGAATGTTTTGTACTTTTGCTTTGGGGGCGCATTCTGTTCCTATCATATATTTTCCATCTTTCTGAGAACCTCCTAACTAACTGGCCACTATTGTCTTTTCCCATCCGTTCTCGTAACAGGGCTTCTCGAACCGAGCCACAAATACAAGGAGAGCGGTATAAGGGAGAATATATGGAGAGAGGCGATGGCGAGGGGGGTAAAAAAGGATCGCATCAGGTTCGCCAAGAGGGTCGACAAGCGCTCTCATCTACAGCGCGTTGGCATCGCCGATCTATTCTTAGATAGCTTCTTTTACGGTGCTCACTCAACGGCCACAGACTCTCTCAGAGGGGGTCTGCCGGTGCTGAGCGTAGCCGGTGACGCATTTGCTAGGAGGGTCGGCATCACCCTCCTTGAGAACATGGGACTCGGCAACAGCTTGCTCGTCAATTCCATGAAAGAATTCGGCGAGGTCGCAGCAGACCTCGCCGCAAACAACAGTATACTCAGTAAAATAAGAACACAACTTGTTGGAGGATGGAGTAGTGGCCTCTTCAACACACAGCAGTACACTCGCGACTTTGAGAGGATGGCAAAACTGATGCACGAAATTTATTGCAATAGATGGAAAACACACCGGTACATGCACATTGTTGTCTGATAGTACAGAGCAGAGTAGAGTAGTGTAGAGTAGAGTAGAGTGGAGCGGAGTAGAGAGTTGAACGAAAAATATTTCTTGTTGTGTACGGTTTGTTTGTGCGCACCTTCCTTACTTCTTCTTTTGGAATTATGACATGGAATTGCAAGTTGCAAGTGAGTGAGAGAAATGAAATGTTGACATCCAGGAGGAGCTCTACGCCCGCCGTCACGGCAATAGAGCGGACAACATTGTGATTTAGGCATGTTGTAAACCGAAGCACATTTGTTGTACCAAAATTCACAACCCCATTGTCAAAAAGCAAACCCCCCCCTGTTAGATAACCAAAGCAGGAATTTCTCTCTCCCAAACTCAGATTTTTTAAATTCGAATCTCTGAACCCTTTACATTCACCGCTATTTTCAACCTTTTAATTTTTATTTTTTGTATCTTATTAACAAAATATAATATTAAATTATTATACAAAATTAATAAAAAATATATTTTATAAAAAAAACATTATAAAATATAAAAATTTAAGATGAATATTATATATATATATATATATATATTATTTTAAAATTATTTTATTAAAATTGATAATAATATATACTTTTATATGTCTTGAAAATAATTTATATTACAAAATACCCGAATACGCCTGGTTCAAAAAAAAACACGAAATCCTTACAAAATCATTTTTCAAATTCCTGCTTCCAAAGTTTTGCTACATTAGTCCAGCTAAACCGGTTCCGTGCGTACACTATCATCTTCTTTCTTTTTTCCCTCATGGACTCTACATTTAGGTATGCCTGAACAATATTTTCGACGTAAGCATCGATAAACTTTGTAAGATTAGTGGGCCATTCCTCTTCTTTTTGGACGAGAGAAAAGCCAAAAATGTCATCATCCCAGATACCCTCCAGTTCTACCCCTAAATCCCATTGCCCAGTGAGCTCAGGCAAGGTGCTGGTGGCAAACTTGCTGGTAATTGGGAGAGCCCCACTTGCCATGGCCTTCATCAATGTGACGCATCCAGTTTCAGGATAGCTGGTCGGGTATAATATGAAGCTGCTGGCTGCGTACCCCTTAACGAGCTCTTCGTGGTCGACCATCCCTACATACTCCACTCCCATCTCGGCCATACTTTCGATCCTTCTCTTCATGAAATCAACCCAGCGACTGAAGAATTCCTTACCCCTGGTTTTCTCTCCGTGCTCCACGAAGGATTTGCTGAAGCCGTAGTATATTCTCAGTTTCCCTTGGGGCACGTTTGCCGCTCTCAGTTTATGAAAAACACGCTCCCAACAGACGAGCAAGAGCTCCAGCCCTCTTCCCGGGGCGCTTCCATAAACACTCACATAGCTATCATTATCCCCATCTCCCAGCCCTCCATCGAAGAAATAGTCTCTAATGTCGATTCCATTTGGTGTGATGACAGCCTTTTCTCTGCAAGTGTTGGCAGGGAGGAGCATTCCGTGAAATTGGCTGAGAACAAATATTCCATCGATATTGGCACATAAATTGTCCGTGTACGAGTTGAATCCTGGTACATCTTGTAACCATAGGAAAACCTTCTTTGGGCGGGGATATGCGGGTGCCAACGGCAATGCCAACGAAATGTGGTATCGCCAAGCAACGAAGACATCCGGGGGACGTGAGAGGTCATAGTCGTCAATATCGCGCCAAATAACATTCGTTTCTTTATCGGTGCCGAGCTAAGAAGGGGGGAGGGAAGGGGGGGAGGGGGCGAGATTAGGGTTGTGAAGATGTGAAGATGTGAAGATGTGAAGATCAGAAGATCAATCAGATAGATCTTTCAGAACATGGAACAACAACAACAACAACAACAACTCACATCTTCCTCCAGCGGCTCTGCATAAACGACAACGTTGTAGCCCAACTGAACGAGTTCACGTGACAAAAAAATAACAGCCTCCTCGCTGCCGCCGACTCCCCCACGCTGTGCACTCTTCGGTCCCCAGTTAGGCCACCACGTTTGCCCATACTCGGCACAGAAAATCGCCACAGTCGGCCTCTCACCGCCACCGCCAGGGTGATCGTTTTTTTCGAGCATGAAATGAGTGTATTCAGTTTCTTGAATCGACAGAACGGTGTCGAAAAACTGGGAGAGCGCGGCTTCCCCAGCATCACCTTCACTAGGATCAGCATACTGCTCAATTGCCGCCCCAAACTTTAGCCCCAAGGCAGTATTACGTTTGTCCAGGATTGTCGCAATCTTCAACAAGGACAAACACAAATCAGTGGTTGTTGATTGCGGGTCAGTCGAGGAGAGCAAATTGGTTGCGTGTCTGGCAAAGATTTTCGCTACTTCCAGTGGAAACGACTTGTTACCCTCTCCGTCATCCAACACCATCGTGGTGAAGAAATCATCATTGTATTTTTTGTTTGAAGCAAGGTAGAAAAGCTGTCGCAGAGATGAATCGGAGTTCATAATTTTTCTCACAGCCGTTTCATACTCTTCGTCACCACTACCCCAGAGCAAATCTAAAACCCGCTCTCCATTGCCTCCCTCTATCTGAGACACGGGGTCGACCTCTATCGCCATTAAAAAAGACTCGGCAGCGTCACGGGACATACCAACATCCATCTGGATAGAACCAAGATTGCTGTAGAAGAAACCAGGGACTTTGGTTGCGAGGTCGATCGCCTTGAGAAGCGCTTTTATGGCGGTGTGTGCATCCGTCTTTCGACGGGCTAAAGCATAAAGGTGCCAAGCGTCTGGGTTCTTTGCGAAAGTGGAAACAAACTTCTCAGTGACGAGCTCACCATTCCCAGAGTTGACTGCGCTTATTGCTTCTTCCAGCATTACTGCCTTTTTCTCATCATCCAACATTTCATTTGTATTGCCACCACCACTAACTCCATCGCCATCGCTGCCCATAATGATGACGTGCTTGTCACCACTCTTGAGTTTGTTCAACTCCCACACCACTTTGTAGGCTGTCTCGACGTTTTGAGTGATTCGCTCCGTATCAAAGCTATTTCCGCCTCCTTCCAAAATCACGGAAACGACAATTCGGCGCAGCTCGTTCAAGACCAAAAAATCTATATCAATCGTCTCAATATTTTTAACGCTGTCCACGACAAACAGCTCCTCATCAACGCCAAGATTCTTTATCAGACTCTTGCCAACGCGGCTCGGCATCCCCCCAAAACTTCCCTCATTATCGACCCCATAACCTCCCAAAGTGAAAGAAGGAACCCCTGCGTACAAGAAATCAGCCATCGTCGTGTGCCCGCCGTACACGAAGCTATCGATAAACAGGTCACATTCTGAAGATATCCTGCGGACGTGTTGTGCATGCTTCATCCTCTTGCCAAACGTTACTCGCCTCGGGTGCACACCTCTCGATTTCGCCTCAAGGAGGAGATTTTCTCTGATTGCATTTGCCAACTGAGGATTATTGTTGTTCGGGTCGAGCAGCGTGAGCTTCGTTGACGGGTTTTCCCTCAGAAAATTCATCCACGAAGAGAATGACGTTTGCTCGATCTTGTCGATCGTGTTGTAGTTGCAAACATTCACCGTATATCCTTCTTTCCCATTCCCTCTCTCATTCCCTTCTGCCTTATTCCTTACAACAGCTGGACGGACGGATGGTAACTGCAAACCACCGTAGGTATTCGCCTGATAGCAGTCCGGCAGATAAATTATTTTCTCCGTCCACGATCCCTCCGCCACTTCTGGAGGAACGACGATACTATCTACCATGGCGTAGTCAAAATAGCTCGCCCCCGTGGTACCAGGAAAGCCAAGATAGTTGATGAGAATAATGCCCGGCTTCAAGCTGGGCAACTGATATATTGCCCCTCTCGTGTGCGCCATTAAATCCACGACGATTTCGACTCCTACTGCCGCCACCTCCTCCGCGCTTTTAAGAGCATTCACATTATTCTTTCCGTCGTTGTCTTCGTAAACGCAATCCAAAAAAATCTCCGCCCCATTTTCAAAGCCCAGCCTCGTATTGCTCCCATCGTCCTTCCCATAGCTTACAGCTGCGACTTCAAATTCACTCTTGGTGTGGCCGAGCACCAAGCCGCTCGTCAGATGTCCCATGGGATGGTCTCGAAAGTCATAAGATAAGTAGGCGACGGTCAATCTACCTCGACCGCGACCGGTGCTTGGCTCCGACCCCATCACAGACGAAGGGAGAACCACTCTCTTCATCTTCTCATACGGAGCGCTATTCTTCTGGGCAATCAACTTTCTTGTCTGCGGTGACACGTCCCCGAGCAAGCAGCTGTCATAGGGTTGCAGCTTTAATTCGTTTACATTCTCCTGCACACTCAATATCCTCCCCACGATGTCTCCAACCCCCTCCCACTCATTCAGTGTCCTCCTTGCCACGTAATAATTGACCAGGGCCAAGTTGCTGGCATATCCACTCACTTTCATGGCCTCCCTGAACGAGTGTTCGGCTTCCCTGTGCAAGTCCGCGTCTCTGTAGACCTGCCCCATATTGTTATACGCCATTTCCAATATATCTGCCTGCACAGCTGAAGTCGATGATGACGTCAATTTTTCGTATTCCCTCACGGCTTTTTCATTCTCTCCAACATTGAAGTAATAATTACCCAAATTCAATCTTGCGAGGTGGTGATCGTGCTTCTCGACTAACACACGCTCGTACGCAACCTTGGCCCCAATCTGGTCTCCCATCTCTTGTAAAACTTTGCCCAGGTTGTACATGCTGTCTACGTGAGTCTCATCAAAACTCAAAGCAAGTAGATAATAGTCCTTCGCTTTCTGCAGGTTCAGCACGTCCCGGCTTCCTACGGACTTATGGTGGATATGACCGAGATTATTGCAAGCTCCGGCCTTGAAAACAGCGTCGTCGGTGCTTTCCAACAGGTTGTGAAACATGGACATTGCACCCTCACGGTCTCCCATCTTCTCTAGCAGGGTTCCAAGATTTATCATACCCTCTTCCATGTCTGGCTTCAATTTGAGCGCTTCAATATACAACGCGTGCGCCAGAGGGAGGTCATCCAACGTATGTTCAGCATGGATAGCAGAGTTGAAAGTTTCATAAGCTGGGAAATCAGAGGGTGCAATGTATTTGGAATATGTAAGCAGGAGAGGGGAGACGAAAAAGATGATTCGAAGAGGGAGCAAGATTGTGCCGGAAAACATCATTGCGGTCAATTTATGCCTGCAAAGCGGAGGCTCTGTTATGTGTTGGGATGAAAACAAAAAAGAGAATCCCCGATCGATCGGACTTGAGAAAGATGTAAAAACCCCCGGCCATAGGGTATACGATGCCGAAATTCATCTCAGCGCTACGTTCGAAGATTCGACGAGACCGCTCTCGGTCTCGTTCGTCATCTTCGCCATCAAATGTTAAATACACAGCAAAGAAGCCAATTCGATACACACCCAAATCTTGTGCCCCATCATCTTTTCATGCTTGTGGCTACAAGCCTCGCGTGAGCGTAGCAATACCGGGAAACGATGACAGGAAGAACAAGAAAAGATCTCTTTTCGAGGAGAACACGCTTCTCCCGCCTCTTCAAAAATTAGAGCCACGGAACATTGTCACTTTAAGGCTCGCTAGCATCAGTGTCGTTGCTGGACAGTTGTATATCTTGCAGGTGACATTCAAATACCTCGTCGTGAATAATTTGACGGGGAGAACACACGAATACACTGTGACATGTCCAGAGGAGGGGAAAAGCGTGGCTGGCACTAGCTACGTGACAGGTGGAGAATCTCAGGCAACGACTTGCTTCCAACTCACTCCTGACGAATTTTTGACCCAAGTTTCTTGCACCTTACACATCAGCAGGTGTCTTATTTGCGGCATTGAATTCATAACGAATAAGCGTAGACTGGGGCCTCCTGTACGCTCCAAGTGGAATGGCGGGAGTGGGATGAGGGGGCTTGAGGGAAAATTTCATCGAGGAGAGTTGGAGAAAGTTGTTTTGGGTCCCTACGGCGGGGGGAGTCACGACAACAAATTGCCAATGGCTATTCTTGGGCTGAAATTAGCATATTCGGATAGAGTCCCCAATCCAACTGGACCTAGCAAGTATGCCGGAATCGGCGGCATATGCCCAATTTTGTGCCAAGTAGTCGATGTCAATAGCAAAACCCAGAACATGGGATCTGACAGCGAAGAGAGCTACGACGATGATAGTTACGACAGCGAAGACACTCCGCCACAGTACAAAGAGCAGAATATACTCGCCTCGATTAGCAACAAAGACATTTTTCTCCCAATGGAAACAACACCATACCTAGTTGACAACACGAGGGTGCAGGAGATGGAGAAATTAGATGAGCAACTTTTGGGCAAGAAAGGGTTACTGCAGCGTGGTAACTTCATACAACGCACGCAAGAAGAAGCTCGAATTGCCAACCAACTCGCTCTTGAGGAGGAATATAAACTGAGGGAAACCGAAAGGATGAAAAAATCAGCTCGCAGGGTGGACTTCAAATCATGGCAGAAAGACAATCCTGGACAAGCCAATGACTTCATGAATTTGAGCCCTGATCTTGCGCTGGCACGCGTTTCCACGAGCTCGCGGAATTTTGCTTTCTCCGATGACGAAAGCTTTGACGATTACGAGAATGTCAACAATAGTGGTAGGATGTTGCTTCGTTACGGGCTTGGACTGTAGAAAAATAAATGAGAAGTAAAATTTTCGCAGAGCAAACAAAAAACCCTCGCCAAATTAGCCAGACCATAACTACTATTCACAAATCAATCACCCAAGCAGAGGCTGGTGGAAGATAAGCGTCTGAACCGAAGCTCCAATGAAAGCAATCATGGCGAGGCGTCCATGGACGAGCTTTGAGGATCGCACGCAGTGTATGTAGTGTGTCAGCAACATGCAGAAGAGAGAAGCAGGCAGTAGTGGGTTAGTTGAGCGCAAGCTCGGAAGAAAATGAAGCGCTGCATCGTCAAGCAACCCAAATAACTAAGAAGGACTCACCTCCTGCTCCTTCACTCTCCTTACATGCGCGGCGTCCTTGCCCTCTAGCAACCCCAGGAAATCCCAGCCAATATCTCCGGGCTCCCCACCATCGTAGTGCCGGTCAAAATTCGCAAGCTCAATGGCGCCAATGGCCAAGAAAATCTGAAAGTTTCCCTCAAATCCCACGCTAGAGACGGCACCAAACGGATCCGCCGTATTGGAAAACTAAGTTCGGTCGTCGCAAGTGTCGAATTAGCAAAATGAAAATGGTAAGCGAGCGCTAAAAGCACGCAAAAAAGACCAAGAACACTCTCACCTGCTCGCCAGGAATGTGCCAGTGACTCCCAAAGGGCCCGTATTCTTGGGTGACCATGCCTAGCACCGCAAGCATACAAATCCTGCCGTGCTTGAGCTCTGCCCACCGTGCGTACGTCAGATCTTGCTGGATCTCACTCAAGCCCATCGGATCAAAGCCGAAATCACCCACCATCGAGCCATCCAGCTTAGCTGGGGGTTGCATGAAAGGGAGAGATCGGCTAGGGTTTGTGATGGCATTGAGAGAGCTCGTTGTGGACAGGGGACTTGGCTAGAGATGGCGAATGAGGTTAGCAGGGGGTCAGAAATTTGCATATTTGGGTGACCAAAGCAGATTTAATTTCGAGGTACAGCCATTTATAATGCTGAAATACTACTTACTGCTAGAAAGGCACTGGCTGTTGTGATCGCAAAGAGGAAAAATCTCATGTTTTGATGATTGTTTCGGATGGATATTCGTGAATTTACCTCGATGAAGTGGCCAAAATCTTTTACTTTTTATTGTACCAAATCCTTGTTTTAAAAAACAAGGATGCTACTACTAAGCACATCGACCTTCCTGCTATGCTATCTATCTTTTACGAACGCGTTCAACGCGCCAATCACAACAGAATCTATCTCTGCTCGAAGGACCCACACGGGTCTAAAAAATGGCATGAGCACCCTAGAGGAGCTTGGCCCTAAACTGAACCCAATCGTAGGCTTCTTTGATCCTCTTAACTTGGCCGGTGCTGGTTTTTGGGGACAGGTGAGTAAGGTTGAGCAGTGCAAGAAGGAAGGATGCTCCACTTCAACTTCGGAGACGTTTGACGATGTTGCAAGGCTAACACTCCTCATAACAGTCGGATGATGCCACAATTGGCTTCCTCCGCCACGCAGAGATCAAGCATGGCCGTGTTGCGATGGCTGCCTTTGTCGGCTACATTGTCCAGTCGAACTTTGTGTTCCCTTGGAAGCTAACCATGGCAGGTGACAATATGCCCAGTGCGGACCTCTCACCCCCCGAGCAGTGGGATGCGCTCCCAACCGGGGCGAAGCTCCAGATCATGGGTTTTGTGGGATTTCTGGAGGTTTGGAGTGAGCTGAGCAAGGAGGAAGGCGTCGGTGGAGGTCAGACTCACTACATGAGAGGAGGCATTCCGGGAAAGTTCCCTTCTTTCGAAGGTGTACCTCACTGGGTCCCCTTCGAGAGCCTGTACGATCCTTTCAGATTTTCGAAGAACATGAGCCAGGGGGACAAAGACCGCCGCTTGCTTGCCGAAATCAACAACGGCCGCCTGGCAATGATTGGCATCATGGGATTTTTGGCAGAACAGGTGAGATTCAGATGAGAAGTTTGACTGCACAGTTATAGATCACGAAGGGGATTTGCAGATCTTGAAGGACTACACTCAGGACTGACACACACCAACGCCACCAACGCCACCAACGCCACCAACACCAGACTACCACGGGGGCCGTACCAGCGTTGAAAGGGGTCGTCCCTCACTATGATGGGAACATCATGGAGCCGCTTGCTGGCTCCCACCTCTATGGCTTCTGATGCACCGTTCTGATCGCCGCCGCCGAGCATAAGGAGTGATAGCAACGTAGCATTAATGCTGGTTTATGGTTGAAACAAACAGTGAAGGAAGAACCTCCACCAACAATACACTCTTTGCTCCTTTTCCTTTCTTTCCTTTCAATTTCCTCATCGATCTACTATGCCTCTTCTTACTGCTTGCTCTACTATAAATGCATAATTTCCACGATAGTTAGTTAACCCTTCCGTTCCCAGGGCCACCCGACCCCAACTCTTCCATCAACCTCTGCATCATCATTGTCATCATCAGCGTCATCATCACTGGCAACCTCCTCCGCTCGTTCCCACCCCCCTACTCCTCTACTCAGAAATGTCCTGGCCTCCTTCCCTTCTTTCAAACCCATCCCAACCCGCGCATCCGTCATCCCCCAATTCTTTCCCACCCGAAATGCGCTCACAACGCGATCCCGCATATCAGGAGCAGGAGATCTCGGCCCCGTCAGCCTGAGCAAATCTCGATAGAGGGAGAATACAGTCGTGCGGTGGAGAAAGGTCTTCAGGTCGGGGATGTTTTCGGACCGCCTGGCTTTGCCCCCCGCCGTTTTCGTTTTCGCTTTCGTTTTCGTCACCGTCAAGCTGGGGCTGGCCGAGGCGAAAGAGCGAGCAGCGCCCGAAATCGAAGCGCGATACTCAGCAACACGGCAGAAAGCAGTTGGATTCATACCCTTGACATGACTTATACATTGAGTCATCAAAAGAGAAGTCATCTTCAATAATCAGCAGGCAAAATCGACTCAGCACAGGTAGTGAAATGCACCAAACGATCGCGAGAATTCTTTCCACAGGGTGTGCTGTTGATTGTGGTTGTTGTGGGCACCAAAACCAGGTGTTGCTCGTTTTAGGTTAATCGTAAAAAACAAAATCACACAAAATACAGAAAAAGAGCAAAAATTCAACAAAAGACTCCAGTTTGAAGGCCCTTTGTCGTTTCATACCCTTTCATCCACCCCCAAACACACACACGCAACTTCTTGCCCCCCCCCCTTTCTTGTAATCCAAAAGAAACAACGCAGCTACGGCATCGCCTATCGTCTTCGTCTCCCCGTCGATAACCAACAAGCCCAAACATGTCGGAGGAATACGTTCCCAACTCCCCCACCTACGCGCCGAACTCTCCCCCCTACGCGCCGAATTCTAATTCTCCCGACTACGTCCCAAATTCTCCCACTTACGCCCCCACCTCCCCCACCTACCACCCTTATGAACCTCCTCCTGCGTCCGACTCTGAGTCTGAGGATGAGGGTGTGGACATTGGGGGGGGCTGGGTGCAGTACGTGGACGACGACACGCAGGGATCGTACTACTATCACAAGGAGACCGGCGTGACTCAATGGGAAAAACCTGAAAAACCTATCAGTGCCACTAGCAGTGCCACTATCAGTGCCGATCCATTGGCCAAAGATGACAAAGACGACGAGGACGATGCCATGGTTAAAGTGCCTCCTTCGCCCTCGCATATCCAGGAGCAAGAAGAAAGAATGCAAGAAGAAGAGCAGCAGCAGGATCAAAAGGAGCAACAGGATCAGCAGGAGCAACAGAAGAAAACAAAACAACAACAACCCCCCCCACCCCCCCCCACATTCCCCCCTGACTTCATCATCTCTCCCTCTTGCTCCAATTACATTTTGAATCATTACCTGCCCACCTATGGCCCGGCAATAACCCAGAAAAATCTCGTGGCTTGTCACCGAGGCTTGACAGGTTGCGTGAACCACCTGTCAAAAATGCTGGCCGTCGTGAATTCGGACAGCAGCCCAGGTTCGCACAACAGCCCGCATACTGTCATCCCAAAGACCGTCCACAAAGCGCTCGATGACATTATTGTCAAGGGTATACAAGGACATATAAAGACGGGGACCCTCCACGCCAGCGAGTACATTACCCCCGCGCAGCAATCTTCCGACGCCTCGACTTTTCTCGAGAGCGAATCGAATACTTCTAGGGTCATGTCGGCAATAATCTCAAGTGTGGGTAAGGAGTACAGCCGCACCTCGAGGGGGGACGTCACTTCTGCTGTCATCAACGGGATAATTAACGACAGCAAAGTCAAAGACAGGAAGGAAGAAAGAATACATCTCCGCAGAGTCCTCGACTCTTTCAAGGGCGGCGTGGGCGGCCACTTGATTAATTTCAACGGGGTTGGGGGTAGACTCGACCCTGCCCATGAGTTCCAGATATTCACGGGGTATTTGAAGGCTGTTTTAGTAGAGGTGATTGACAATAATACCAGCAATCGTGGTGGTATCGACGACGACGAAGAGGATAATTGGGCGAGGGCCTTGGGCGGTACTAGTTACGGATATCTCTTTTCGCTACTTGTGATTAGCAGGACCATAAAGGAGATTGTTTCATCGTCATCGTCGTCGTCGTCGTCATCGTCGTCATCTGCTGCGGTGCGGTTAAAGAGATTCAGGGAAAAGGTGGTCGGTCACCGTCTCGGTAATCCTAATGTTGCTTGGGGAGACAGGGACGAGAGCAGGCCCGAGACGAATGAGCTTTGCTTGATGATGACAAGTGCGTCAGGTTACTTCGATGTCGCCTATCCTGCTGAGGAAGGGGACGGAGACGGGGACGGG